>Ga0209596_1000328_pt1 | contig 44586 bp, 35 predicted proteins | sample M_130807_MF_Meta_FD_187314 | JGI IMG/M metagenome (GOLD analysis project Ga0209596, IMG submission 187314) | Freshwater microbial communities from Lake Montjoie, Canada to study carbon cycling - M_130807_MF_MetaG (SPAdes) (version 2) | ecosystem: Environmental > Aquatic > Freshwater > Lake...
AACCCTTTCGGGTTGAGGGTCTTAGCGTCTGATCTTATGCGTGAGCGTGACGCTCAAAACGAGCCGCTGACTCTTCAATGAGTTCCTCGCGCATCACTTCAATTGCGGATGTAATCTTTGCTAAGTCGTCGGCGTTCTTGTACTTGTCGCGAATTTGATTTACGATACCTTCTGCGCTGTGCATATTCTCAATTGTCCTGCAAGCTTTCTGAAATTCGGGATCAGAGGGAAGGTTGAGTGCAAACGTCAAACTCTCTTGGATTGCGCGAAGGGCGCGTTCGTTGAAGTCCATTGTATTTTGGCTTTTTTTGAAACTGTCGTTTTCGTAGTCGTCGTAGTAGTTCGGCATACTTTTATTATAGCACACGCATTTGCTAAAAGAACAAAAAGAATAAAAGATTACGCATTTTGTGCGTAATAGACATAATGGCCCTTGGCCAGGGCTAGGCCTGGGCGGGCACAAAAAACCCCGCCGAAGCGGGGTTTTTATACTTGACTTGTGATTAGCAATCGCCGCAGCAATCGCCAATGTCCGTCAGCGACTCCCAGTAACCATCAAGATGGCGATCTTCTGCGCCATGATCCATGGCGTCAGATTCCCACGCAAGATCCTCATCTTCAAGATCTTGCTCCATGCGCTCGATGACGACATCTTCTGATGCCTGTATGTGGTGCGCTTCCTGCGCGTGCGTGAGTGCGATGTTCGCAACCTCTTCCAAGAGAGCGATTTGTTCGACTGTGAGTGAGGCGGGATTGATGTTATTCACGCTGAAAAGAGCGGCGTTGAGGGTGGCGGTGAGGGTGGATTCGGGTTGTGATGCGTTGTGCATGAGAAAGACTCTAGAGTAAATTTTTTGTTTTTCAACCCCTCTTTTTTCATGCCAACTTGAACTATAATTTCAACAATATTACGCACGAAGTGCGTAATAGTCATAATGGCCCTGGCCAGGGCCAGGCCTGGACTTTACCCATAAACACCAAACCCTATCCCCTTGCGGGGATAGGATTTGCAACTAACTATTGCTGAAAGCGTTACGCAATCGAATGGTCGAACGCATCCGATTCAGCCATAAGCCTATCAGCCGCAAGGGCTTCCAGTTCGTCGATTTGCGCCATTACCCGATCATGCTCAAGTCGCAGATCCTGAGCGATTTGCGAGGCTGTGAAGGCGATAGCCTCAAGCATCTTGACATCGCTATGTGCCATGTCGGGGGCCATAACGTGCAACATGAAATTCATGTTGCGGAGGGTTTGCGTGGCGGGTGAGGTAGCAGGAGTCATTTCCATGCGTACAAACTAAGCGAATGGAACAAATGAGTCAACTATTTTTTAAACATTAATAACTCATTGCGTAATAACGACTTACGAAAGGGCCAGGCCCAGGCCTGGGCGTGCAAAAAAGTGGGGCGACCCGCCACATCGGATCGCCCCTTACACAAACCCCACTTAGGGAAAGACTTACCAGAGTTCGCGCTCTAGAGCGCGATACGTTTCTTGCATATCTTCGTCTTCTCTGAGGACGGAAATGTTTTCTGAAACAGCCCATTCAAAAATAGCCTCGCGTAATTTTTCCTCAAGTTCTGTTGGCAAAATGTCAACATTTATTTTTGACCGTAAGATTTCATTTTCGATGCAATCTTGGGCGCTATCTACAACCCAATCAGGATGATAGTCGCTATCGTAGCAATAGCGAATTTCAGTTGCTGAATCTTTGATGATTTGGTGGGCGGTGATAATTGATGGGTGAACCATAGGAGAGAAAAATATCATTTCTGCCATTCTATGCAAGCACAATTTCAAACATTCGCAAGTCATTGCGCAATAATGACTTGCAGAAGGCCCAGGTCCAGGCCTGGGCGTGCAAAAAAGTGGGGCGACCCGCCACATCGGATCGCCCCTTACACAAACCCCACTTGGGGAAAGACTTACCAGAGTTGACGCTCAAGCCATCTGTAGGTTTCTTCCATGTCGTCGTCTTCTCTCCAGACGATAATGTTCTCAGAAACAGCATGTTCCAAAATAGCTTCGCGCAACTTTTCCTCCAATTCTGTTGACAAAAGATCGATATTAATCTTGCAACGCGAAATCTCATTTTCGACGCATTCTTGCGCTGTATCCATCACCCAGTCAGGGTGATAGTCACTATCAAACCAGTGCTTAACTTCCATGCGTGAATCTTTGATGATGCGGTGAGCGGTGATGATGGATGGGTAAACCATAGGATAGAAAAATATCATTTCTATTATTCCATGCAAGCACAATTTCAAACATTCGTAAGTTGTTGCGTAATAACGATTTGCAGAAGGCCCAGGCCTGGGCCTGGGATTTTACCTATAAACACCAAACCCTATCCCCTTGCGGGGATAGGATTTGCAACTAACTCTAAATTTTAATTAATTTTATTCCAGCTCAACTCCAAGCTCTTTGGCTTCACGCCTAATGTCTTGCATCCAAGCGGTTTCCTTATCAATGTCCTCCTGCAAAGAACGCATACGAGCTTCAAGTTTGAACAAAGACTTTTGCACGCTTTCAAAGCGTCCTTGAATTTCGCTGGCGATTTCTTCTTGAGTGGGTTCGATGTCTGTATTTGTCATAGCAAATTAAAACTACATAAACTCAAAAAACAATGCAACAAAAAAATCAAAGTTACACAAGTAATTGACTAATAACTACTTGCAGGGCGGCCAGGCCCAGGCCTGGGCATACACAAAAAACCCCCAACCCTTTCGGGTTGAGGGTTTTACGCAATGTGCGTTTAGTGCTGGTGTACGCCCTCGCGTAGCGCATCAAGCTCTTCCCATGTCACGCCCTCGCACCATGCGGAGCGAGCATGTTTCGGCTTTTTGGGGACGCCGTATGCATCCATCCACGCATCGCGCTCAGTCGCGCCTTCACCGATAAGGCAGTTTCTGAACCCACGCGCACTAGGCGCGAGAATAACATACGCGAAAACAGGGGCGGAAGCGGCGGAGTTGGATTGTGTATTCATCGCTAAGAAACATATCAAAAAATTTGTGCAATGCAATACCTTTTTTTAAACATTAATAACTCATTGCGTAATAAGCACTTACACAGGGTCCAGGTCCAGGCCTGGCCATGCACAAAAAACCCCAACCCTTTCGGGTTGAGGCATTTGCGTGTCAAGAACTTTCTATCCCTGCAGTAACTTCAACTCGCTGTTGCACTTATCAAGCTCGACGCTTGTCAAGTCCATTCTTCTGAATGCATCGCGTGCTGAAACTACCTTGCCATCAACCACTTGCAATTGATAGAGGTCGTGTGTGTAGATCGGGCATCCCTTGACAACCTCAAAGCCTTCAGGCGCTTCGAACGTAAGTTTCTGCCCATCAACATCTTCCAACTTATAGATATCGCGTTGAGCGAGATCTTCTAAACGCTCTAACTCCTTGCGTGTAAGGACTTTATCTTCAATGGCGATCATTGCTTCCCTAAAGGCGGCAAGATGGATCATGTGGTCATTTAACTCTCTCAGTTCGAAGCCTTTAGCCTCACCTAAAAGGTCGTCTAGTTCACTAGTGAACTTTTCGAGATTGTGAATGAGGTCGTAGGAGCAGGAGAAGGAGTGGGTGTTTTTAATCATGGAAGCCGTACTATATAGGAGAATGGGCAAAAATGCCAAAACAATCTTCGTGCCAACTCCAACTTTATTTTCAAAGTTATGTAAGTTGTTGACTAATAATGACTTGCAACTGCCCCAGGCCCTGGCCTGGATTCAAAGATTACTGCCAAATAGCTTAATAAAGGATCGTGGCAACTCCAGGCCAGGCCCTGGACTTACAACAGTCGTAAGTCGTTGATTATCAGGCACTTATGACTTATGTAAGTCGTTGATTATCAAGCACTTACAACGTATGACTTCAAAAAATAGTTGTTGACAAGCGTAAGTGCTTGGCGTTGAGGTACTTACGCAAGTGCACGTATGTTATTTGTGCGCGTAACTCGCTTTTGTAAGGCGTTGATATATAGCTACTTACGACGTTACCTTATGTAAGTACCCCAGGAGTTTGTAAGTACTTCAGGCTCAAGTACTTGTGTAAGTCGTTGATTTGCAGGCACTTACAACGTATGCCTCCAAAAAAAATTTCTTGACAAGCGTAAGTGCTTGGCGTTGAGGTACTTATGTAAGTGCTTGATACTGAGGAATTAAGGCAACAAAAAAGCCCCATGCTTTCGCATGGGGCTTCGCTTGTGTAACTATCTCAGAGAGAACGCCTTCCGATATCGTCTTTAAGCGCATCTTCGAACATAATTTCATCATGCTCTTCTCGCGTATCTTCTTGAGCATCAACTACTTCCAAACGTCCACGCCTAACGGCGTGGTTCATAACCCGTTGAATTTCAATGCTTTCTGCAGGGCATCGACATTGGGAGGCTTTGCCTCCACAGTTAGGGCACTTTCTCATAATTACTTGGATTCCAACACTTTAAGAATGATTCCGAATGCGATAGCTAAAAGCAACGCAGGGAGGAAGTTAACAAATACTTTCGCAAGTACTTGAGCAGTAAGGATTAACGATTGCATGATTTTGTTAGGGTTAGAGCGGGTTACGCTTGCTTGCGTAACCCGCTCAGGTTGTGGGGTTTAGGCTTTGGCCGCTTTGGCGGCTTTTTTGGCGTGCCTTCTTAACCCTCTTGGTGAGAGGCACTTCCACATTATAGAGCCGATCCGCCGATCATGCAGATCTAAGTAGTTCGGATTCAAGAAGTTATGAATGTGCATATTCTGCTGCAACAAGCTTATCTTCATTGACCTATACATGTTAAATGCCGCTTTTTTGCTTGGGTTCCATTCGGAGTAAGAACGGAATGAGTGTGCCAAGCATTGAAGCGCTGTGTAAGCGTCTGGGCGAGTGCACTTTAGCGTGATTATATCTTTTACGTTGTTCATAGTTTTCCTTTGTTAGGGTTTGGTGTTCAACACCTTACAACTGGCCACGTAGTGGAGAAATCGCAGTTTGCAAGATGCTGAAGGCAAACCCTAAGTGGCTGCATTGCAGCCACTTAGGAGCCATACGCTAGACTAACTCGTAGTTTTTGACGATTGATAAACCGTTGATTTCCAACGATTTAACGACGGCTTCCGAAGTGAAGGAGCGAACTCCTTCCTCTGTTTCAACCTTAATTTGAAGCACGCCGTTTTTAGCGGCGTAAATGTCTGAAACAGAGACACTTTTGAATGACCGCAGTTTTCCGTTATCGGGATTTCTGCGATCGTCAGCGCATTTGTGATAAAGCACTGAAATTACGTCACTTACAGCGATTCTTTCGATGATGTCTTCTGCTTTCATAGGGTTTGGTGTCCTAACCTTCTCAATGGCCGTAACTTACGGAGAAATCGCATCGTAAGGTCAGGAGGCAAACCCCTCAGAATGAGGGATTTAAGCGTTTTCCGATACTGGGACACACGCAGTTTGCAACTACCTGCAAACCAAGGCTTTGAGTGAGAAAGAGCAGTGAGGGAAGGCCTCTCGCAGCTGCTTCACAGCACCTGCTACCATCAAAAGTAGCCCAGAACAGATTTAAAGAAAGAACTATTTTTATGTGCTTACATAAGACGTTCAAAGAGAGACACTTATAACGTGAGATTTTTCTTTCAAACGGCGGAAGCCGCTTGCCATCGGCATTGCAGGACGTTTGCTTGTGTAAGTAGCTCAAAATCAAAGTTTAACGACAACCAAAGCGAATCGCAAAAGTCAAAGTTTAACGTAAACCCTTGCGAATTAGGCACTTACCCCATTTTTAGAAAAGCGATCCGCCCAAAATCGGCATCGCCGCCAGGGGGACCGTTTTCTCAGTCCACCCCCACATTTTAATCATTTATAATTACCCCCTGCCCCCATTTCCTAAAACCAGCCAAAAAAAATCTCAAAAAATCTAAAAAAAAGGTCAAAAAAAAACCGAACCCATTTATTATATAGGGTATGGACTTAAAAAAATTTCACAGCCGCCAGGATGTTGTAAATGAATATAATTTTCCCAATCAAAAACAAGATGAACTTGATAGTTGTTGGTTTATGACTTCTCTTGAGAGGCAATTAAAGCAATTAAATAATGGTTTGGGCAAAATCACATATTTTAAAACAAAAAAAAGAGATCTCGAAACAACTCCTTATCTACCAGAATTTGAAAAGCTCGAAAATCAAAAACCAATAATGTATGAAATGATTACTGATTATGTTTTAGTTGGCGAATATGTGCACGCTTCTGATTGCACATGCGGATGTGTAGAAGAAAAGCGAGCAAGTCTTTTAAAACTAGATGGATTTGATGAATGCTATTTAGGAATAGGAGAAACTTATGGAGAGCACCCCGCATTAATTTATGACTACGCCCAAATCATCGAACATCTGCAACAGCAAGATGGAATGTCTCAAGAAGAAGCTGAAGAGTATTTTGAATTCAATATACTTGGTTCTTACATCGGAGAAAAGATGCCCATTTTCTTAAATCGAGTTCCACTTGACGACTTGAAAGTTACCTAAACAATCAATATAATATATTTGTTTAAATCCCAAACCCTGCAGGACTCGAAAACAGTTCTCGCAGGGTTTTGACATATTTGGGCAATCATTTTTATCTACTCTTATGTTTATAAATGTAAGGCGCGAACAATCAGTTCTTCCAAGTTTCACAATAGCATCAATTTCAGAATGAATACCAGCAACATATCTTTCTGGATTGTCTTTTGTTCCTTTGTATAGTCCAAATCTATGGTGGCGATGTAATTTTTTATAATTATTAAACCCAATACTAAGCAATTTGCCCTTATCAAAAATAAAGGTAGAATGAAATGATCTACCAGAACCTCTTTCCTCTCGCAAAGCTTTAGTTATTTCTATACATTTGTTTATTTTATTATGTATGTTTTTGCTCATGTCTTATAGAGTGTAATCTATTCAAAGGAATAAGTCAATGGCAACATATTTAAAATATTCTGATATACCAGTGTATGCAAATTTTAATGCACTCAATACAGCTCCAACTACAGATACAGCTGCTTATATGTTTGCAGTTACAGAAGCTTCGCTTTCTATCGAACCCATATTAACACCAAACAGATTTCTTGGAGGAAATAAAACAAGAACAAATTTTTCTACTACAGGTCCAGCTGAAGGAAAATTTTCAATGACATTTTTCCCTTTAATAGAAACGGTTGCACAAAAAAAATTAGTAATTAACCAACAAAATCAATTAAATTTTTTTAAAACTACTGGTGATTTTAGAAATGGTCATCAAATAAAAATTTCAACTTTTCTTTTAAAGCAATGTTATTTGCAAAATTATTCAGTAAAAATTAATGCATATCAACCAATATCTGTTACAGCTAATTTTATAGTTTTTGATATTACTAGTATTACTGGCACAAGTATTACTGCAACATCAAATATTCCATCAGTTCCAAAAGATTCTACTCAACCTTATTACGAGTCATTGCACGCATTAACAACTAAAATCGATGGAGTTTCAACAAACATACCTTCTACAAAAATAAATATAGATATAAATGTAGATTGCGCTAGAATGCCTATATATCAACTAGGATCTAAAACTCCAGATGATGTTGTTTTAAATACAGTAGACAGAACTACAAATATTCAAGGTGAAAATGTTGGTCAAATTATAGGTATTACAGGTGCTGGTGCTGGCGCTACCACTATTTATTTTTTACCATTAAGCGAGGACGGAAAAGGCGCACCAAGCTCAACAAATAATGTTTTATCTTTTGATATTAATGGTATTGTTGCATCTCAACAATTGTCTACATCTCAAGGATCTATTTTAAATGGTAGAGTAGTTATTAAAGAAATAATACTTTAATAATTTATTATATATTAATGCCTAAAAAGCCATCACCCAAAACTTCTGAAGATTTTAGCATCAAACCAAAGCCTTTAGAAAAAATTAATTTTAAACAACGCAAATTTAAATTCTCAGATAGACAAAGAGATTTCTTGGAATTAGCATTAAATGAAGATTCAAAAATTATATTTTTGGCTGGTCCAGCAGGCACATCAAAAACTTACTTATCTGTATATGCTTCAATTAATCTTTTAGCAAAAGATCAAGAAAAAGAAATTATTTACGTTAGAAGTATTGCGGAAAGTGCGGAAAAAGGACTGGGCAGTCTTCCAGGTGAAGCTGGACATAAATTTGAGCCATTTGTAACTCCTCTTTGGGAAAAGATTGATGAAATGGTTTCTCCAGAACATGCAATCTGGTTAAAACAAAGCCAACATCTTTCTGCGAAGCCAATAAACTATTTAAGAGGTGCAAGTTGGGAGAACAAATTAATTATTGCAGATGAAGCTCAGAATTTTTCCTTTAAAGAACTTGTAACATTAATTACTCGTATTGGCGAAGGTACAAAAATGTTTATTTGTGGTGATTTTATGCAAGCAGATGTAAAATCTAGTGGATTTCAACAAATGTTTGATTTATTTAATGATCAAGAGTCTATTCCTCATGGAATTCACTGTTTTCAATTTAATAATGACGATATTCATCGCAGTATGATTTTAAGATTTATTATTTCTAAACTTCAGAAAGGAAAAATTAACTAATATGTCTTCAATTTTCTGTCCATCATGTGGAGCAAAGGCTGAATATCAATTTTCAGCTCCAAATTTTTGTTCGAAATGTGGTAGATCTTATTCAAATTCATTTTCAACTCAAAAACCGCTTTTGAGATCAACTTTAAAAGCTAAAATTGCTCAAAAAAATCAAAATCTTGAAGAACCAGATGAAGAATTTGAAGAAGATGAAAATTCAGATTCAGAAGATGACGTTTCATATTCAAATGTTTTAAGAGTTCCTCGTTTAAGAAAAATAGATGTCGAAATAGACTCTCAAACTGATGTTCGAGTATTTAAATTTGAAAATTTTCTAGACAATGCTCAAAGTAATTTTATTAAACCTAAAAAACTAGATCTGGGAAATCCTTAATGAGTAATAATATCATAAAATATTCATTTGAAGAAAAAAGTATTATAATAGATAAAGCCATTAGTAGAAAAAAAAATAAATGGCAGCTTACCGCTATTTCTTGGATGGATTTTGATGATGTTTCTCAAATTATTAGACTTCATATATATAAAAAGTGGGAAATGTGGGATCAAACTAAACCACTTGAACCTTGGATAGGCAGAATAATATCCAATCAGTTAAAAAATTTAATAAGAAACAATTATAGCAATTATGCTAGGCCATGTTTAACATGTCCACACAATTCTGGAGAAGATCATTGTGCGATTTCTCCAAATAATCTTCAAGGAAGCTTTTGTTTACTATATTCAAAATGGGAAAAGAATAAAAAAGCTGGTTATGATTTAAAAATGCCATTAACCATTGAAAACCATAAACAAGAAGTCGAACAAAAATTTGATTCATCATTTTTTTCATTTAAAAGCATAGAAATCCTAAATGAAGAAATGAAAAAGCAGCTTTCATATAAACAATATTGTGCTTATATAATGTTATTTTTTGAAGAGAGAGGTGAAGAAGAAGTTGCTCGTTTTATGGGTTATAAAACCACTGAAAAAAATAGAATGATTGGATATAAGCAAATTAAAAATTTAAAAAAACTTTTTAAAGAAAAAGCTTTAGAAATTTTAAATCAAAAAGATATTTTATATGGCTCAGATTAGTTTAACACAAGATCAAGAAGATTTTATATTAAATAATCATAAACTTATTAAAGATTTAAATGCTTTAACTCAAAAAGTATTTAATGATGAATCTTTAGATGGTCGAACAATTCAAGGGAAATTAATAAGAGCATTTTTAGTTAAAAATAATTTAAAATATAGCACTTCCAAACATATTAAAGTTGATTCGGTAGAATTTACTGATTCAAATAAAGAGTTTATTATTAATTCTGCTGAACAAGGCATGAGTTCTTTTGGAATTGCTGAATTATTATTTCCAGATAGAGATATTAAAAAATTAGGAGCTGAACAACGTGCAGTTTTAGAACATATTCGATCTATAAATGAAAATTTTATTCCAAGTCAGGAGTCTGGTTTATTAACAAGCTATTCACCTCCAAAAACATATCCAAGATTAATAAAAAAAGTTTTTGATTCAACTGGTTTTGCATTAGATGAACAGAAAATGAGTCGAGGACAAAGAAATTGCTTAGATAAAATGGCAATTAATCTTTCGAACTCTAGATTCATGAAAATAATGAATAATTATACTTCAAAAGATGATAGAAATCTATTTGAGGAAGAATTTACTCGATTAACTTGGGATAAACCTGATTTAACTGCTGACGAAATCAATCTTTATATGAATGTATGTAAAGAAATTATTAATTTAGAGGTTATTAGTAAGCATTTAAATAAATTAAATGATTTATTTGATTGTGCTGAAGAACAAAATGATATGTCAGTTAAATTAGCTGAAATTATTAAAGCTAAAAGTGGAGAATATCATCAATGCGAAGGAAGAATCGAAGCCTTGACAAAAAAATTGCAAGGAGATCGTTCAGAAAGAATGAAAAATAGGCAGAGAGAAAATGCTTCCATTTTATCATTAGTACAGATGTTTCAGGATGAAGAAGAGCGTAAAAATATGATTCGTATTGCAGAAATGCAAAAGAAACTTGTTAAAGATGAAGCCAACAGACTTGAAGGAATGTCTGCATTTAAAGCTAGAGTATTAGGAATTTCTCAAGAAGATGTCATTTAACTGTTTAGAATGTGATAAAAATTTTGAATCAGAAAGAAGTTTACATGCACATATAAAAAAGCATGATTTATTTCTTCACGATTATTATGTTAAGCATTTTGAACGCAAAAATTTATTAACTAATGAATTATTACCTTTTAAAAATAAAGATAGTTATTTTGAGCTTGATTTTGAGCATATACATCAACTTTATCAATGGTGTAATCAAGCTGACGGAACGCTTGTTAAAGAATATATAAAAGATAAACTTACAAATAGAGTTAAAAGTCGTAATTTAAAATTTGCACCAAATGAAATTGAACTTTTCACTTCTTTTTTGCCTAAAATAGATATTTTTAAAAAAAATTTTTTAAGTTATAATTATATTTGTGAAGAATTAAATATTGAGCCTCTTTTTGGAAGTAAATTAATAGATAATTTTTGGAATCAAAATGTTTTGGAATTAAATATTATTACCGATACTAGAGAGCAGGAACCTTTATTTTTTAAAAAGCAAGTTGTCGAAAAACTAGATATTGGAGATTATGGAATAAGGGAATTTTTTGATTATACTTTTGTGGATAGAAAATCTGATCAAGATTTTAAAGCTACGCTAAGTCAGGATAATTTAAAAAGATTTGAAAAAGAATTATTAAGAGCAAGATCAATTAGTTGTTATTTATTTATTGTTGTAGAATCAGATTTATACAATTTAGAATTTTCTAATAAAAAATCTTATCATAAATCAAATTTAAAATATATTTATCATAACATGAGAGAGTTGCAACATGAATATAAAGATTGTTGTCAATTCATTTTTACTGGATCTAGAACTAATAGTGAACATTTAATACCCTTGTTACTGCGTGCGGGTAAAAAAATATGGAAAACAGACATGCAGTATTATATCAATAAAAAATATGGCTTGGGAATTAGGTAATCAAAAAAGTAGAAATAAAGATAAAGATATAAATCAACACATCTTATCTAAGCAAGGATATTTAGATGAGCGAGAAGCTAAAATATTATTATATAGATTCCTTAGAGAGAATCCTTCTTTTACTTCTGAATTAATAACTGGTGTTGAATTATTTCCATTTCAACACATGGCTATTAAGGCCATGTTCAATACAGACTATTTTCTAGGCATTTGGAGTCGTGGCCTATCTAAATCATTTACAACCGCTGTATTCGCCATGCTAGATGCCATTATGCATCAAGGCGTGCATATTGGTATTATATCTAAATCTTTTCGTCAAGCAAAAATGATTTTTAGAAAGATTGAGGATATATCTAAAACAGTAAAAGCATCCATGTTTGCGGAAACTATAACTAGAGTATCAAGGGGTAATGATGAATGGTTTATGGAAATTGGATCTTCAAGAATTACAGCTCTACCACTTGGTGATGGCGAAAAGCTTCGTGGTTTTCGTTTTCAACGAATGATTATCGATGAATTTTTGCTTATGCCTGAAAAGATTTTTAATGAAGTTATTGTTCCCTTCTTATCTGTTGTTGAAAATCCAATTGAACGTCAAAATCTTTATGATATTGAATCAAAAATGATTGCAGAAAATAAGATGCAAGAAAGTGAAAGAAGAATTTGGCCAAACAATAAAATTATTGGTTTATCTTCTGCCAGTTATAAATTTGAATATTTGTATAAACTATATCAAGAATATGAAAATTTAATTAAAAGAGGTGATGAAAAGGCTCATAGAGTAATTATGCATTTTAGTTATGATTGTGCCCCCAGTCAATTATATGATGGAGCATTATTGAATCAAGCTAAAGCAACAATGAGTGAATCCCAATTCCAAAGAGAATTTGGATCAATATTTACTGATGATTCTAGTGGATATTTTAAAGTTAGCAAAATGATGGTTTGCACAATACCAGATGGCGAAGGCCAATCTATTGAAATAGCTGGAGATGCTGGATGTAAATATATTTTATCTTTTGATCCAAGTTGGTCTGAATCAGATGGTTCGGATGATTTTGCAATGCAAGTTATTAAATTAGTTCCAGATAAACGAAATGGCATTCTTGTTCATAGTTACGCAATGGCTGGATCTAATTTAAAAAGTCATATACAATATTTTTTATATCTATTAGAAAATTTTAATATTGTTTCAATTGTTGGAGATTATAATGGTGGCGTGCAATTTTTGAACTCAGCAAATGAAAGCGAAATGTTTAAAAAGGCAAAAATACAAATAGAAACATTTGATGCAGATTTTGAAAATTTACAAGAGTATAATCAAGCTATTAAAGAGTCTAGAAATCAATATAATTTAACAACTAGAAAAATATGTCATTTAAGAAAGCCTACAACCTCTTGGATTCGTTATGCTAATGAATTATTACAATCCGCATTTGATCATAAAAAAATATTATTTGCTGGAGCAGCTATGAACGACTCGTATTCAAAACAAAGATCAAAAAATATTCCAATTGAGATGCTTAAATTTTTAAGAGGAGGTGGGGAAGAAAAAGAAAAAGGTGCAAAGATGATAGATTTTATTGAACATCAAAAAGATATGATAGATTTAACGAAGGCTGAATGTGCATTAATTCAACCATCTACAACTGCCACTGGAACTCAAACATTTGATTTACCAACTAATTTAAAAGGTCAAAAGGGTGCAGATAGAGCAAGAAAAGATTCTTATTCAGCGTTGGTTTTAGCAAATTGGATGATGAATGTTTATTATGATATGATGGATGCTGCTGAAGAGCCTAAGTATACTTTTATGCCAATGTTTATAAAGTAACTTTAATTAACATTTAAGTGTAAGAATTTTTATGTCAGATAAGAGGAGATACAATAAAAGATCAGATTATTGGAAAAAGTTTGACCAGCAACAATCACCAATGTTGCCTCAAAACATTCAATTTCAAAACACAGTAACGCCAATAAGTTCTGGTGAACCTTTTTATACTTCAGACGCTTCAGTTTCTACCGCAGCTTATTCAAGAAGTACTGACAGTGAATCAAGATCGGGCCAAACCAGAGTTAATAGAGCTGGATTTTCTATGCCTGCAGGCCGTTTTAGTAGCATAAGAATGGGAATGATGCCTTATGAATATGCTGCTGATGGAGTTAACGTAAGAGAAGCTATAGAGCTATGTCAAAAAGCTTATGCAAACGTAGCGGTATTTAGAAATGCAATTGATACAATGGCTGAATTTGCAAACGCTGAAATTTATCTTGAAGGCGGCAATAAAAGTTCAAGAGATTTCTTTTATCGTTGGTTTAACAAGATTAGAATTTGGGATTTATCTGATCAATATTTTCGTGAGTTTTATAGAAGTGGTAATATTTTCCTTTATCGTGTTGATGGAGATTTAAGTATAGAAGACTTTAATAGTTTATCTAAAAGTTATGCCGCAGAAGGTTTAAAAAAAGATAAAATTCCAATTAAATATATTTTACTGAATCCTTGGGATATTGTAGCAAAAAGAAGTACTGTTTTCTCTACAGGTGCATATGAAAAAATCTTATCTGAATATGATATGGAAAGATTGCGTAATCCAAAAGATGAATATGATAAAGAAATTTTTGACGCACTCCCTCCAGATGTAAAAGAAAAGATTAAAAAGGGTCAATATTACGCCAGCGGACTTTTAATTAAGCTTGAGAATGATAAATTAAGTTATTCGTTTTTTAAAAAGCAAGATTATGAGCCTTTTGCTATTCCTTTTGGGTTTCCAGTTCTTGAAGATATTAATGCAAAGTTAGAATTGAAAAAAATGGATCAAGCGATTACAAGAACGGTTGAAAATGTTATTTTATTGATAACAATGGGAGCTGAACCTGAAAAAGGCGGAATTAATCCACATAGTCTTCAAGCAATGCAGCAGCTTTTTTTAAATGAAAGTGTTGGAAGAGTTTTAGTTTCTGATTATACCACAAAAGCAGAATTTATTATTCCAGATATTGCAAAAATTATTGGTCCAGAAAAATATCAAGTATTAAATGAAGATATTCGAATTGGATTGCAAAATATTATGGTTGGCACTGAAAAATATAATACCACAGAAGTAAAAGCTCGTATCTTCATGGATAAATTAAATGAAGCTAGAAGAGCTTTTTTAAACGATTTCTTAAATAGAGAAATTAGAAGAGTTTCAATTAGTTTAGGGTTTAGAAATATTCCTATTGCAAAATTTGTTGATGTAGATTCCAAAGATCAAAATGAATTACTGCGTGTTGCAACAAGATTAATGGAAATTGGAGTCGTTACTCCTCAACAAGGTCTTGATATATTCAATACTGGAAGATTTCCAAATTCAGAAGATATTGGTACAACTCAAGAACAATTTGTTTCTGAAAGAAAGAAAGGTTATTATAATCCATTAGTTGGTGGAGTACCAATGGTTGCACCACCTGCGCCTAAAATGCCTGCAGGCGCTAAAGCTGCTGGTTTAGGAGTGGGTATAAATAACCCAGCAGCACCAATAGCTAAAAATAATACCCCCAAAAGTGCAGGTAGGCCAACTGGAAAAAAGACTGGGCCAACAAAAACAATTAAAGGCTACTCTCAAAAAAATATACAAAGCATAGTGGGAAAAATTGAAAAATTAAGAACGGTAGCTACAGAAGAGATAAAATTAAAATATAAAACTGATGATTTAAATGAAAGCCAAATCAATATTGTAGATCAATTATGTGAAGCTGTTGTTTGTGCAACTCATTTTAACGAATGGGAAAGTGAATTAAAATCTTGTGTAAATGATATTAATAAAATTCAGGAACTTCATACGCTGCATGATGTTTTGGATATATCGGCTGAACATGAATTAGCTACATATCCATCTGCAATTTTATATCATTCCGATAAATTATAATGAATTTTAAATATAAAACACAATTCAGCACTGCTGGACTAAAAGTTTCTCAATTATCTTTTGACGAAAAAGTTTCAAGAGCTTCATTAGAAAATTTAAACTCTTTAATTCCAACAAGTGAAATTAATTTTAATGATAATATAGATTTATTGGGTGTTGCATTTAATGCAGCGGTAGTAAATTCTTTTAATAAAAACGATGATGGAATTGACACTCAAACAGCGTTAAGAATAACAAATCTTTTTAAACATAAGCCAACAAATATTGAACACAAAAAAGAAAAAGTTGTTGGTCATATTTTAACTGCTGGATTTAGCAAATATGCATCTAGCGAAATCTTAACTCCAGAACAATTAAGCAATTATAATGATCCTTTTAATATTGCTTTGGGAGCAGTTGTTTATAAATTTGTGAATAAAGATTTTGCTTCTGTGTTAGAGCAATCTACAGATCCAAATAGTAAATTATATAATAAAATTTCTACAAGTTGGGAACTTGGATTTAATGATTACAATATAGCAGTCGGATCTAGCGATTTAAAACATGCAGAAATCATTACAAATGAAAAACAGATCAAAGAATTAAAAGGTAAATTAAAATCTTATGGTGGATCTGGAACTTTAGATGATGGCACTCGTATTTATCGTTTAGTTATCGGTGAAGTATTCCCATTAGGAATCGGATTTACTGCAAGTCCAGCCGCTAATGTTCAGGGTGTTGTTGTTAATGTAAAAAATGATTTTGAAGAAATTCTAGAAGAACCAAGAGCTAAAATTTTTCAATTTAAAGATTACGTTTTTGTTGAAAAAAATTCACATTCTGAAATTTGCGATGTAAATCTTCAAAAAGAAAGTTCCATGAACCTAGAAACAGTTTTATCCGAAATTAAAGACGCTTTATTGGAAAAGAAAATTTCCCAAGAAGCTGCTGCAAACATGACAGCTACTTTCACAGAAGCCATTAAGAAAAAAGACGAAGAATATAGAAATGAATTAGTTTCTGCAAAAGAAGAAGCTGAAGCTGCTATTAAAGAGCGTGCTGAATTAAAAGCTTCTATCGAAGAAGTTCAAAAACAATTAAAAGAGGCTTTAGAAAGAGTTTCAGAATTTGAAACTGCACAAAAAGCTACTCAGGCTTTAGCTGCATTCAATAGTCGCATGCAAGAATTGGATAGCATGTTTGATTTGGAAGATGCAGATAGACAAATTTTAGCAGAAGACATTAAAAACTTAAATAGTGATGAGTCTTTTGCATCTTATAAAAATAAACTTTCCGTTATTTGGAGAAATAAAAATAAAGAAGTTAAATCAGAGCAAGAAAAAGAAATTCAAGCTCGAATTGACGAAGAAGTTCAAAAAAGAATTTCATCTTTAAAAACATCTTCCAATTCAACAGTTTCCGTTGAAGCTATTTTAGATAAAGCTAAAGCTTCTAACGATGCACTTATTCCAAATAACAACGAATCTTCTTCTAAGCAAAATCAATCTTTATATCAAAGATTTTCAGAAGCATTTAAGAGGGAAAACATTTTAATTTCTTAATAATTAACAACAAACAAATAAAATAATATGGGAAAACGACTCTTACCCTTTAGACAATATAACGAGCATGACGTAGTAAATATGTTTGCTCTAGACGATTCAGTTTTAACAGCTACACAAAGCTTTGTAGAGAATCACTCTGGTGATGCTGGTGTTTTTGTTAAAATTTCAAACGGTAATCTTGATTTAGATCCTGTTACTTATGGAAGCAATTCTTACTTGGGTAAGACTGATTATCCATTCGTTGGAGCTAACTCTTATCCTTCAGTTTCTTTAAAAGTTACTCCTGCATATTCTGGTGATATCAGACCTTTGGGAATTACTTTGTGGGAAACTTCTAAGTATGACGAAAATGGCCAAAAGCTTATTTATTACCCTCAAAAAGCTGCAGAAAATCAAGTATTACTTCCAGGTCAATCTGTACCTGTAGCTACAAAAGGTATTTTCACTATTACTGATAGTGGATACAATAATACGGCAAACTGGTCAGTAGGTAATCCATTTGTGCTTTCTGCTCAATATGGAAAAGTATCTGGTGTAGCTACGACTTATAATGCAGCTGGTGGTGCAGCCGTAATTGGAACGATTTTAGCTACTGGAACAAGAGGGACAAATGGCGCGACTCTTGCAGATAAGTATTCTGGTTCATTTTCTGTAATCAAACTTAACGCCTAATTTTAATAAAACAATAAAAGTATGAAAATCTCACTTAAAAGAACTCCTGAACAGATCGAACTAGTTAAGGCAATGGCCTCTAGAAATCGTGACGTTGCTTATGAGGCACAAGTAGCATTAGCTGCATTCTTAGGACCAGTATTGGCCGAAGTAATTAATAACGCACCTGTACTTTCTAATTTATTTTCTCCATTGTCTTTCAATGCCGAAGATAATCCTTCAATTCCTTTGGATCTCTACTATGATATTACAGATGATGATTACATTCAAGTATATAGTCAATCTGTAGCAGGTGGTCTTCCTACAAATCAAGTATTGCCAACCACTTCAGAAATGAAGATTACTACCTACACTCTTGATTCTGCACTTAGCTTTGATAAGCGTTATGCTGCAAAGAGTCGTATGGATGTAGTTAGCAAAACTTTTACTCGTATGGCTCAAGAAATTTTGAGCAAACAAGAAAAGACTTCTGGCAACTTGATTTTAGGAGCTTTAGCGGCTGCCTCCACAAATAACTATAAACACGTTCAACGTGCAAATGCAACAGGCCGTTTCTTGTTGCAAGATATGAATGAGTTATTGACTCTCTCTCGCAGAGTATTCACTTCTTATACAGGTGGAACTAGAGCTGATGGCCAAGCTGGCATGGGAATCACTGATCTTTTGATCTCTCCTGAAATTGAAGAAGAATTACGTGCAATGGCTTATAACCCAATCAATACTAAAGGAAGTCCAATTTCTGGAACGGAAACTGCTTCCTTAAAAGTAGATGCAGATACTCGTAATACAGCGTTCATTACTGCTCCTGATTCAGTTCGCGTTGGATTATTCAATGGTGGTGGTATATCAAGTTTCTATGGTGTTAATTTGATGGTATTTAATGAGTTTGGTATTAATCGTAGATTTAATACCATCTTCAATACTTTAGCTACTGGACAGTCATATCTAACTGCTGCAGGTGGATCTGGTCAAGGTACTACATTTGTTCCATCAACAGATGAAATTCTTTTAGGTATTAATCGTAATCGCGAATCATTGATTCGTGCAATTGCGGTTGATTCTGAGTCTGGCTCTGAATTTAGCTTGGTAGCTGATGATCAATATTCCATTCGTCAAAATAAAATTGGTTATTTTGGATCTTTGGAAGAAGGTCGTATGGTTCTGGATAATCGCGCATTATTTGGAAAAATCGTAAGACACTAATCAGTAATTAGTTTAAAACTATGGCCACCCTGCTAGAAAGGGTGGCCATTTTTTTTATTATAAAGTGTATAATATATTATGGCCAATTTAAATGAATTAGAATTAACAAACGGCAAAGATTTTATTGAAAAAATTTCTGAACTTGAAGAACTTCTTGGAATTAATAAAATTAGTCCATTCGGAACAAATGAGCTTGAAGTGTTTCAAGAAAATTTAAAATCTTCAACACATTCTGACTTGCAAAAATTAGCTCAAAGAGTTGGCCTTAATCCATTCTTAGATAAATCAAGATTAAAAAATTCTTTAGTTAAAGAGTTTATTGCATATTCAAAAAATATGCGTAGAGCAGCAATTCCTCAACCTGTGGCGCAATTTAAATTGGATAAAAATAATCCAAATCACGCAGAAACAATTAGACTTTTAGGAGAAATTTAATGAGTCAATTAACTGATTTAGCTTATTCTATTTTTGAAACAGAATTTGATGCAGATACAAATTTAGCAAATCCCTCTTCAATAGAAGGTTGGTTTGTCGAAAATTTAGGTTTGCTAAACACATTAATTTACTCAAGTTTTTCTGGAGAAGATCCAAATTTAGGCTTAGAAGAAAAAGCAATTTATAAACAATTATATTTATATAATTATTACACAAGACAAGCTAGAAATGTTTTGCGAGGCATTACTTCAACAAATTCTAGCGATAATATTATAATGGTTGCGGATGAGGGAAATAAAATTCAATTTACTAATAAAAATGAAGTTAGTAAAACATATAGAGATTTAGCAAAAGATACGAAACAACAATTAGATTCATTAGTTGCTAAGTATAATATCTACGCCGCCAAGCCTCTACAGGTTGGAGGTATTGAAACTGATGCAGTTAATGCTGTAATTCAAATTAATCAGGGAGGTTTAACATCAAACGAGCAAGCATTACAAGCATTACAGCAATTGGCTCAATTTGGAAGCGATAGTGGAAATCCATCAGTTTTAGAGGGCGGCAATGATTAATTAATTTATTTTGGTGTAAATAATCAAGATATGGCCAGTATCCCTTTCAGAGTAACGCACCGAAGAACATGTACAGTTGGAAGAGTTCCACAAATAGGATCTCTTTTAACTGGTGAAATTTATGTACAATTAGCTGATGAATTGATTTATTTCAAAAATGCAGATGATAGTAGAGTAGTTACAGTAATCACAGACGCATCTGGAAATGGATTAAATAAATTAAAATTTAGCGGAGCTTCTGCTGGTGAAATTCCATATTGGGATGGAACTAAATTTTTAGCAGCCAGCACTGGAAGTTTTATTACTACTGGAATGACTGGTGCATTTGGTAGTGCAGGTGGTGGTAATGTTGATTTATCAAATTATGTAACTAAAACTGCAACTGGCGCGTTAACTGGCTTGACTGGCGGACTCGTTAGCACCGCAATGACTGGCGCGTTAACTGGCTTGACTGGCGGACTCGTTAGCACCGCAATGACTGGCATACTTGCAGTAGATTTATCAAGTTATGCAAAATCTTCTGATCTTAATAGTTACGCAACAAATGCGAATACTGGCAATCTAACTAATGTATTTGCAGGTCTTAGTGGTGGCTATTTAACTCATTCTCAGATTCCAAATATTTCTGGAGATGTTTGCATTAATGCTGCATCTAATGTTTCTATTCTTTGTGCAATTCAAGGGTATCCAGTATCCAATCAAGTTCCAACAATTGGTCAAACTTTACAATTTGATGGAACATATTGGCAGCCTGGAGCCATTCCAGCTGGTGGCAACGGTGGTGGTGGATTGGTTTATTATTTTAATGATTTAATTACTGCAGATCTTCCAACTGGAGGTCTTTCTGGTACATTGTCTGGAAATTTTGAATTGGGCAGAACTGGAATTCCGTCGCAAAAAACAATTGTTGCCAATGCACTTCCTGTAGATACGTATAAGCCAATTGTTGGATTTGTTAGTGATAATTTAGATCCACTTACTACTGCTATTCCTGCTGGATTATTTGATTTTAATATTTGGGCATCAAGTAATAGTGCGACTGAAACAATACTTAAATTACAAGTTTATAAATATAATGGAGACACTTTAACTTCCACAAAATTAGCTGAGTCTGATGATTTTTATACTTATGATGGAATTGTTACAGCTCAATATATAATGTCTATTGTTTTGCCACAGACAAGCATATTAAGTACTGATAGATTGTATATTTTAGTTCTTGCTAAAGGGTTAGGAAATAATAAAGATATTACTTTGTATTTTGGTGGCAATACTCCATCGCATGTTCACACCACAATTCCATCTGTTGGTGGCTCAGGATTAGTTAAAGTAATTAATGGAATTATGCAAAGTTGCGCATCGCAACTTGTAGATTCTGACGTATCTAATAGTGCGGATATTTGTGGTACAAAAATAAAAGCAGGCTATTTTGCATTAGCAGCTAATACTGGTTGTTTTGTATTTGTTTCGCCTAGTTATTCATCTATAATTGCAGGTCAAAATAATACAAATAATGGAAATTATTCAGCTATAGTTGCTGGTAGAGATCATGTTATAACAGATTCATATGATGCATTAATATTAGGCGGTTCAGCAAACCGCATTTGCAATTATGGATTTAGAAATTCTATATTAGCAGCTCAAAATAGTTGTACATTAGGTGATTCATCATGTAACAGTTTAATTTCAGCATCTAACGTATCAATTTTATGCAATAGTAGTAATTCTAGTATTTTAACATCTTATTATTCATGTAATATTTGCGATGTTACATCAACATTAATTTCAACATCCTGTTCTTATTTATCTGGATCTTGTAATTCAGCAATAATTGGATCTTTTTGTTCGCGTTTGACTGGCGTTTGTAATTCCGTTATAATTGCAGGAACTAATATAACAGGAAATTCATCAAGAACATTATATGCAAATAATTTTTGTTCATATGCTGGAAAATTTTATGGTGACGGTTCTGCATTAACTGGCATAGCTACTGGTAGTTTTATTACTACTGGCATGACTGGTAATTTTGGTTCATCTCAAACTCAAATTACTCAAACAAGTTTAATAGCAACAGGATCATGTATAAATGGAACTCCATGCCTTCATACAAGAAATACTGTTATTGTCGCTAATGCTTGTCTTAATGGCATGTCTGATAATGGATATTTATGTTTAAATGCTGAAGACAATATTAATAAAACTTCTGGTTTATATAATTTAGTACCTTCTACAAATATTACAGGAGCTGGTACATTTTCGGCAATGATAATTGGACATGGATATTGTTCAAATGGAAATGCATTTGTTACTTCAATGCGTATGGATGGCGCTTTTGCTTGCAATACGATATTAAATCAAACTAAAAATTATTATTTTAGATCTAAAACTACTCATGATGCAAATGTTTGTGTTAATCAAAATGGATATTTAACAATAAATATTACTGGCATTTCAACTGATGTTGGTCATTGGTCTACAAAATTAGATATTATAGATTTAAATAGACCAATGCCTTAATTATTGGCCCATTAATTTAATCATTTGATCCATAGATAAAGTTCCTCCATTTTTTGCAATCTCTTCTGATAATGAAAGTTTTTTTGCAGATGGATCTAAAATATCTATATCTTTTTTAGTTGCGCCAAAAAGCATGGTCGCATCGCTATCACCAACTTGATTTTCATATTTTTCTTTAGATTTTTTATTATCAATAAATTCAAAGATTTCTTTTGGATCTTTTTTAATATGATCTGGAATATCATCATTATATTGAAAAATATTATTAAATACTCTTGCATATAATAGTAATTTCATTTGATTTCCAGTTAAATCACAAATAAATTTTCCGAAAAAAGCGTATGAATTTTCACAAAATGAAATGTACATATTAAAAAAATCTTCAACTACAATTTTTTGAATATTTTCGTCATTTAGTTTTTCGACAATATTAAAATATATTTTATTTATAATTTGCAAATATTCATGCGGTAAAGATCCAAATTCATCTTCTGTAAAAGCTAGTTTTTTTAAAACTTTATCTTCGTAGATTAAAATTCTTAAAAATTCTTCGTTTGACATTTTTGTTGCATAATTTTCCGCAGTAATTCCAACTAATTCAGCTTTTTTTGCTAATAATATATTTAATTTATACGTTTCATCATCTATTAATTTTTGATGTCTTTCTTTTTGAGATGGCAAAAATAAATTATTTTTTGATTTTTTTAAATTTGAAACGTATAATTCTAATTCTGCTATTTTTAAATCATCGCTTTGATTCCAGATTCCATCTTCTTTAATTCTATCCAAACATTCCTGTTCTGTTTCTATGCCCTTTTTTATTGCAATATCTTTATATTTTTCATAATTAATAGATATATAATTTTGATCTCTTAAAGAAAAATGTCGAAAAAACAAGGTTCGACCGTTAAGATCGAACCTTGTATATCCATCTATTATTTCAATTAATGAAGATAATAAAGGATTATAGTTCACCAGCTTCTATTTTTCGATCTAATTCTGCAAAATCTTCTTTTGTGGACGCTTGATTGAAAAACCAAAATGCTATCAATGTGGATAATTTGTTTGCAATAGATTTATATTGTCCAGATTCAGATTCCTCTTTTTTATAGAAATCTGCAATTTTATCTTCAAATTCTTTACCTTTATATAAGGGTTTAAATTCAGTATCTAATTCTGTTTTAATAAAAGATAAATTTAATATATACCACATTAAAACTTTATTTTGAGCTTTTGAGTCTGCAGTATGATCAAATAGTGCTCTATACGAAGATTCAATTTCTATAATCTTTTTTCTTGATAAATTTAACTGCTCTAAAACTTCATCTTGTTTAGCTTTAATTTCATCACTTTTATTTGTAGATGCATCTAATTTTGTATGTTCAGATTGAAGGTCAAATACTTGTTTATAAAGATCAACCAATTCTTGAGATTCAGATTCTGACATCAAACCTCCTGTATCCGAATACTTCTTAGCCAACATCGCTTTGGTTAAAATGCCCTTTTTAATACACTTACTCATTTCAACACTGAATTCTAAATCGGCTTCTTCCGATTGTCTTCTAGTTGGCTTTTTAATTAAAATTTCAGTTGGTGATTTTACTGTTACCTTTTTCTTTACAATTGTTTCTTCTTTTGAAATTTCATCAACAGTAGATTCTTCTATTACTGTTTCTTTGTTTTCATAGATTGTAAATATATATAATTCTTTTGAGTCCATATTCCTATTATATATTAATTTTTAAATACAAAATTTACAGTAAAATCATTAATATCATTGTCAAATGATCTTATTGTTTCATTTCCAATATCTAGTACTCGCTTTCTTATTCTACTCATTTTTTCATTATCAAATGTATCTGCATTATCAACAAGATTATGATATTCAGATGGAATCCCATCTTTAATTTTTTTAACGTATTGATCGTGTTCAAATTTTAAATCTTCTATTAACATTAAATATTGTTTAAATAAAAAACTAATTGATTTGGTTGATTTTTTTGAAAGTGTTTCTTTTGCGTCCATACCTTATACCTATATATTATAAATTTATAAGTGTAAATATATACATGGCTGGATTTTTAAATGATTCTACAAAACAAAATATTAGAAATGTTATTGATCGAATCCATGATACTTTTGCTAGACCGATACTTGCATATAAATCTGGACAAAGAACTACAATAGTTACAACTGGTGGATATAATTCATTGTATAAAAAAAATCCTAATGTAAATCCAAGTGAAATTATTAAAAATTCTAAAATAATATATGCTAGAATAAAATATGAATCTTTTGATCAAGATAATTTTTATCAAGAACATTCTCAAGAAAAGATAATTATTCCAGAAGGTGCTATATATATTAAAGTAAATTTAGAAGGATATGAATGGATTAAATTATCTAAAACAGTTGAATTAGATGGAAAAACATTTGCAATAAAAAGTCCAGGCAAGCCCGAAGGAATGTTTGGCCCTCAATATTATAAATTTTTATTAATACCTTTAGAAAGTTAATATGCAATTTTCAAAACAAAAATTAAAAGAAATAAAAACTATTGCTGCAAGTAAACTTTTGCAACAAAATAAACAAATTATTATAAATACTTTTGAGTATACAAAAGAATCTTTATTGTTAGAATTTCTAAACCATCCAGTAACTAAAGAATTACAAGCTGGTGCAGATTCATCTAGTTCTGGTTCCGACGTATTATCTGATATATCTCCAGTGGGTAATTTATTTTCATTTATTGGATTTGATAGAGGTTATGATCCAATTGCACCAATATTAGAAAGATTAAAATTAATACAATTAGATTTTAAACAAAATGGAGAGTTTATAACTATAGAAATAAAAAATTATCCTCTTCCTCAAGAAATTTTTAATCCTGCCCTCACGCCAATGCCAAGACAGCAAGGAAGAAGTTGGGCTAAAGGAATAGAATCTGGTATTTCTGGATTGAATTATTTTTTATTTGTAAGGGATAAAACTTTTAAAAAATCTGCTTCTGGACACGCAATTCAATTAAAAGATAAAGTAAGAGGTGGTAAAGGAATATTTTTTAAAGGAGCTAAATTTAATAACGCAAAATATATAACTAATTTATTAAATAAATATAAAAATGTATTTGCAAAGTTATATAGATTTGAATATGGAATAACTGTAATTATTGATTAACTATGAAGGCTCAATTTCAACATTCGGTAGCAACGTCTTACATGCTTTGGTTTGAAAATACTTTATTTAAAAAATCAAATGCATATTCAATAAAAAATGGAGTATTTACTCATTATGTTGATGATACTTTACCTTCTACTTATGAAGTATTTGGAAGTAGTTATAAGCAGCTTATTTATGATTCATCTTTACCAAACGTACATATTCCAAATGGAATATATGTAAATGATGTATTTATTGAATTTAATAATCAAAACAAAATATTTGATTTTGATAATGGTAGATTTATTTCTAATCAATTTTCATCTAATTCAAATGTAAATGGAACTTTTACAGTTAAAGATGTTAGCATTTACTATACAAATGATACTGAGGAGGGTATAGTTTTAAATGTGCAAGAAAAAATTAATCAAAGCGTTGACAATAAGCATGAATTTTATTCTCCTCAAGAGCAAAAATTGCCAGCTATATATTTATCAAATCAATCTTTTTATAATTTACCATTTGCATTTGGAGGTATGAATGAAACAGTTATAAACGCTAAAGCTGTTGTAATATCAAATAATAGTTATGATTTAGATTGTATATTATCCATATTTTCTGATACATATAATAATGTTATTCCATTATGTGAATTTGACTCTCATCCATTAAATGAATTTGGAAGTTTAAAAAATGGATATTATTCATATAATGATATCATAAAAAATAGTCAAAATAAAATGTTTGTAAAATTTGTAAATTCTTCAAAACTTACCGATAAATTAAAACAAAATTTATTAAAAGATTTATATATTGGTTTTATTGATTTTGAGTTTTCTGTATATAGATATTCAAGTTAATTTCACAACCATAGGTATATACTGTAAATTCTATCAAATAAAATTTTCTCATTATGGCACGTAATCGCGTAATTTATCAATCTGAAGCCCTCTATACAAGTAAAAATATTGCATCACAAATATCTGGAGAGCATTTCCAATTAAGAAGAGTTCAAAGTGCTAATTATAATTTTAGCATTGATCGTAAAGATGTTAATCAATTTGGTCAATTAGCTCGTATTGATGCTTTGGTCCTTAAATCTCCAACTGTTGGATTAGATTTTTCATATTATCCAACTGACGGATTAAATGAAAAAGCTTTAGGATTTTATGTAAGAGATGCTGGACTTCCAGTTTACACAGGAACAACTCCTGGAGTTTCTGTAACTGGTCTTGCAACTACGGCTCAGAGTATATTTTCTGGTTATGTAAATACTCCTCCTGAAGGAAATTTTGCTTCTGGTCAAATGGGAGCTTCTTCTGGTCAAAATTTCTATATTGTTACTACTGATGAAGGTCAAGATTTAAATACTACAGTTGCAACTTCCGCAAGCAATCCTGGAGCAATGAGTGGAAAAAATATAATTGCAATTGGTAATGGATTTTTAAGTAATTATACATTAGATACTAGTGTTGGAAATCTTCCTACTGTAAAAATTACAATTGAAGGATTGAATATGCAATCCTCAGCAATTCTTGGTACTGCAACTACTGGAACTAATGTTACTGGAACTGGAAATATGGTAATCGTTCCATCTGTAGATCCTGTTAATGGATTAAGTAAATATTTAACTGGAGCATTAAAAAATCCAGTTGAAAATACTGGAGCTGGAGTTCTTTCTGCTTTAAGACCAGGAGATCTTACTTTATCATTTGGCGATTATGAAACAGCTACTTCCACACAAGGCACTCCAATTGCAAGTTTAACAGCTTTAAATGTTCAAAGTGCTTCATTATCTTTGCCATTATCTCGTACACCAATTGAAAGATTAGGTTCTCGTTTTGCTTATGCTCGCGTTGTTGATTTTCCAATTGTTGCAACATTGAATGTTAGTTCAATTTTGTCTGATGTTCAAGCTCGTAATTTATCTAGTATGTTGGATGATTCAACTAAGAGAACTGTAACATTAACAATTAAAAAACCTGGATCAACTGATGTTGCTTTAGCATACTCTTTAAAAGGAACCTTGTTAAAGAGCGAATCATTCTCTTCTAGTATCGGATCAAATAAAACTGTTGATTTAGTGTTTGAAACTCAAATTGGTGGTCCAAGTGATACTGCAAATGGCGTTTATGTTTCTGGAAGTTACACCTATGCCGATTGGGCATCAAATGTTTCTGGAACTTGGGCTTACTAAAAAAATAAATAATTAATAAAAAACCCACTTCGAAAGGAGTGGGTTTTTTTTGTTTTTAAATGTGTAATTACATTAAAGGATTAAGGAATGGCTCTCGATAAAATTCAAGTAACAGTAGAACCAGTTTTAAACACAACCTCTTTAGATGCAGCCATCAATAGAGTGCAGGGTAGAACTTTAAAAGTTAGAGCTGAAGTCCAAGATCCAAATTTTGAACAAAAAATTGGTAGACCTCTTGGAAGAATAACTGGTCAAGTAGATGAATTTAAAAAGTCATTAGATGCCGCAAATGCTCGCGTGTTAGCATTCGGAGCATCTGTAGGAGTTATTGGTTTAATATCTAGTGCGTTTAAAGATTTAATAAATTCTACAATTGAAGTAGAAAAAAATCTAGCATTATTAAAAGTCACTGGAGATAAAACTTTTGGAAATTTAGAAAAGACTGGAAAAGGTGTATTCCAAATTGCAAAAGACATAGGTGTTTCATTTGCAGAAGCTACAAATGCAACTATAGAATTTTCTAGACAGGGTAAAGATTTACAACAATCTTTAGATGCTGCTAGAGCAGCTCTTGTTTTAGTAAAAACAACAGGTTTAGATGCGGTATCATCTGTAAATGGTTTAACTACAGCGGTTAATGCTTTTAGCGACTCTGGGCTTACTTATGCCGATGTAGTAAATAAAATGGCTGCAGTTGATACCAAGTTTGCTGTCAACTCAAAAGATCTTATTGAAGGTATAGGTCGTTCAGCTTCAGTTGCACAACAAGCTGGAGTATCATTTAATGAATTGCTTGGATTCATTACGGCATTGCAAGAAAAAACTGGTAGAGGTGGTCCAGTTATTGGTAATGCCCTAAAAACAATTTTTACAAGAATTCAAAATCCTGCAATAATTAATCAATTAAGAGAATTTAATATAGAATTGCAGGATACAGAAGGTAATGGCTTAAGTGCGTTACAAATATTAAAGAATTTTGCTAAAGAATTTGATAAATTAAAAGGAAATGATAAAGCTAGAGCAATTTTGGATGTTGGTGGAACTTTTCAAATTGATAAAATTGCTGCGTTAATAAAAGATCTTTCTAGCGCAAATTCAAAATTTGATCAAGCGACTGCAACGTCTGCAAATGCTAAAAATGAAGCTTATGGTAAAGTTATAGAATTAAATAAAACATTAGATTCATCTTTAATTAAATTAAATACATCAGCTAAAGAATTTGGTTCTGCAATTGGTTCAATAGCTTTTGCCGATTCTTTTAAAGAAACTGTAAATTATATTTCTTCGAAATTTGATTCTTTAAATCAATCAATAAATGGAACAAAAACTTTAGAAGAAAGATTGGCATCTGGCGATGGAGATGGAGAAAAAGGTGGTGCAACATTAGGCAAAGCAATATTAAAAGGTATTGGCTCTGTTATTTCTGGTCCAGGTCTTTTACTTCTTGGTGGTATATTAATTAAATTATCGGCAGATTTTGCAAAATTTTCTGCGTCTGGATTACAAACTTTATTAGGTATAACAACAAAATCCAAAGAAGAGGAATCTATTGAAGAATCTATAGTTAATAAACTAAGAGGTAATGTTTCTCTTCAAAGACAATTATATTCATTAGGCGATGATAAAATTGCTCAAAATAAAGAATTGCTTAGACTTTATACAGAGCAATATAATGCAAATAAAAAATTAACTGATTTAGCTAAAGGCGCTGCTCCAGCTTTATATGAAAGTGGAGTTAGATTAACTGGTGGAGAATTAACAGTTAAAAATCTTCAAACTACAACGAAAGCATCTGCTAGTGCAAATGGTTATGTACCTAACTTCAATTCTTTAAATGAAGCGGTTTCATATGAAAAAGCCAATATGCCTGCTGGCGCAAGCGTTAAAGTAAATAAAAATTTTCCTTTTGGTGGCGGCAAGTATGGAACAATGGTAAGTAATACTTCAGAGTTTGAAATTCCTAATTTCATGAATACTGGAGGAACTGCAATCATTCCTAGATATAAAAATGCAGTTTCTGGATATGTTCCTAATTTTGCAGATACTGAAAAGAAAAAAACGCCTAGAAAAATTAACGAATTTCAAATTGATGCTGAAAAATATGGAATTGCAGGTTTAACATTAGGTAGCGATTCATATACTTTAGAAAGATCTAAAGCTAAAGTATTAAAAGATGAAAATGATAAACCAACAAAATGGGTAAGAGATAATTTTAGTGATTCTCCATTATTTAATTCTTTAATGAATTATGATAAAGCTGTAGTTACTAATTTACCAGTTGGTGGCGTTTACAAAGCAAGCTCAACACTAAAGTCTAACGAAAAAGATGTAAAAGCAAATTTTGTTAATAGATTAAATAAATCTATTGGATCATCATCTTTAGCTTTTTTAATAAATGAAATTAATAATCTTAAAATTCCTTTAACTAATTCATTTAAACAAAAATTATATTCAACAGAAGTTGGAAGTTTAAATTTAATTGATAATGGCCTAGCTGGAAATTTCTTTGAGAAAGTTGTTAAACTTCCTTTGATGCAAAATGAAAAAGATTTTGGCTTCAAAAAGGAAACTGGTTCTAATTTTGATATTTATGGATTGTCTGCTCCAGATGCTAAAGTATATGGTCTTCCAGAAAGATCTTTTAGATATGGTGAAATAAAATTTAGTTCAAAAGATTTATATGACGATATTACTGAAAAGTTTTTGAATCAAGCCAAACTGGAAGTTGGAGGATCTGTGGTTCCCAAAACTAGCGTTGCGTCTTCAGCTGCGCATGGATATGTCCCCAATTTTGCAGCAACTGGTTTTGTAAAAAACAAAGATGATGGACCAAATGTAGTTGAAGAGGGAAAAATTTTTGAAAAAAATTTCTATAATTTATTAAAGATAAACATGGATGATAGGCCAAAATCTGGCGCTCCATTGGATTTACCAAAGGGAATTTTAGATAAATATGATGATGAAACTTTATCAAAATTTGGAGTTGCAGTTGGATCTCCTTTTAGAACTTCATGGGGAGATATCAAATTATCTCATAATAAAGAAAGTGCATTAAGTTTAATTTCTAAATATTTTAGATATACTGGTACTTTAATAGATGAATCTAAAAAAATAAATGCATCTTCAGAAAATTTTTCAATGCTTTATAAAAATGGACCAGAAGATATTATTTTAAATAGAAAGGCATCTTTGCCTGCTTTAGTAAATGAAAGTCCTAGTTTATTCAGACAAATTTCAGAAAAATTAAGATATAAAGGTAAAGAAGAATTAAATAAAAGGGGTCAAGCCACTGAAATTGATTTTACCTATAATGCTGATCGCGTATTTACTGGTATGTCTGCATCAGCGCATAAAGGTTACATTCCAAATTTTGCAGAAACAAAATTAGGAGAAGGTTATTCTGCAGCATTTTATGATCTTGGTTCTGGAATTGGAGAAAAAAGATTTTTTCCAGAAATTTTAGAAGAAGATCCTAAAAAAGCAAAAACTGAAGCTACCATATCTAAAAAACTAGAACAACTAAATTCAAAATTAAAAATAGTAAGATTTCCAAAAATTTTTGGTTCTACTGCAACTTCTATAAAAAAAGAGGTTGTAACCGATCCATTAGCAGCAAAAGTATTTGATGGTGTTCAAGGACCAAGCGATGTAAAAAAAATGTTGCAAAGAAGATTGCAAGAAACTTTAAGAATTGCATTAGCTCCAGTTCAAATAGCTGGAATAGTTCCGCAAGATTTAAATGAAAATAATTATACAGTTAATTCAAATATCCAAGCATTGCTTGGAAATATATTAAATAGTCATTCAGGAATTCCATCTGCAGAAGATTTATATAGACAAATTAATGCTTCTGGCGGAATGATGACAATGATTGACCCTGGAGAATTTTATAAAGATAAACCAAATAAAAAAGAATTAGAAAAATTTCAAAAATATAAAGAACAAGGATTATTGGAAAATGCTTATAATGGATATGTTCCTAATTATGCGACTGCTGCAGAAGGTTCATTTGCAACTTGGAGTGATCAAGGTAGATCAATAAGAGGTACTAATTATGGAAATAAAGTATTTAAAGAAGAAAATTCAACAACAGACTTCTTTAAAGATAATGATATAAGATTTGGTAAATTTGACGAATCTAAAGGGCAACCATATAGAGATTTTAAAATTGAACAAGAATATTTGATGGGTAAAGCTTTAGAGAGAATTGGCTCTAAGATACCAGGCGTAAGATTTCCTAAAATTTTTGGCAGTTTACAAAGATCTTTAAAAGATAAAACTATAAGAAAAGAAGTTGCAAAAGGTCCATTAGCAAGTTCTTTTTTAGATAATTTAACTAAAAATTCAAAAGGCGTTAATACAATTTCACGCATACAACAATTGGAGCAAAATTTAACTTCTGCGTTAATAAAACCAATAGAAAATTATGGAATAGCTCCATACGATATATCTGGAAATCCACAAAATTATACTATAAATGACGCTTTTCAACAGGGTTTAATTTCTTTGTTTAAAGATAAAGAAGCTAGAAGAACTGTATCTAGTTTTAGAAGTCAAACAAAAGATGAAAACCCAAAATTATATAATTTATTAAAAGAAAGTTTTGAAGAAAAACGAGAAAAAAAACAAGTTAGTGTATCAAAAGAATTCTTGTCTCAAATAATTAATAATGGTGGAATTGCAACAATTTTTGATGTTGGCCAATTTGAATTTAAAAACAAAAACCAATATGAACAAGAATTGCAAAGAGCTAACATTCAAGAATCTTTAGAATCTAGATTTAAAGAAGTATCTACTTCACCTTCATTGAATTCACAAAATTATTCTCAATTAAATTATTCTCAATTAATGCGTGCAGCTCCAAAGCGCAGAGGATATTTAGCTAAAGATGGATATGTGCCTAATTTTACTGAGCTTAGTGGTTCTGGATCTGGAATGCTTTACAATGATCCAAATTATGATGTTTTAGGTTCAGGAACCTCTGGAATGTTTTTAGCTCCAAAATCTGGAGAAGGAATGGGTCAAAAAATATTCTTTAAATCTGATAGTGAAAAAGCAAAACATGAATATCATGTTAATAAATCATTAAAAGAATTTGAAAAATTAAATCCTACCTTATTTGCTAAAAATGCAATCTCATTTACTAATGTTGGAAATATTTTAACAAAAAATGGATTAATCGCAGGATTTGAAAGAGAAGTCATTAAAGACCTTGGAGTCGATGAATTTGCAACTGGAACATTTCCGAATAAAAGCAAAAATTCTGGAGATGTGAACGAAATGGCAAACTATGCATTTTTCCTTTCTGAGTTTATGTCTCAGGCTGGAGCTAAAAATGTTGTAGATGAATATCGCAAATCAAATAATGACGATTCATTTAGATTGCAAGATGTATATGCTGGAAATTTTAAAGTTAATGCTGCAATGCAAAAAGCTTTAACCGATGAAACAAACAAAAGATTTTCATTAAAAAACAAACCCAAAGATTCATATTCTGAAATAAAATCTCTAGCAGAATCAAATGGAATATCAGCTTTGAATGAAAAGTATGGAGCTATTGGCGCTAGAAATATAATGTTTGATACAATGGGTTTTTCACAAAATGCTGTTAAGACTGCATCTAGTGGTTATATACCTAACTTTGCAATTAAAGACAAGCTTAAAGCGGGACTACCAATATTAAAAGAATTAGCAGTAAATAGTATTGAAGGATTTTTGAATTTGCCAGATAAGAGTATTGATATGATTTTAGAGGCTGTTGCTAAAAGTGGACACGCTCTTGACTATTTTGTAAATGATACTTTAAATGGCGGAAACGCAGTCAAACATAAAGAATTTGTTATAAAAAAAATGCTTGAAAGGGGCTATTGGAGTGGCGATGGTATTGTTTGGAAGCATAAAGAAACTGGAAAAATAGCTTATCGTCCCAGTACTATTAATAAAATTATAAATAAAGCTGCTGATGGATATGTTCCAAATTTTTCAAAAAAAGCAGTTCAGGATGCAGTAGAAAGAGAGCAAAAACAATCTGGTTTACCATTATCTGATATTTCTGTAGTAAGAGATAGTCGAGTTATGGGGCCACAAAACCCTGGAGGTTTTGCGGTAATAAATAAACGAGATGAGCCAAATGGAAAAGTTCCAAATTTTGCAGGTAGAAGTGCTGGTGATTTATTTGAAGATTTAGGTGGTAAATTAACTCCAGAAATTACTGAAAATGTAAAAGCCACAAAAGCATTAACAGAAGTAATAAAAAAAATAACTTCTATTAATTCTTTTACTTCCTCACCTGCAAGTTCAAAGGGTTCTGGATATTTAGGCGCAGCTGCAATGTATGGATCAATATCCATTCCAACAACGACTACTACTGAGATAGAAACTAAATCAAAAAGAGGAAAACCTAAAATAGATTCAGTATCAAGTTCTTTATTGATTCCACAAGGTCAAGCTTATGATTTATCTAATACATCTGATAAAGATCACCTAAGTAAAGAAGAAAATGCAAAAAGAATTGAAGAAAGAATAAAAACAAATTCATTCTCACTTCCTCCTTCACCTATTGCTAGACAATCTCAAAATTATTCATATAGATCATTACCACCAATTGATCCTAACACTCAAAAAAGTTTTAATCCATTTTTAAAAAATAATTTTGCGAGTGAATTATTTCCTTATTCACCATCTAATGAAAAAGCGGAAGCTTTAGCGGTTAAGGCAAGAATTAAAATTCCACTTTATCGATCAAATGTTCCAGGCGTAAATAAAGATATTAATGAGTCTCGATTGGTTGGTTATTCAGAAAGAGGTCAGTCTTCAGATCCAATTACTCAATTTAAAGATTTAAAAGAATCAGTATTAAAAAGTAAAGAAAATTTTAATAAATTAGCTTCTGAAATTGCAATACTTTCAACTCAGCTACAAAAAGATGGAAAAGAAATGCATACTTTTCAAGATCAATTAGCTGCATCAACAAAATTTTTAAAAAATGTTGGGATTGACATTTCACCTAAACTTCTTAGTGACTTAACTAAAGGTACTGCTTTTGAACAAACTGAAAAACAATCAAAAAAATCTACAAATGATGCTTTGGTTCAAAGAGCTGTTTCACTTTCAGAAGTAAATCCAAATACTGAAAGAAATTTTCAAATGCAGGCTCAAGCTTTTGCTGCAGAAAGGCAGCGACAAAGATATGCACAATACGCTCAAGCTCAAACAAACGTATATGGATCATTTGCAACTCCAAATGTAGGGCCACCTACTACTCAAGACGATATTAAAAAATCTTTATATGATAGAATGAAATCGGGAGTAGGATCAATAATTGGTTCTTCAAAAGTTTTAACTGAACAAGAAAAAGCTCAAAAATTAGAAAAAGATAAATTAATAGCGCAAGAAAAAGCAAATAAATCAATGGCAGATTCTTTTGCCACAATTATGAAATGGCAAACTGGGATTGCTGCATTAACTGGTGCGGTTAGCGTACTTGGAGAAGGTGCTACAGTCGCAGCAACTTCTATTGGATCACTTTTTAATAGTGTAATTTTAGCAAAAGAAGGAATGTCTGGAGCTAAAGATATTCTTGGCAAAACTACTTATGAATATACTACAGCTTCTGGAGAAAAGAAAACTGGAGAAAGAAATAAAACATTTGGAGAATCTTTCAACGCAATAAATAAAAAAATTGACGAAGGCATGGGCACTGGTGATGGTGCGGGCACTGGATTTTTGGGAATTGTAGGTGGAATAAAAAATGCAAAAGGTGAAATAGGTACTTTTGCTAAAGCAGCAGGAATTGCAGCTTTATCATGGGGCACTGTTGCTTTTCAGGCGATTCAAAATATTGATCAAGTTTGGAAATATCTTGATAATGGAGCTGAAAAAAGCAAAAAAGCAATTGCTAAAGTCGCAGAAATGCAAGATAAATATAATATAAGTTTGGGTAGATCTCAGGAATCCGTAGCTAAAATGATTTCAGTAATTGGTGATTCTGATACTGAAGGATTGATGGGCGCATTTACTAGGGCTGGAATAATTTTTGGAAGAGAGCAGTTTGGTGGTCAAGATAAGCAAACAACTGCTTTAGCACAATTTAAATTTGGCAATGAGGGTACAAAAGTTGTCGCAGGTGAATTATCTAAAATAATGTCCGCAACAGCAAGCACTCAAATGTCAGAACAGGATAAAAAAAATCCACTTAAAGTTGCAATTGAAGCTTCTAAATTACAAGGAAATTTTTTAGAAAATATAATAAATAAATATTCAAATGATGTCGTTTCAGAAAGACAAGTTCCAATGACTGCAGAAGAATTAAAGTCTGAAACCCTTTTCGGTAAATTGGTAAAAATGCTTGCATTTGGAGCTGGACCTGGTAATGGAGCTAAACCTGCCCTACCTGGAATGAAATTAGAAGTAATCACACAAAGAGTTCTTGATGCTTCAAAAGCTGCAGAAATGCAATCCGAATTATTTGACGAACTTCAAAAACAAGCCCAGTTAGTTTTACCTAAAATAAATGAAGAAGAAAAAAGAAGAGCAAGCATATTAGGTGTATCGGTTGATACCTTGAAGGTTCAATTAGATCTATATACAAAAATCACAAAAGCAATTAATGATACAAAAACAGGTTTAGAATTTAATTTAGAAATTGAAAAAGATGATTTAGGTACAACTCAAAAAAGAAAAGATGAAATTGAATTACAATTAAAACTTCTACAAAAAGAAAAAGAAATACGTTCTCAGAAAAACGATATTGCAAGTTCGGTTTCTCAAAAAGAAATTTTTGATCGTTTAAAAGGTCAATTAGGAGGCTTAACAGAACCTCAGTATCAACAATATAGTGAAAGTTTTAAATCTATAAATCTTGGAATTCAAAAAGGAGATACATCTTCACAGTCTGCTGAAAAATTAGCTGATTTATTGACTGCTTTAGGAGTTCAATCATCTCAATTAAAACAAGAAGCTGCAGATCTTTTGAACTCTCAATTAAGTTCTATTGATATTATTGGTAATAAAGATAAGTTATTATTAAAATTAGAAACAGATAAATTACAAGTAAGTAAATTCTATAAATATGAACAAGATCAAATAAAAGAAAGATTAGAAGCTCAATTAACTGTTTCTCAAAAAAATTTAGCAGTCAGAAAAGAAGAAGCTTCAATAATTCAAAATATTAAAGATTTGCAATTTAAAACTTCAATTGCCGAACTTGGCCCAAGAACTCAGGAATTATTAACTAAACAAAGAGAGCCTGAAAATCAATTACAAAAAGATAACCAAGCATTGCAGTTCAGAAGAGAAGAGTCATTTCAATCTACAAAAAGAAATGTTATAAATTATGTAACTCAAAGTAATCCAGAAATTTTTAAAGACGAAAAAGCTGCTGCCGCTTTATATGGATCAAAAAGCTTATCTGATTTAAAAGATGCATTAATTAAAGTAAAACAATTACAAGAAGAACAAGCAAAGGTAGATCCCATAAAACTTAGTGGTGATTATTTTAGCAATGGAGTAAAAAGAGCTACTGATACTTTAGAAAGTGCATTTGATATAATTGGAAAGAAATTTGCTGAAAAATTAGGTTTACCTTCATTTGATGTCAATAAACCTGCAGAATTAAAATTAGAAAAACAATTTAATAAAGATAATTTTTTAAAGAAAGGAGAGTATTCTGATGCAGAAATGGGAATTCAATTTCCCTTAACATTATTTCCAACTGGAACTGAATCATTAAGCAATCCACTTGGTGAAAAATTTTTAAAGCCAATAAGTTTAGGTAAAACTAATTCTTCAGAATTAGTTCCATTTGATGCTAAAGATTTATTTTCAACATTAACGCCAACAAATAGTAATATACCATTTAAACAAACAGAAATAGTATTACGTTCTGTTGATTCAGCTTTAAAAACTTCTACTGGTACTGCCACTAAAACCACTGAATCTGCAAAAAAAGCAGAAGAAGCTGTACGTAAGGTTAATATTGACGAATTCTTTAAAAGTTTCTTAGAAACAATTCCAGATAAAGCTATTCGAGATGAAATTAAAGCCAAGTATGAAAATGCAATTAAAGATAGACAAACTTTTGTTAGAAGAAGTACTACATTTTCTGGTGGAATGGAAGAATCCAAACTTAAAATGGATGAAGATATTAAATATTTTAACAATACTTTAGGAAAACAAATTCCAAATGATTTTGCATCTTCAATGAAAGATGCATTAAAAGAACTTTCAAATCCAAATTCAACAGAACCTTTAAAAAATAGATTATTGGGAGTTGCTAATGCTTTTTTATTAAAGATACAAGATGCATTTATGACTCAAGCAGCTAATCAAATAACAAGTGGTATTATGGGAATTGGAGGAAAAGCTGCTGGAGGTCCAATTGTTGGAGGATCTGGAGTTAAAGACGATGTTCCAGCGATGTTAATGGGTGGTGAATATGTTATTACAAAATCGGCTGCACAAAAATATGGCCCAGAATTTTTATCTGCTTTAAATAGGGGTTCAATTAAAAAATTTGCAACAGGTGGATTTGTCGAATCAGATACAACTAAATATCAAGATACTTCAAAAATAACTCCATATGGTCAAACAAGAGATAAAGGATTATCGTTTGATGCTTCTGGCAAAGTTATTGGAATGGATAGTTATACTGGAACTGCAGATAATAAAGAAGATGCAATGAGAAAAGCTCAATCTGATTATTATTATAAAAATGCTCAAAATGGAGAGGGTGGATTTTACATGCCTGGACAAAATGGAATGGGTGCAATAATGGGGCAAAAAAATTTATTAGCATTTGCTACTCAACAATCTGCTGGTACTAAATTTGATAAATTTTCATCTGGAGCAAATTCTGCTGGAATTGATTTGGGTGCTGGTAGTGCTAATATGTCTTTGTTTGCATTAAGAAATCAAGGAAATTCTAAAAATACAGAATATTCTGAAGCAAAACAAAAAGCATTAGATTTATATCTGGGTGGAATTGACGCTTCAAAAGAAAAAGCAAATAAAGAAGAAGATATTAGAAAAGATATTGAAAAAGCAATACAAGAATATAAAACTGCAGAAAGAAAACAATATCAAAGTCTTATTAGAAATTTTGTAATATCTGCTGCTATGGCAGGAATTAGTTACGCTGGAAATAAAATGATGACAACTGGTGGTCAAGAAGCGCAAAGTGGAAAAATAGAATCCATAAATAATGAAATAGATACTAAAGGTTACTCTAATCAAGGAATTTCACAAAATGGAGAAATTTATAGCGCCTCAAATAGAGCTTCAATTGATAATACTAGAATAACAAGTGGTGAAAAATTTTTTGGATACGAAGGAAAAGGTGGATTTTTTAGAGGATCATTGTCTGGAGATAATAATAAATTTATATCTAATGGTAAAGGAATGTATTCTTGGGATGGTGGAGGTTATAGTCGAATGAATGATAATTCATTTTCAGGTAAACAGTGGGCACAAATGAATTATTCAGCAAAACCAATTCAAATAGGAGGCGAAACATATTATCCAGCCTCAATGGGAAGGCGTGCGGCAGGCGGTTATGTTCCAGGAAATGGCATGGGAGATAATGTTCCAACAATGTTAAATGGTGGAGAATTTGTGGTTTCTAAACAAGCTACGCAAAATATTGGAATAAATAAATTGCAACAAATAAATTCAGGATCAAAATCTTCTGATGTCTCAGAAGAATTACTATCTAAATTAGATGAACTTGTTGAAAAATTAAGTGCAGTTGGCACTTTAAATATAACAGTTAATTCTGATTCAAGTGGAAATCAAAAATCATCAAAAGAATCAAGTAATAATCAAGATCAGCAAACTAAAGATCTTGCTAAAAGAATTAAAGATGTAGTTTTAGGCGTTCTTAGAGAAGAAAAACGACTTGGAGGTATGTTGAGATAATGAAAGATTATACAAATCAATTTTTACTTATAAAGCCATTAGTATGGAATAATAATCAATATACTAATTCAAGTATATATTATAAAATTGATGCAATTAATAATATTTCACTTTCTAAAAATAATTCATTTTCTGAATATTATGGATTAGGAGCTGTTCAATTACCAATGAATGTAAATGCTCCTCAATCTACAGAATTATCAATTGATAGATTCTTAATGTATGATAATAATTCAATAGATTCAAGACAAGAAGATATTTTTTATAGATATAGTGGATCTAATCCATTATCAGAAGCAATTGTATATGATAATGATACGCTTTATAAAGTAAAAAATTTATATTTAATAAATTATTCTATTGGATTTTCAATTGGCGAACTTCCAAGAATTAATACAAAATTTACTTCATATGAAATTCCCGAAATAAGTAAATATAATTTAAGTGACGATTTTAAAATAAATAAATCTTTAGATTATCCAAAAGCATATATTCCAAATTTATCATCTATTACTATATTAAATAATGATGATACTCCCAATAATATAATTACTTTTGGATATAATATTTATTCATTTGAATATTCATTAGAAATAAATCGACAACCATTTTTTTCTATTGGAAGTTCTACTCCATCTGAAGTATGTGAAATTTTACCAATAAAAATAATTTTTACTATAAATTCAAAAATTAATAGTGACGAAATAACTAGAAATAAAGAAATTTTAACAAAAAAAACTCAAGAAAATTTAGAATTTAAAATAGTTATTTTAATAGATGATGAAAAAAATATTATTTTTTATATAAAAAATGCTCAATTAATAAATTCTGAAATTACATTATCTATTGAAAATACATTAGAATTAAAAAGAACTTTTATAGGATACTATGGCTTATAATAATCCGTTTTTTTATAATAAAGATTTATCAGTAGATTCAGAAAAATATTCATATACTGATGCAACTATATACAAAGCTATATATGGATCGTCTGTTTCATATGTTTCTAGATTGAATTATTTACAAACAGTAGATAATGCATTAAAAATTCTTCCATCATCTGAAAACAATTTAACAATTAAATATAATTTAAAATTTTTATTGAATGATTTAAATTCTGGAAATTTATTAAAAACTATAGAAATAGCTGGTGGATATAGATATTTAAAATTTAAAGATCCATCTAATTTTTATTTAGATATGATTGGTTTTGTTGAGGATTATTCTATTAATAAAATTTCTACAAATTTAAATGAAATATCCATATCTATATCTTCTTATGTTAAAGCTCCAATATTTAAATGGAGAACAAGCTGTTTATTAAATAACATAAGTAAAGATAATACTGAATGGAAATCAGCCACTAATTATTTAAAGGGAGATTTTGTATATAATGATTTTAAAAATTTTACGAAAAATAAAATTGATAATTTTTGGTTTGCAACTCAAGATATACCAAATACAGAATCAACATTCAATACCTCATATTGGACTAAAAATTTTAATTATGATTTAAAATTACCATTTGAATTAAATAATAGTTTTGATATATATCAATTAAATTACAAAAATTCATATATCCAAAATATAAAACATAAAGATAATTCAAATTCATTGAAACAGTTTAATGTTAAACTTACAAATATAACTGATAGAGAATGTAGATCTGTTTTATTTTTTTTAGAAAAAAAATGTGGATATAGAAGATTTATTTATGAATTTCCAATATATTTAAAAAATAAAAAAGTTTTTATATGTACTGCTTGGAATCATACTTTAAAATTTTTAAATTGTAATGATATAGATATGACATTTGTTGAAGATCCAAATCCAAATATATTTATTGATAATAGTAATGTTAATAATCCGCAGTATTATGTAATATAATATATGGCTTACGCAGATTTAATATGTAGTATTGATTTATCTGGTTCTTTATTTAGAACAGATACAAATCAAACTTGTTTTTATAAAATAGGTTGTGCTAATTATTATGATTGCGACGATGGATTAGGAGGCACATTTTGCGATAATCTTTATTTATATTATGGTCAGTGTATCGCATTAGAATGTGGATCTGATATAGTAGGAAATTATTGTATTCAAATTGATGCATATGAATCTTATATATACTGCGCATATGCATACGTTGCTTATGATTATGGCACACTTGTAAATTGTTGCAATCTTTACTTATACATTAGAAGTGATCTATTTAAAAGTCAATGTATTTTAAGTTATTCTTGTGGCTTTTTTAATGCAGCAGTATTACCAACATATCAATGTATAAATTATATATATAATGATAATGATGTCATCAATATATATAATGATTTATATAATGACTACAGATGCAGATTTACTTATTATTACGTATGCGCATCTAATGAATTTTGTTTTCAATCTTGCATGTTATCGCTAACTGGCGAAGCTATTATTGCTAATATTTCTTGTATAGATTTATGCATACCAGAATTATGTACAACTTTAGCAAATGGATGTTTATATTGTTTTTCCGATAATACTTGCGCTTCTATATACTGTTGTTCAGATTATAATTTTTGTGAAATTGGAAATTTTGAATTTGTTTCTGATGGTCAAGGTTCATATAAAATAAAAAATACTTTACTATATCCAACAAAAAATGTAATAATCGATTGGGATTTTAGTAAAAGTACAAAAAATAAATATTTTAATTCCACAATAAATTCTTCTGGTCAAAATATTTTTATTTGCTTAAACAAATTAGAAAATTCTTTTTATGAAGTAAATACTACAGATAATTCTACAGTATTTTTGTATGAAGCTTATAATAATTGTTCAATTATATTTAATCAAATACAAAAATCTTTAATTTATTTTAGAAATATTGGAGCATGTAATTTAAATTTGTGTTTAACAAACACAGGTGAATATTTGGAGTTTGATAAATTAACAACATTAAATTGTTATAATTTTAAAAATATAACCTTAAAGCCAAAAGATTCTATATTTTTAACTTTAAATTCTTCTTTAGATGGATCTAAATATTATGCTACAACATCTTTTCCATATGGATTTTTTTATGAATTTAAAAATATAGAAACAGTAAATCCATATGGAGCATATCCATCTTGTTGTTTTATTAATCAAGATAATTCGTGCATTAAATTATATGCATATAATAATATTCATTCTGGAGTTTTATGCTTTTGTCAAACTGGATATTTTTTATGTTATAAAAAATTTGCATCAATGGGTGAAAATTTAATTGTTGATACAAATGTAGATTTAGAAATTTCATTTTCAAAGCGAGTATGCGATTCTCCAGATTTAGATATAACTTATACAATTGAAAATAAAAATTATTGCTCTATATTTGAAAATAATTTTATAAAAAATAATTTAATTATTAATTGTATATCACTTTTTGATTCAAATACAAATGAAATAGTATTAAATAATTTAGATTTATATTGCTTAAATATTAATTCTGATAAATGTATAAAAATTATCTATGATATAGATATTTACAATTCTTGTACTTCATCTTTATATTATATTGATTGTTATTCTGGTAATCCAAATTATGATTTATGTATAATATCAACTGATAAATTTAATAAAACTAAAATTTTTTTCAAAAGATGTATATTAAATAATAATGGAATTTTTTATTTAGAAGATAATATTAATTCTAGAGTTTGCATAAATTTAATAGAAAATTCATCTATTAAAGATTTAAAAAATTCAATAGTAAATAGAAATAATTTATTTTTACCTGATACGTGTCAATTTAATTATAATTATAATTTTTATTTAAAAGATTATCACGACATTGATAAATCATTAAGTGGAAGTTGGATAAATGAAAATAATCAATCATATTGTACTAGTGGATTTGTAAACTGTTCTTTTATTATTGACTCTTGTTCAGATATTTTTAATTGTAATTTTACTGGTTTATACGAAATAAATATAAATATAGATGAAAGTAGAAAAAATACAAATTTAATATTAAATAAAAATAATTCAAATATTAGTGAAGATTTTTGTTTATTTTCACCAAAAATTAAAAAATGTTTTAATTTTTGTGGACTTGATTTTTGTTATAATTATTTTGATTGTATAGTTTATCAAAATAATTTTTATGAAATTAATAATTCAAATATAGATATGACTTTTGAAGTAACTGGAAAATGTCTTACTTTTAATTTTCCAATAAATGCAATCAATGCTGATAAAATAAATATTAATACTCAATATGAAATCTTTAATAATATAAATTATATAAATACAAATATGTCATATAGTGGATTGTTATTAAATTGCGATACTATAGAAAATTCAAATAATAAAATATTAAAAATTCCTATACTGCGTTGCTGTGATTTAAGTTGTTTTGAATATCCAAGTTTATCTTTAAGTATTTTTAATAATAAAATAATTCAAAAAAATATTAATTTTAGTATTAACATTTTTAACAAATTCATTGATAATGATGATTATTGTTTAAATACTTTTTTATTATTTATATCTTCTTATCTAAATAATGGAATTGCATCTCAATTAAGTGTGGAAGATTTATGTTGTAATTATGGTTATAATTCAAGTAATTATAATTTTTTAATGATGGATTTAAGGAATGAATTTATTGATAATAATTTTATAATTCCTAGTGGACAATATCTTTTATTTGATGAAAGAATATCTTTTTCAGATGTTACAAATTGTTTATTAATTCCATATAAAAATATAACTGGAAATGGTTATAATTACATTATTCCAATAAATAATTTATTATCTTATTGTGATTCATATTATACTGGAATTGAAAATATTACTATTCAAT
>Ga0209596_1000329_pt1 | contig 44479 bp, 49 predicted proteins | sample M_130807_MF_Meta_FD_187314 | JGI IMG/M metagenome (GOLD analysis project Ga0209596, IMG submission 187314) | Freshwater microbial communities from Lake Montjoie, Canada to study carbon cycling - M_130807_MF_MetaG (SPAdes) (version 2) | ecosystem: Environmental > Aquatic > Freshwater > Lake...
GTTGTGATTGTTGAGGTTGTGATTGTTGAGGTTGTGATTGTTGAGGCTGTAATTCTGTGATTTTTAGATCTTGTTCACTTGATTTCATTATATCTTTTGCATAATTATTTGCATCGGCACTATCAATATTTTTATTACGTAAATCATCCGTAATTCTTTCATTTGCTAAATCATACGATGACATCGATAGGAAAAGCGAAATGATGATTGCAATACAATAAAATATAATCATAATTGCTAATACCCACGCAAGAAGCCAGCACCACCATCTAGTATTATAATTGCCTCCTGATACAATGCAAGTTAACTCAAATAGAGACATTAATATAGAAGGGATAGTAATTATTAATATAAATATTACAAATATTATTCGCTGATCTATAGATATTTTGCTGCTTGTGAATAAGATAGATAAACATATTATTAATATGGTTATAAAAAGGGCGACGCCCGCATATTTTGATTGTTCTGACCCAAGAAAAACATCGCTTAAGTTGGTTGTGGTTGATACAGGCATATTATATGTATATATTCTAATATGATAGAAAGAAAAATAAAAAATGATATTCGTTATTATATAAATAAATAATTACGATAATAATATAAATATGGGAATTCCTTACTATTTTTATTCGCTTACGCAAAAATATAATAATATTATTTCAAATAATAAACCTACGGGATTAGATATTTATTGTATTGATTTCAACGGTATTATACATAATGTCGCGCAAGATATTATTAAAAAGAACAAGGATACAGTAGAAAACGTAAATAATTACAATATTGAATGCGAGATTATCGAAGGAGTTTGGAATAGAATAAAGTATTATATTGAAAATTATAAGGCGACCAAATATATTATTTGCGCGGACGGGGTTGCGCCTTTGGCCAAAATGTTTCAGCAAAGAAAGCGTAGATATTTAAATATTTATAAAAATATTTTAGATAATGTTAATATTATATGGGATACTAATGCAATAACGCCTGGAACCATGTTTATGGAGAAATTAAACACATATATTAAGAGGAATATTAATGATGACCGCTGTAAAACCAAAGTAATTTATAGTGGGAGCGATGAATGCGGAGAAGGAGAGCATAAAATATTTAAAATGATAAAGGATATTCCAATAGATGACAAAATAATTATCCACGGGTTGGACGCTGATCTCATTATCTTATCGCTGATGTCCCACAAAGAAAATATCTTCTTAATGAGAGAAGTGAAAGACCCTAATACGAATGAAACAATATATAATTATTTAAATATTAAGGAATTGCGCAAAGCAATATTATGCGAACTGAAAACATCTTGGGACATTAACTTTGAATACAATGATGAAGATTTGATAGAGACATATTGCACTGCTTGCACAATACTAGGCAATGATTTCATTCCTCATCTATTAACGATAGAATTGAAAAATAATGGTATTGATAGTCTAATATCCGCAACTAAAAGGTCTATTCGCGCGAATGGATTATTAGTTAATAATGGTATTATAAATCATAATTGTCTTATTGATATTTTCAAAGATTTAGCGAATACAGAAGACAAAGATATACATTCTATATGCGAACGATATATTAAGAAGAGAGTTCCGGACAACAAGAATATCCAGAGTGATTACTATGGATTAAAAAACAAGAATCCATTAATTAATACTATTTATAATAATCCCAATAAATGGCGACAAGAATATTATAGAATTATATTTGACAATAATATTACAATTGATTCGACTGTTATGTTCAACGCATGTAATAATTATATTAAAGGTATTTATTGGGTTTATTCATATTACAAGGGCATGGCTATAGATTGCGAATGGTTCTACCCTTATAATTATCCTCCGACAATCAAAGACATACTAAATCATACTATTGCAAACGAAGTTCCAATATTAAATAGTAATAATGAGTTTGTTCCATCTTACATTCAATTATTAATTGTATTGCCAAAATATAGTGTTAATTTACTTTGTAAAAAAAATCAGCGATATATGCTTGATATATATGCGGGTTTATTCCATATGTATCCGGCAAAGTATACTATTCAAACATTTCTTAAAACACAACTATGGGAATGCTCTCCAATCCTGCCATCAATTAATCTAAATTATATTACAAAGGTTTTAGAATTGGAAAGTAAATACTAATTAAATACTATTTACTAAATAAAAAATATATAGTTAAATTAACACTATATTACAATATTGTCGTTTGTGAAGAGTTAGGCTAATAAGCCGGTGCTCCCATCGTTGTAATTTTTACAATGGTTTTCAGGAAATATTATAGGTATTCTATACCAATTGTCTGTAAAATATTTACTACTAATATAACTGATTACATCTTTCTCATTAACTAGAGTCTTACTTAACATGTTAAGAAAATATGCATTAAATTTGTAATTTGTAATGATAAATACAATTTCAAATTGAACATCATTATATTTATCATCATTTTCAAAAGTTTCGGCATCATCATCGTCAATAATATTATCATAAGCACCAACGATTGCAAGCTTTACATGAAGTTTTATAAAATATTTATTAATATTTTTCTTTTGTTCTGCAACTAATTTTTCTTTTACACCTTCAACTACATCATCATTCTCTTTCAATAAACCTATTATTATATTATAAACTTTTCTTTTGTATTTTTTATTGATATTTAAGTTCGTTGCACCGGATGTTTCATCGAGTATATTTTCATTAAATTCCTTTTCTGCTTTTTTTATTGATAAAAACATTATTTGCTTATAATATATATCTATTTTGCATTTGTCATAAATAAATTTAATATTCTTATTCGTTCTCGCAATTTTACAAGTGCGCAATATAATCTTTGCCTCCTTTATATTGATGTCTGTAAATGCTTCCTCGTTTGTAAACAAGATTTCTCTCATAAGTTCGTAATTAATTTCGGCCATTTTTGGGTTGTTCGAGGGCGTGAATCGATTTTCAAATATTCCTTGTGTTCTTCAGTTTTTGCTCTTAATTATAATTTCAAAATTCAAAATCAATTTTTTAATTTTTTTAAAAAAAATTATAACATATATAATAGATTTACTTTTATTAGAATAAATTTGTTCTTTTTTGCAATAATCTTTATAAAATATGATTAAATTCCCTTTGTTTATTATTTAAGAACCAAACAAAGAAGACAATCAACCGAAATAACAAATCAGCAAAGAAGGCAAGAACAGCAAAGGAAGGCAAGAAGCAGCAGCAGCGCAAGAACAAAGATGACCAACGAGATTAACTACGAACTTATGTGCGAACTTATATTTACGAACGAGGAAGTATTTACAGACATCGCTGTAAAAAAGGCACATATTGTTGCATGCACTTGTAAAGTTGCAAGAACGAATAAGAATATTAAATTGAGTTATTACCGATTTAAGGCACGCGAATATTTTGAAAAAATCAATGATGTTGTATTTAACAGCATAATCTATAAAAAAAAGAAACGGTTCTTAAATCAAGAGAATATTAGCGAAGTTGACGAAGAGGAATTTAATATTATAAATCATTATGATAATATTATAGATGGCTTAAAGAAAGAAAATGAGAATGTGCTTGATGGTTTTAGAGAACTTATTGTTCTTGAATTCAAAGAATATATTTACAATTATGAGAATTGGAAAGGTGATAGTTTCGACATTCAAAATTATTTAGATTATTGTGACCAATATTTCTATATTGTTGATTATTTTGGATACTATGAATATTACGAAAATCATACTTATGACCCGACGCATTTTGTTCTTACACCAGATACGATGGACTACGACTTCGCGAGAGCCTTAAATAATAAGTAATAAGGAAAGTAATAAGTAATAATACATGTTATATATTTTTTTATTATTTATAGTATAGAGATATGTTCAAAGATATATCAAAGTTTAATAATATTGATGATTATTTACCAATAATTACGGCAATCCTCGTCGTTGATATTATTGGTATTGTTTTATCATATGCAAATATTATACCAAGTAAATATTTACAGATATGGTATAAAAAGTTCCTTTTATCAGCTGTATTAGCAGATGTATTGGTTCTCTTTTTATTTGTAATCATTGCAAGGGGAATATATTATTATATTTTTGATAAATTTTCAATCATTAATTTTATAATAGTTCTTTTAATTATACAAATAATACACGATATATTATTCTATATAATTTTTAGCATAATTCCACGAGGTGCAAATGAAATGATTGATATTTTTAAGGATTATGCAAACGAAATATCATATGGTGCAATTATTGGAGATAGTATTATGGTTATTGCTATTGGATTAATTGCATCATATCTTGCAAACTTTGATGCAAATACTAATATTATAATATTTACAGTATTTTTATACTTATTACAATATATTCTATATACAAAATAATATCATAATTTCATTTTATTTTTTGTGTTGATATAAAATTAAAAATTGATAATATCATCTATAATTAGATTAATACATAAAACATAAATTAGATTACAATGTTCAATTGTGTAATGGATGAAAATATTCACGAAAGTTTATACGATATTTGCGAAAATATCCATGAGAATATGTGCTATTGCGAATGTAATAGCAATAAAGAACATTTAGTATTAGTTGAAGATTTAATAGATTTTATAGATGACCGTATTGATAGTATATCAGCATACGATATGAATAATATTTTAGTATGGTACGGTATTGACAATGCTATTAAAAAATACAATGAATATTATCTATTAACTAATATTGATGTAAATAATTTCTCAAAATCACTTCTAACATTTTTGGTTATATTATCATTCAAAGTTGAAGAAGACAACAAATAAACTTAAATAATAATATATTCTTCTCCATCGATACTATCATTAATAACAATACTCCTATTATCATTAATATCCATATTATTTAATTCATTAATATTTTCTTCGATAATATCGTTGCATTGCTTATTATTTATTTTTGAAACGATAGAAACGTCATTAATATTAACATAATTATTATTTATTTTTATTAATTTTGCACCTTTTTTTGTTTTATATATTTGAAATTCCTTGTTACAATGTTTAAATTTTTCATTCGTCAAAGTTTTCTGGGATCCCATAATTATATAAAATATATATTTTACATATATATAAATTACAACGAACCCCTTTACAAGTAAATTTTACCATTAAAAAATTACCATTAGAAAGATGGTAAATTTTATTAAAATTTTATTATTAAAAAATAAAAATTGATAGTATCTCCTTATTTATATAAAGATTAAACAAGTAATAAATACAACAATGAACGTCCTCCTCGCAAAGAACTTTAATGTCGACAAGCTTAAGTATTCTGAAATTAAAATTATGAAATCTGGTGCAAAGTCGATTTATATTAACTACAATGGGAACAAGGTAAATCTGCAAACTCCTATTCTTAATATCCCTTATGGTGTTAATGATAATATGCAGTTTATTAAGAAAGACGAAAATAGAAAGGACGAAGAGCGTAAGTATGATATTACTGTATCATTCAAAGGAATGGAAGATAATCCAAAGATTAAGCAATTTTACGACAAGATGAAGGAGTTGGAACAAAAGATTATTGATGATGCTTTCGCGAATCGTGTTGCTTGGAAATTGAATAATTGCGGTGGAAACAAAGATTTTGTTGCAAATATGTTTACGCCAATTGTGAAGCACGACAAAGACAAGGTTACTGGTGAATATGCAAATAAATATCCGCCAACTTTCAAGGCAAAGATTCCTTATAATTCTTCTGAAAATAAGTTTGAGTTTGACTGCTTTGATATGGATAATAATGAAATCAATTTTCAAGATATTCTATCAAATCTTAAGGGTGGAAAAGCGCAGTTTATTATTCAATTGAGTGGTATTTGGTTTTCAGCTGGTATTTTCGGGTGTAGCTGGAAGGTTGTATCATCAAAGTTTCAACAAATTAATATGTCAAAGCCTACATTTGTTGTTGATAGTGATGATGAATTGAATAATGATAATAATGAAGATGATGACGAAGATGATATTTCTGTAGATAATGAAATTATTGCAAAGATTTCGCAGAAGCCTGTTGTTGCCGCTCCTGATAAGAAAACAGTTGTAGAAAAACCGAAAGTATCTCAAAAAGTAGTTCCTTCAGTTCCTCCTCCTGAAGAAGAAGATGAAGAAGAAGATGAAGAAGAAGAGGAGGATGAAGAAGACGAAGGCGAAGTTCTCGAACATGTTGAAGAAGGAAATGAAGATGAAGAAGATGATGTTCCACCTGAACCTGTAAAAGTTGTTGAAGAACCAGTAAAACCTGCACAGGAATCTAAAGTAAAGAAGTCTGTTCCAAAAAAGAAGTAAATAACTAATAACAACTAATAACTAATAACAACTAATAACTAATAACAACTAACAACTAATAACAATTAATAATTTATATTTTTATATTTTTATATTTTTATATTTTTATAATATGAATATAATAATACCTACTATTATAGACATAATTAATCTACCTAATGGCAATACTTCGTCGCTTTCATTATCGATTAAATCGATATTATTAGAGATTAATTTACATACCATCTCTAATATTTTGTAGGCGATTGGTAATGATAAAAATACAAATAATATTGATGCATATATTGCCGTTTTAAATTTACAAATATAAAAATCATATAAACTCTTACTTTCCTCTTTGTATTGAATTCTTTCTGGAGGTATATAAAGAAAATCAGGCGTATTCTTTATTAAATTATTATTATAACTATTCATTTACATATATTCTACATAATAATATAATAAAAAATTATTGCTTGGATTAATTGTTGATGGTTGCGGGTCCTCATTCATATTCATATTCATGTTCATATTCATGTTCATATTCATATTCATATTCATATTCATATTCATATCATAATTTGTGTTTGTTATATTATACCTTAAATCATCATTAATGGTATTAATATTGCTACTATTATTTATAAGTGTTGTTATATAGGATGTAAAATTATATATATCAGATATATATGAAGGTGTTTCATATGATGACAACCATTCAGGACTATTATTATAAAAATCGTTAGAACATAATGCCAATGATTTCATATAATTGCAACATAATATATAAAAATTGTTATTGCATTCATGAAACATTTTAATGCTTTCTTTGCAAAAATCATATGTAAATGTTTCATCATTAATATTTAAAAAATATTTATTACTTTCCTCAATATTATTGGAAAAATTTCTAAATAATTTAATGCATTTTAAAAAATCTTGCTTTGACATTTTTTTAAACCATTCGGGATTGTTATAAAAACCTCGTCTTTCTATTTCGATAGATAAATCTGTATATGCATTCATTTCCGTAGTCCATATGCATTCATCATTTTTCTTTGATATATTATGATATTTAAGTTTCATATTCAATCTCCAAATATTTTCATCATCTATTTTTTCGCGTGTATAAGGGTTATATGGAATAACATTATCATCTAAACATTTTCTAATAAAATATTCAAACTCCACAATATCAAACCCATATATTCCTTTTGTATCTTTGATAGTAAATAGTTTGTGCGGAGGTATATCGCATATATTTACAGAGGTGAATACATCGTCATCATTTAAGAAATTAGTACCACCATTTCTATTTGATAATATTTTGTATTTAATAATATCTTGAAAATTAATTAGTATATTCGTATTACATTTCTTACTAAATAAGCGCGTATTTTTACATAGTAAAAATATTTGTCTATACATATTGCTTTTTTTAATATTAAGAACATTATCGTAGTTAATATATTTTTTATAATAATCTTTTAATTTAACAAAAGAGATATTTTTGAGTAAATCAAAAAACAATATATATGTAAAATCTTCGTTGTCGTCGCGTGGTGCATTTTCAACAATATATATATACATTTCATAAATATCATGATATTGCAAATCCGATTTATCGTTAAATATCTTGTAAAACAGTTTATATAAATGTTTTTTTTTTGAATGAATATGATTGCAACAAAAATATGTGTTTTTGATAATAGTTTTATTACACATATGAAAGTTTTTCTTCCTATATATACAGTTTTTTTTTTGCTCCATAAAATTAATAAAAATAATTTATATCTATTTAAATATAATAATTTATATTTATATGTAATAATTTAAGAAAATTTATATATTTGCAGGTAAAAGAACCCCAGCATTTACATAACTATAATAATCATATAATTTGTCTTTTAGAATGACATATTTTTTGCCATTCTTTAATATAACTCTTCCCCTATCTTTGCGAATATGTTGTTTATTTTTATATTGCAATATTTTCTTATCACTGTCTATATTATTGGTATATGATAATTCATTATTATTAACATTTATAGGCCAATTATAACATTTATATCCGTTTGATAATGGATTATTAATATCAGATTGTATAATACAGTCCATTGATGCCGCTTTAAGCATCTTCAAGAATGAATTAATGAGGCCTTCTTTATTTTTTGCAATATTATAGATATGTTTATCAGTAGTTACTTCCTTATCTTTACTGCGTAATGTTGGATTGTCATTAAGCTGTTTTCTTGTAAAATTCATTAAATATGTGTATACTTGGACATTCTGGTCTTGGACAGGCAACGATTTATGGCTACATGTTCTTACCGCGCGCCCAATAACCTGGTCTATTCTTACAGAATTCCAGAAATATTCTGTAATTAATACACGTCTCACACACTTTAAGTTGAGGCCTTCTGCACCAGATTGCGTAATCATCATAACCTTTACAACCTTTCCATATAATTGATTTTCATCTATATTAACATATCTTAATTGCTCTTGTATAATTTTTGGTAAATCCTTGCTATTTCCATTAAATATATTCATAAGAATATTGGTTTTAATTCTATCTGAATTGAAAACAATGTATCTCTTATTATCGTATTTTTCGTCAAATACATCCATATCATCTATCATATAACCGAAATCTTCGCTATTCACAATATTTATCTCTGCATACCCTTGTCTATTTAGAACCTCTTTAAATATACCAAGTCCTTCAATCATACGAAACTGTGAATATATTAATACGCTTCCGGGCGAAGTATTAATATCTTCGTACATTTGTGCAAATTTGGGACTATATATTTTTTGTAAATTATCAATATCAAGATAGTCGCCTTTAACTAACTTATTCATTGCAGTATCTAATTGTTCAACATATGCTGCTGCAACATCCTTATTTAATTGCTTTGCATCATCATTGTCAGACTGTGAGCTTTTATCACCATCTATATTTACTAATTCTTTTTTCATTAGTAATTTTACATCTTGAGGGAATACACGATTAACTTCGTCAGGGAAAGCGAAATTACATATCATTCTACTAAACGCCCTATATACTGACCCGAAATCATCGTTTGCGTTTCCCTTCCTAAAAAGTTTCTTTTTATCGTCCATTCTTATTTCTATCAAACGAACTTCCAAATATTTTTTTATTTGATGGTCGGTCATAAAAAGTTCTCTTGATACAGGCGGAAGCATTTTAGGAAAAAGTTCGGATCCAGTTGTTTTATAATAACTTATTGTTCCTAATATTCTTCTTTTGAATAAATCTTCATTTTTTATGTTTTTACTTTCATCGTCAGAACCGTGTTCATTAATGAACAATTTATTAAAAACAACTTTGTCAGTTGGTAATGCTTCGTTATTTATTATTTTACTTTTGATAGATAATTTAACAATTCCTGATTTATTTAATTCGTCAGCAATCTTTTTAATTAAATCGTCAGGGCTATTTCCCCAAGTATGTTTTGCAATGCTCGTGGTGCTTTCATCGATTCGCTTAAAGTTCTCTGGTAATAATGTGAATGACATAATCTTTTCATTATAGTCTATTGTATCTATAAAACAATATAAATTTTTTGCTTGCAAATGTTCAATAATTGCTTTCAAATCAGGAACATTTGATTTTTTTAACAATTCTATATTATATTCTTTTATAGGTCCTCTTACAAGATTAATTAATGTCGCTATTTCATAAGGTTGATTAATTATAGGTGTTCCGGAAAGCAATATTAATTTAATTCCGGTTGCATTCATCATATGATTATACAGGGCTTTGGCAAGTCTTGACCCATTAACTATTCTGCTTATAAAATTATGTATTTCGTCTATGATTATAAAGCAATTATTGAATGGTTTAGTTCCTAATTCTTTTACCATTTTTTCGGAAAGACCATTGTAATTTATAAATGTATATCTATTTCTAATTATATGATTAGAACTAATATCAATATCTGCTCTATACTTTGCATCTTTTGAATTATAACGAATCTTCTCTATAATAATTTCGGCACCTTCTATATCTTCCTTATATAAGGGAACCCAAACTAACCCGTCTTTTTTAACAAACTTATCAGTAATTGCATATTTTGCAGTCAAATCACTCATCATAGTAGCTGATTTTTTATTTACTTTGATTTGCGTCCATGATTTTTTAAGGCTTCTTCCTATTTTTGATACTTTTAATAATTCATTTTCATAGTTTTGAGACAAGGACGCCGGTGTCATTATTACTATTTTTTTAAGTGTCACATAACCCTCTGCAGCAGCAATAGATGCAATTGATTTACCAGAACCTAATTCGTGATATAAAAGTATACCTCTATACGGACTATCGTATTGCATATAATCTTTTACAATTTTTTGTTGTCTCAATAGTTTTACATAATCATCGTCTATATCGCAAGAATCATCTTTACATTTACAAGGAGCTGATAAAATTGCATTATCCGATATGCTTGAATAATTAGAAGGATTAAATGTATTATATATCTCTTTATTATATCCTATACGATTTGGTAAAATCCAATTCTTGGGTTTTACTATAATATCCATATCTTCTATTATAATAATTCAAATTAAAAAATAATTTAAGATAAATTAGTTTGAAAAATGCCTACTAATTATTAACTATTTCATTTGTATTAATTTGAGCTTTTATTAAAGGTTCCAAAATATAAACAGCGCGTTTCATACCAATATGGATTGATAATTCTACGATATGGTCACAAAGTAAAATAATAACAATACCTGTTATAAGAAGAATAGATATATTAAAAATTGCATTATAAATATAATTATTAATTGGTTTGTCTGGTTTTTCGATTGTTTCGGGTTTAACTATTGGCTCGGGTTTTTCGGTTTCAACAGGTGTTTTGAATCCTCCAGGTCCTGTATTTTCTTGTTCAATTACAGGGTCTAGAACTGATTTTCTATCATATCCGCTATTAATCTTATCTTCAATACTTTTTAAAAACATAATCGCATTTTCAGCATTCTTTTTTTCTTCGGGTGTTAAATTATATCCGCTGTTATTTAATAGATTATTACCATGGTTAGGAATATTTATAGTATTACTATATCCGGATGTATCATTATTTGCATAGGATTGTTTATTTGAGTTTGGCATATATGTGTTTGATTTATATTTAACCTCGTCATTCAAATTGTTAATATTAAAATATTGCTCTAAATCTTCTTCGTAATAAGGCATCACATTATCATTAGACACCTTCATATCATTAAATATATTTGTAGAACAATTTAAACTCGACGTATTTGTTGAAGAGGGTGGCGCAGATGGTTTTGAATTATTATTATTGTTATTATTATTGGTGTTATTATTATTGTTATTATTGGTGTTATTATTGGTGTTATTATTGGTGTTATTATTGGTGTTATTATTGGTGTTATTATTGGTGTTATTATTGGTGTTATTATTGGTGTTATTATTGGTGTTATTAGTATATACATTCATTACATCATCATGCTCTTTTTTGCAACTATTTGAAATAGGTATATTATAATTAGGAGCTTGTAATGGCGAACAGGAACTACCTTGATTATTTGAATAATCCGAAACTTTGTTTGAGTTTAAAGCCAACTTACTTGTTTCTACAAAAGACGGGCTTGTATTTGAAGAAACAATCATAGAACCGTTATTTTTATTTTGCTTTTGCACCACCTTGCTTTTTTTTTCAAAAGTATCTATATTATATGCTTCTTGTAATGTTGAATAATTCATTCGTTATATACTTCTATTATACAAAATGAAAAGAAAAATTAAAATTAAAATATTTATATAATATAATTGTAAAGTAGAAATATGGAAAATAATATATATATTGAAGATATATTCAAAGGCATATTGACAGGAATATTGGCTTCATATTTAATAATACTGGGGCTGCGTCCAGCCGCAATATATCCAGATGATATATTAGATATAATAGATAATCCTTGGATATTTTTAATATTATTTATAATTAATTATTATATATTATTTTGGGATTTTGCGATAGGATTACTGTTATTTTTAACATTAATTGCATTAATACTCGATATAATAATTTTTACGAATGGAGATTTTATAAAGGACAATATGAATATAATTAATACCAATTTTTTTAACACAAGTATTAAAATTGAAGATGAAATAAAAAAATATGATGCAGTTACATACAAGGATATAAATGATATTATATTAGAACAATTAATACATTATAATAAATTACATGAAAAAAAGGATAATCTCAAATCATATAATTCGTATCTATAAAAATCTTCTCAAAAAATAGATTATGACAACAATTTCACTATTACCTGGATTAGATGGTATTGTTACAATAGAACCATTATCGATGATTTTCTTAATACTCGTTCAAATTGGTGGAAGATTTCTCAAGATTGAATTAACACCCGCGCAACAAAAGATAATTAATAATGTAATTATTCAATCCATTATATTGTTTGCAATTATTCTTATGGCGACTAAAAACATTGTAAATAGTTTAATAATAGTATGTTTTATATATCTGTGCGTTAATATATTATTCAATGAAAATCATAAATATAATATACTTTCGCGAAGATGGTTGATTCAAGAGAATATCATATCAAGCAACGATTATAAATCTTTAAAAGAAATATATAAGAAAAATATATCAACTATTATATAAATAATATCAACTATTATATAATATTGCAAAATGAAAAAATTAAATAACACATTTCTTATTGATAAAAACGACACCACAGATGTTAATAGTATTATGGACAAACTATTTAGTTGCGAAGATGACAATCATCTTTTTGAAAATGTATACAAAATAATTGAGTGGAAAATGAGTGATTGGTTTATTAAAAAAGGGGTAAAACAAAAGAAGGAAGATATATATATATATGTTGAGACGCTTCCTGATTTTTTCAAAGCATATACAATCGAAAATGACAAATATTTGCGTATTTGTATTAAACATAAAATTAAGACGGACCAATCAGGATATAAAAAAATTAAAAGTAGATTTGCCATTAAAAATATAAAAGCGGGCTATACAAACATAATAAATGGTCTCGCGTTATTTAAAATTATAAATTATATGGAAATAACAGATATACCAAAAACAAAGCTTATTAATGTTAATAATAATACGGAAATAAATTTACGCATTCCTTCAAAAGATGAGTTTGAAAAATACCTTGTAGGTATATTTGATAGTATAAATGAAAAATTAAAAATTAAAATGTCAAATATTGCAAGTGAATTAAAAATTATATAAGAATTATCTACTAATATATATCATAGGATAATTTAACTATCTTCTATATTTAAGCTGCTATAGCTCAGTTGGTTAGAGCACTCGGCTGTTAACCGAGTTGTCGCAGGTTCAATCCCTGCTAGCAGCGTTTATTTTTCAAAATTGTTATATTAGAAATACTATAATAATTTTTGTATTCATAAAAATGATATATTAATTAATATATATAATTTTATATATATCCTCTATATTTTTTTTTAATAATTTTATTTCTGTTTTCAATTCAGTGTTTTCCATTCGTAGCTCTTTAATTGCTTCTACAAAGACGGCACTTAATCTTTCATAACATATTGTAAGATATTCTTCACCGCTTTTAGAAGCAATATTTCCGTCTTTTATATAAGTATCAAATGGGGCCAATTTGACTATTTCAGGAATTACCTTTTGAACATCTTGTGCACATAGACCAATTTCATTATCATAATCGAAGCCTAATTGAATTGCTTTTTCATTAGGGACGTAGTGAAAGCCTTGCAAACTATCAATAATACCAAGCGCATCAGTAATATTTGATGTGAATGTTTTCAATCTATTGTCTGAAAAAGAAGAGCGGATATATCCGGATGCTTGAATATTACCGCGAATATCTAAAGATTGCGATGGTTCTGTGTCTGTAACATTTGGACCAATAATTAATCTACCTGCTTTTGAAAATTTAAATTTTGCCGTATTATTATCTTTGATTAATAGTAAATTTTTTAAATTATCTGTTGCTGTTATTGTATCATTATTATTTATAATTATTTGATTTGCTGTAATATTATCAGTTGCAATAAATTTATTAGATTTGAATGTAACTATTTTATCTAGTTCAGTAAATATTTTCCATGTTTCATTAAGTCCGGTTGATTCTTCTACAATTTTCATATTTGTTGTTTTACCTACACTAAGATAGTCGCCTACCGCACCTGTAACTCGGCTCTGTATAATATCAATAATACTTACACCGTCAATCCTTATTTTTCCATTATTACTTGTATTAATATCACCATTTACATCGAATGTATACTGTGGAAATTTTAAATTAATTCCTACAGCATAATTTACTCCTACAGCTGAATCTATTACTGTTTCACTTGGAAAAATAATTTTATTTCCAGATGTGTTTGCAGTCCATGTATTCGGAGCTGCTTTTAATGATATTTTTCCATTAACCATAGAAAAATGGTCTATGTCGGCCATAACGATTCCTTTATTAGTGTAACTCGCATCAAGAAGTCCAACGTCACGAAAATTTAATGGTTCAATCACACCATTTCTATCTATTGATATTCTTGAACTTGTTTCCCAACCTGATATTAGTATATTGCTTACATTTAATGTTTTCAATACTAATGTATTTTGTTCATCATTATATGATAATAAAGGAGATGTCTTCATTTCTGTTGATGTATTCCCAAATGGTATTGCACCTGGAATAATAGTTGAAATACCTGTTCCACCGCGTGTAACAAGTAGAACCCCTGCAGCTGCTTGTGCAACACTAAATGAACCATTGAAGTTTGGTGCATATAATATATTATCTTCGAACTTTAAAACATCATTCTGTGTTATAGTATTATTTTGTCCTCCAAATAAAAGATTAGTTCTTGATATTGTAGATAATCCGGTTCCACCATTTTGTGTTTTAAGAATGCCTGATGATATATTATTTGCATTAATATTTATAATATTACCTCCACCCGCATATATATTTTCAGTTGTTATAGAGGTTCCAACATTTAAAGTTTCTTTAATATATACTTTTCCAATATTAGAAGTTTTTCCGTAAATTTCTAAATTATTATTACTGTAATTAGTAGGAGAAGTGTAATTTATTTTAAGAATATTACTATTAATAAAAGAACTAGCTCCTATAATATTTGAAGTCTGTATTTTATCAGCAATTAAATTGCTTGTAGAAGATGTATCGCTTACATCTAAATTTCCTACAATATACATATTACTAGTAATACGCGTTTTTCCATTAATATCTAATAAATACCGTATATCTGGTTCTACATTATTAATACCTATATGTTTAGAATCTGTAATAGTAAAATAGCTTTCATCGTCATCAACAATTGCATAATTTATATTACTCCCATATTTAATTTGATATTTATTATTGTTTGTTGTTATAGACCATCCCATTTATATAAACTCTATATATAATCTGTTATTATTTTTAAATATATATTTATATAGATTTAAATAGATTTATATAAATACATATAAATATATATTGAAATATAATTATAATATAATGCAACCATTATTTACAAATCATGACGAATATCATATTCACAAAACTCTAGGATTTGGTTGCTTATTTAATTATTTTCTACGTATTTATTGGTTAATTACATATGGTTCTATGTATATAAATGCTGATAATAGAAGTTCCTTTGCAATTCCATTATTTCATTTATTATTATCATTATCATCATTCATATTCAAAGTTCCCCAATTAAGAATTAATTCAAAAATTATAATTTGGAAAGAATTACAATTGCATAATATAATATTTACATCACGTTCTGCGCTTATTATGATATATAGTATAATATGCATGCGGGCAAATATTATTAGAACATCTAATTATTATTATCTCTATCAACTCGGTAAGTTTTCAATAATAATAATGCATCATATATTTGCTGATTATATTACAGCAAAATTTAATGTTAATGATAAAACAACAACGCGCGATATAAATTGGGAAAATATCGAAGACAAAGTAAAAATAATTATTAAAAAATATTATGCAGTTTGTCAAATATTCGCAATCAATGCGCTGATATTAACAGAGAATGATAATGATGGTTCCGGTGTATTGGAATCCGCATTTTTAATAATGTTTCCAATTCAATTATCAACCTTCTTAATGACACTTGTGAGAAAATCAAGAATATCAAATATTAGTTGGCATATATTCTATGCATTGTCATTATTATCACCGTTTCTTATTACGATTAATAGTAATGTTAAAAATCAATTAGAAGTCGCCAAAATATTTCTACCTATCTTGTATATCATATTAAGATTTGAATATAATATGAATAAGTATTATTTGATGTCTCATGTTTTCATATTAAATATATATATACAATATAAAAATGGTTCTATTATATTACCATATATGTCATGATTATCATGATTATCATGATAATCATGATTATTATGGTTTTTTATTCAAAAACTCTTTGAAATCTTCGTATTTATGTGGTAAATATGTGTTGTCTTTTACATCAATATAATTAAAGGTTTCACTCGTTCTTCCATATAAATCATTGTTGTTTTGTATTTGTTTTTGGATTCTATCATCATTTAAAATATCTTTATTATTATACTCTTGATGAGCAAAATTCATTATCTTATTTTTAATAAACTCGATATTGCCAAAATACGAAAGATGCCATCCTCCATTTTTAATAATTTGCGCATGTAAAAGTCTAAAAATTTCGTGCGGGTTATTATATTTTACATAAGAACCGTAATTTAAAATTTTTGTTTGAAACCATTTATTATTATATTTGCAATTTATATTATAGTAATATAAATCCATTTCCAGGTAATAAATATCATCAAGTCCGTTACTATTTTTAATGTTCTTAACTGTTTTTGCATCAGGTATTTCATCTAAATCTGCAATAATTACAAGGTCATCCATATTTAAATTTAAATTTTTTATTCCATCATCTATGCACTCTCTTTGATATCTCTCTCTATCCCACGTTCCAAATGATTCACCAGGTATATTATCTTTTACAACAATATGAATAATTTTATCTAAAAACTTCGAAAACCGTTCCTTATTATTTTCAAAGTATAACTCTTTATCATTATTTGCATGCGTTTTTGTACATTCTACAAGAACATGGTAATCTACAACGTCATTAAGTTCGTTTAACCGTAATTCAAGCATATCCAATTCATTATAAAAAGAAAAGCAATCTACAACTTTCATTTGTTAATATATTTCTTATATATCCTTATATAATTAAGAATAAGATTGGTTAATGCAACTCTTTATTTTTAGCATTTATTTGTGAATAATAATATATATACGATAATAAATATCTGCTTTTATCTATTTCATTAAGATTCTCAATATTTAATTTAATCCCATTAATAATGGTAAACTCAAATATATTTTTAAATAATTGCAAGTCATCGTCGTAATTATTAGATGGGTTTGCAAATATATTTAGTAGTTTAAAATTATTATTTGATAATTTTCTTAACAAGCATATATAATTAAGATTATAACAGTCATTATATACACCAACAATAACATTTGGATTTATAAACCGATATTTGCTCAACCACAAAGTATCCTGTATTATTTTAGGTTGACTTTCTTTATTCTCACTTGACCATTTATAAAACGAGCTATACACATTATTATAGTTTAGTATAGTAATTTTAGAACCTTTGTTGTGTATAGGAAAAATAGGGTTATTGTATGAAAGACAACCTAATATATTTATATTTATCAAGATAAAAAATATCTTAATACTTATATTCATAATATATATTAAGATTAATATTTAATATATAATATGGGTTTATTATTTATATAGTATATGCATTACCGAATTATTTATGTTCCATATTTAGTAGATTATTAATATTAAATGAGAATACACGTTCCTAATCATCTTATTATTATATCTATGTGTGTTTTTTTAACATTGAATATATTTGAAAACATCATTCATTTTAGCATAGGTAGGAATATAAAAGAAAGAGATAATTCAAATATTGTGATAGAAATCCCTGAATTTTATGATATAATAAAAATAATATTTATAATGATAATATTTGCATTCTTGCAAGCAATATTTACATATTACTTTGTAATTAAAGGGTTCTAAATATAAAAAATATATATCTAATACTACTGTTTTTGTGCGTATTTGTGTCATTATTTATTTAGTTTTTTTAATAGTCATCGTAGTCATCGTTGTCGTCGTAGTCATCGTTGTCGTCGTAGTCATCGTAGTCATCGTAGTCATCGTTGTCGTCGTAGTCGTCGTGGGCATCGTTGTCGTCACGGGCATTGTTGTCGTCGTGGGTATCGTTGTCGTCATATTCTTCATATGTGCTTTCGTAGTTGCAACTATCGCAACTATTGATATTAATGGTGTTGATGATATTATTACCTCCATCATATAGAACACCATTGTGAAATCCGTTTTTATGGTTGCAATCCTTGTCATCTTCGTCGTCTTCTGAATCGTGAAATCCAAAACCGTTAATCTCGAATTCGGGTTCCATCATCCATTTGGGTGGGGCAGACATGTTTCAGGCTGGACTTTAATTAATAAAGGATAGGACACCCCATCAATTTTTTATTTTATATTTACATTATATGACATATTTATTCCTGTTTTACGATAGAAATTATAATAAATGATTATATATAAGTAGTTTTTAATTTATCTTTGCAAACATCAAACCTAATAAATGAAGGAAGCCTCAAATAATTCTAATGATGCAACTTCTATTACATGTAATGATAGGAGCATATCTACTTTTTATACTTATAATGGTAATAATTCATCATATGTATTCTTTGTTAAGGATACTAAAAACATATATATTGAAACACTATTAGGTTCAATTATTATTCCCTTTAAAGATATTCAAAAATACAATAAAATATATATATACTATATTATATCATTGCAGAATACTCCATTCCAAACAAAAATATATTATTGCACGAAAGGATATAAGGGTATATATAAGGAACGTAGAAATTGGTATATATTAACAAATATATATTGGAAATCTTTGTATATGTCGTATGGCGACTTTTGTTATTTCAAAGATAATCCACATAGTATCGATTTACATAATTACGATACTTGCGATACTATTAATAAATATATAATAGATTTTAATAATCGCTTGCAAGACCCTTATAAAATAATTGATTGGTTAATAAATTTTGAGATTAAAAATATATCTAATGAAATATATAAAAATGAGATAGTTATAAATAAAGCGAAAAATACATATGATATGTTAATAATTATACAAACGCATTTTAATATTACGGATGACATTATATTAAAGCTATTCCATTATATCAATGAAGATAATATAGATATATAATAACATATACAAGATATATAATAACATATAATAATATATTATATATATAATAATGCAAAAGATATATATATAGTCATTATTTATGTTCTACATAACAGTATCAACATCATATATTAAAGGTTTGTCGATATTACATTATTATTTACATATGAAGCAATTGCATTTTCAAATATTAATCAAAAGTTTATTAATAAACTAAATAATATTAGTTTGCTTCCAAAGAAGATATATATAATTTAGAAAAAATAATGAATGATATGACAAAAATCAAAATAGACTAATTACTATATAAATATTTACATTTAGTAGATAAACTCTTATAATTATCATTTATGTCTAACACGAATAATGCTATATCTTCTAATATTAAAAAATCTCTCCTCGATAGTTTATATAGAGCAAGGGAAAAAATAGAAGAAAATAAAGATATATATATAGACTCTGAACATCAATTATTATGCGAATATTATAATAAATATATGGAACTATCTAAAAAGTTTCAAAATGAAAAAATGAACATAAAATTTAATACATTTAAAATAGATAAACACATATTATCAGAAAGTCATGATAAAAAAGATGAAATAGTATTAAAAGATTATAAAATAGATTTTGAATTATTTTATAATAAATATAATAAAAAATTTATTAACAAATTATATGTATTAACAGATATAAAAGATTATGAAGAATGGATCGAAGAACAAAATATATTTATAAAAAGCCTATCATCAGAAGAGATATATACTTTAAGATGTCATACACACGACGGGGATATAATTATAAATTATTTTATAAGAAATAATTTTCATATAGACAAAGATATAGATGTTGTCGGAAACGAAAATGAAAGGAAATCAACATTGATTATAGAAAAAGGTCAATTTAAATCTAATAGATATTATATATTATTTTATTACCAAATTAAAGAGTATTTATATCAAAAATATAAAGAATTGTCTAAGCTTTCGCGATTAGATTTTGAAGAATATATTATACAAAATTACAAAGATTTCGAATGGGATAAAATATTATTATTATATATACGAGATATTAATAAAATATTTAATAAATGCCCGGCTGTTAAAAAAACATTAGTAATTTATAGAGGTTCTTATAATGACTATTTTTTAAAAAATTCTACAAGAGGTGAGCATATTACACATACATTAAGTAGCCATACATTAAATCCTAAAATAGCTTTTGGATATTCTGGAATTGGTTGTTGTATAATGAGAGTAAAATTATCTAAAGGTTGTAAAGCTATATTAATTGATAATATAAGTGGTTACGATGAGGATGAAATATTATTACCATTCAATACTAAATATTATATAGATTTCGCAAGACACTCTATAAACTATTATAAAAATAATATAATTTGCCCCGATGAAACTCAAGCAAAAAAAGTTATTGTAACTGATTTATCTATTATTCCTCCACGACATTTATCCAAACAGAAACTACAAAAATCTGCTTCTCCTAAATCATCGCCTAAATCTATATATAATTTTAGTTTATCAAAACTTTGGAATAAATAAAATTCTAATATAAATTACAAGGAAATAATTGTAAAAAATTTGCATTTCAAAGCTTTAATAATAAAATTGATGGCATAATATTTTAAATATATTCTATTTATTAGAAATGAATGATAAATTAGAAATAGACCAATTATTTGCTGAATGCGTGGGGACTTATGTCTTCTTTATGTGTATTTTACAAACAACTGACCCGTTCCCTATTGCGATAGGTTTATTAGCTGCAGTATATATGTTTGGGAAAGTATCGGGAGGCTTTTTCAACTCTACATTAAGTTTAATTATGTATCTTAAAGGCAGTATTGGCTTATTTAAATTATTCGCTTATATATTAGCTCAAACAATCGGTGGTATTCTTGCGCTGGCCACCTGGAAAATTATAAATAATAAATAGTAATCTTATTTTTTAACATTGTATATCAATATACAATCTTGCAAATATATAAATATAAAATATATAGATATAAATATACTATTTATATAATGAATAATTTATATACATCTATAGAAATAAACGGGGGTTTAGGAAACCAATTATTTCAGATTGCTTATATAATATCCTTTTTACGTTTATCAAAAGGGTGTAGAATAAAGAGGAAATTGATTTTTAAATACAAGAAAACAGTTAGTAATTCTTTGGAATTATATAGGAAATCTTATTGGGGAACATTATTAAAAGGTTTATTTACCACATACGACGAAGCAACCTTTGAACAAATTTCATTAAATGTAATACACGAGGAATTAATCGCTCATAAATATATTCTTCCGCCGCGTGATATTAAAAATAATATATTATTCAAAGGTAATCATCAAACTTTTAAATTTATTGATGATTCTCTTCGTGATAAAATGATTAGAATTGTCTATAGCAATGAAGATATGATGTATCCTGCCTATTATAAATATAGAGATATATTAGATTACTTTGGACCTACTACAAAAGATGATGAGATAGTTTCTTTGCATATACGAAGGGGTGACTATTTATTAGTTTCAAATTATCATTATAATTTAGAAATGAGTTATTACAAGGAAGCCATGGAAATCGCTGGTAAGAAGAATGTTGTTGTATTTTCTGATGATATTGAATGGTGCATTAATAATTTTGATAAATATGTAAATAGGGATAATAAATATAATGTTTATTATGTTACAGATAAATTATTCAAAGATGATGAATTAAATATTAAGCCAGAGATTGAGTTCATATTAATGACGATGTTTAAACATAATATTATTGCAAACTCTTGTTTTAGTCTTTGGGCATCATTCATAAGTTATTATACAAAGAAAATTGTTATTGCACCGAAACGATGGTATTCGTGCGATGGTTGCAAAGATTACGAAGAAATATATCATAAATACATAACACATATCATATAAAGAATTTGTAAAATATACTATCATAAATAATATGGAAAATATTGATAATATGATAGTTAGTGATAGTAATATTGATATAAATCATTTAATAAATGAAAACAACATATTAAAAAATCAAGTTAAATTTTTAATGGAATGCATTAGTAATCAAATGAATAATCTTGAATTATTATGCAAAAGCAACAAGTCTAACTTAATTCCAATAGAATATCTAAAACCATACTATGAAAAAACTTATAAATGTGATATATATATATAATAATTGATATAATATTCTAGTTATAGAAGAATACATAGAATGATTTCAACTGATTTATATTTCACACATATCCATATATTACCGAATTCACATAATGCATCAGTATGTAAATATTGGTATAGTAATATTATAAGTATTTTGAAGAAAAAGAAGCAGACATTTTATGAATTGCAAATATATAATTTAATAATTAATAAATATAGTTCTTATCCTCCGCAAGGATATAATGTAAGGAGGAGATTAGATTTTGCAGAAAATCATCATATATATAATGATAATATATTTACGATTGCTTATGATAATATGATTAAAAACATTTTTAATTATCTCAAAAAAGATAAAACAGTATTCTTAAACATAAGAGATAGTTTGATTATATATTATAACAAATATATTGCGATATACAAAAAATATAATAGAATAGGGATATTAGAAATAATAGATTCAGGATATATAGATGAAAATATTGCGTGCGAATACAAGGTATTATTGTCAAAATACTATAATTATGATACTACAGGACTATAATAACATAGAGATTATTATAGTCCTATAATAACATAGAGATTATTATAGGACTATATTATATATTATTATAAATATATTGTACAAATTTGTTATTTTTTACACATTAAATTATAAAAATTGATAATATTATGTGTATAATATCACACATAAAACAAATAAAGATGCTAACCAACACCGTTTCCAACATCCCTATCTGCTACAATACTGAAAATCACAATATCAAGTTTTGCCTTTCTTTCGGAGAAGGAAAAGAAGAAGAAGACTGTAAAGATGAAACAGAGCGTAAGAACTTTAGTACGAACTACGATGTGGAAGTGTTTGAGACTGGCGAAGGCGATGAATACATGAAGGGATATCGTGTTATCGCAAATGAAGGACCATTTGTTGTTAAGATTAGTGATATCGGTATTACAAAGGAAAAATCGAAGTATAATTATGCTATTGGGTTTGCAATTGATAACGAGGCTCCTGAATATAATAGCAATAGTTCAACAATTCCTAATAATATTACACGAGACGGAACGATGTGGACTATCCCGGCAAATAATGGAGAAAGTCATAACTTTGACCAAAATCCTAAAGCGAAGTATCAATGGATGACAAAGTTTTCTTTGGAAGAAGGATATAAGCCTACAGAGGAAGAATTGGAACTTGGTATGGAAGAAACTTCGCAAAATACCGGATTAATTTATCTAACATTTATGGTGTTTCAGAAGCTTGAACCCGAATATTCATCTACAACTCGTAGTGGTGATACAACTCGTAGCGCTACACGTTGCAGTTCAGGTGCAAGGTTCGGCTACGGAAATGAAGCATCATCATCATCTGTTAAAAGCAGTTTTGAATATGCTGAAGGGACAGAGAAATTTGTGATGCCTATCCGCATTAGGATTAATAATGAAACAGCAAGAAGCAACACAAACTGTTCCCGACATCTGAAAGGAGCCAGTATCAACGCTCTGCGTCGCCAGACGATGACGGTACCATTCTAGATATTATTTAGTAATTAGGCGAGGTGGTGTAGGGTATGTAGTAGGGTATATGTGTAGTATATATTTTTTATTTTCAAATATAATACTTACAAATATAATGTGTCAAAAAACAAATCCTTGTAAATGAACACAATATAAAGGTGTGAAAATAGGGAAATATCTTATATATATATATAAGAATCATACATATTATCTAACAATCCACCTTTACAGTCATAACAGGGCTTAAAAACCCCGTATCTTTGTAAACAATCCGGTAATGGAAATGGCGCTCTAATAATTGATTAAATACTTTTTTAACTTTGTATTTATCCGGACAGAAAATGCGAACTTCCGCTTTGCCTTCTTTGACTTTTGAAACACCAACATTGTTGTAATTTTTATATGCTTCATATGGGTCCTCGATAATTTTATCGGTTTTATTTGCAGCCCAATAAATGATTATTGTTCCATCTTCGTATTCCTTCATGTCAATTGAATATGATAGATTTGCACCTTTTGGTATTTTTTCTTCTGCAATCAAAGTATTAGGCAAATGCGCTAATCCTAAAAATGGCAAGAATGTTTCTTTTTTCATTATCATCATTATGGCTGCAGCAATAATAAATATTACAAAGATTCGAATAAAAATATTGTAATCGTCATTAAATAATATATATACAGAGCTTAATATGGAATATAATAATATTAATGTAATGGTAATCATATGTATATATATTTCGTTAAAAAATATTTTGTTCATAAGAATATTTGCTTATTAATCTAATATATAAAAAGAATAAAATATTTATACTACTATGCTTACAATGCAATATATGAAATACTACGAAGTCTAATAAGTAACATAAATTTCGTCAGCAATCCCCATTCGAATGCATTCTTCAGCATTTAATTCCAAGTCTTTGACAAGTATCTCTTTTAAATATTTTTTATTTATTTTAGTTTTATCTAAATAGATTTGGTTAATATGGTCTTGAATTTTAAGACAATTTTTATAAGTATCATCGATATATGCAAGTTTACCCCAACAACCAGAACGTAATTCGTGAATTAGAACATATGAATTAGGACATATATATCTCTTATTTCCGTGAATACTAATAATAGTTCCCGCAGATGATACATTACTATCAATAACTGTATTTACAGGTATACTTAAACTTTTAAAGCAATCTATTATAGAAAATGCGGAGTAAATACAACCACCATTTGTAGTTATATGTAGATATATTTCAGGTTTTATATTAGACGGGTTAATATTTTCCATTTTTAATTTGATTTCCAGGCTTCTCAAATATTTACAAAGAGTAAATGCAGATTTCGGTGTAATATCTGACGAGAAATATAGATGGTTATTGATAATATAAATGTTATGTTGCACATTCTCATTTTCATCTGTTTCATCATCATCATCGCAATCGCGCTTTCTTTTTTTTGAAGCATACATATATTTATTTGAAGCATACATATATTTACACGTCATTATATTGTATTATTTTATATAATATTATATAATAAAATCTTATATAATATTTATTACCAACATATTTTTATTTATATCTTATAGAAGTTATGAATAATTATATAGTAATTATATCTATAATAACAATAACGATTGTATTTATAATATTATATCTGAACAATTATATTAAGGATATATATTTTGGTGATAGTATATTAGATTTCGGTGATACATATTCAATAATATCAAAATCTAATTATGAATTGTTTTATAAAAAGGTTGAGAATTATGAGAATAATGAAGATGTTGCAACAAAGGATGAATTAACTTTGAACGCAGAAGGAGAAAAAAACCAGAGAAGAATATGTGATGTATATGATTCTATTAATGACCCGGTTGGTGATGAATATTTACCATATAATATGAAAAATTACAAGGATGACCCTACCGCATTATCAAATAATAATATTAACGAGTATATCATAATAAATGTTTATAAAAATATTCTGGATAGGCAACCAACCGACACCGAATTAAATAAGCATCTTCAAGATTTCTACGAGAATAATATGAATGAAGATATTTTAAAATTAAGAATATATAATTCAACAGAATACAAAATGATCACAAGTATGCAAAGTAACGATTTCAAACCTGAATTAATTGCAAATGTATCAAAGTTACAACTAAAAGAAAAACTAAAGCAAATTTACAAAGTTCAGCATAATACAGAATTATCAAATGATAAACATATAGAAATGTTAATAAAATGTTATAAGCATCTGCAATTTAATGATTATTTATTTAAAGCAATGTTGATGCATGATAAATACAAAGAGTTTGAAAATAATGCAAGAGACGAATATATATTAACAGATGAAAGGTTATTAGATATATTTAACCAAAGTTTCATATTATATGAATTAAGATTGATTGCGAATGAACTAAAACGACAAGATATAATGAAAAGAAAGGCCTTAATAATTCCTGTATCGTTAGACAACAATAAGCATGGTGAATTAAATAGTTCAAATATTGATATTGACACAAATAAAAATATTTCAGATATAGTGAAGAATAGTGATAATATATTTAATATAAATATTATGTTAAATGACAATAATAAAGTAAGTTCACCATATTCAAAAAATAGGAGGAAGGTCCCGTGCAAGAATAATATAAATAATTCTAATATGGTTCTTTCATATAGTTCTAATAATGCAACTGGTGCTATTACTTCGAATTTAGTAATGAATAACAGTAATTTAGGTAATATTAATTATAATGAAGAATGTTACGAGGATGAACCTTCTAACAATAATAACAACAATAATAATAATAACATAGATTATGGTTCACGTGACAAATATAATGGAATTAATGGAAATAATGGGCAAGCGCCATCGAATCGTATATATAATCCCATCGATTATAAACAACATTACAGGGGTGATATGAGATATAGACCTAACGTGTGCTCTTATGGAACTAAACAAGTAGTTCAACCTACATTTGTAAATTCATCAACATTATTTAAAGGGACAGATTTAAAAGAGGCTTCGGATAATACACAGGTTGGTAGTATAATGCCTAAATTTGAATATTATGAATATGAAGACCCCTTATAATTATGTAAATAAATCATAAACATTCTCAATTTTTTTTAAGAACATTAATTTAAAATTAATAGGTAAATTCGTATCATCATTGATGATATTTTTGATTGTTAAAGATTTCTCAAGAATTATAGGTATTAATTTATTTAATTTTGTTTGAATTATATAATCGTATATATTTTCAATATAATTATATAATATATAATATATTACACATTTATACAAACGCATATCTTTATTTATTTTGATATTTAAATTATGAATATCATCATTGCATTTTATAAGAATGTGAAGCGTATCCAAAGGCATTATTGTTTTATGTATTTTTATATTATATAAAATCTCGTATAATTTATTATATTCCTTATATACAATATAATTTATAATATTAAATAAATCATATAGGTTAATATTACAATATTCCCAATTCTCATTAAAAATAACTTTGAATAATTTTAAACAAAACTTAACACGTCTGTTTTTAATATTTTTAGAATTTGTAAAAACGGAGAGTAAATATATCTTCGCGTGTTCATGCGTAATAATATTATTTATTACATAATATGATAATATATTTGTCAATGCATATATTTGTTTAGTATTTAAATTATAGTGGATATTATATAGTAAAAGATCAGGAACGTATGAAATAGTATTATCAAATACGATATGATAATAAGACGTTTGATTATCAAAAGCCAAATATTTAATAAATTCTTTATTATGTTTTAGAATTGCATATTTATTTGCATATATAGATTTATCGTGCAGTATAAAATTGCGTAATTTATTGATATATAAATTTGAAGAGATATATATAATAATATCAAAACAAAAATTATTAATATGCATTAAATCGCAGATTATCTACAATTTTTAAATGATAATAATATCAATTTTTAAAAAATAATATCTTAATATATATTAGGATATTTATAATATATGACTAGTTATTCACAACAACAACAACAACAACAACAACAACAGCAACAGCAACAACAGCAACAACAGCAACAACAAATTGCAGGAAATGTCAAAGTATATACTGGACCTAAACAAGGTAAGTTTATAATTAACAAAAACGGAAAGAAGGTATATATTGATCGTAAAACCTTAAATAACAATGTTCCCTATAATAAAAAGGTGAAGGCAAAAAAAGCCAAAAAATAAATGTTAATTTTTATTAACTTCTTTTATAATATTAAGAAGATATTATTAATATGAGTAATTCTACTTCAGAATACAAAATTGATAAGATTATTAAAGAGATCGAAGAAAATAAATTGAAAAACGTATATAATGAATATAATGATGTAATCAATATAATTTCGAAGTTTATTATTCAAAAAAAACTAATATTATATGGAGGATTCGTTATTAATGTTATTTTACCAAAACATTTAAGATTTTACAAAGATTATACAATTAATGATTTTGATTGTTTATCGAAAAATCCGCTAAATGATTCTATCGAACTTGCAAAAATAATCAAAGAGAAAGGATATTCCTATATTAAAATTAAAAAAGCGAAACATCCCGGAACGTATAGGGTTTACGTATATGGTAAGCAAATATTTGATATTAGTATTATACAATCAAATATATATGAAAACTTATTAAAATATAGTAAAAAAGAAAGGAAAAATTTGAAATATTACAAAGATAAATATAATATAGTTCCCTTGTCACTAATAAAGAAAAATTTATATTACGAAATGTCGCGTCCTGAACAATCTGGATATAGATGGGAAAAAATATACGACAGATTAAATATATTAAACAAAATATATCCTACGAAAACAATAGATATTGCTTATAAATGTATAAAAATACCACCTATTTACAAAGCATTAACAGCAAATATTTTGAGTTATATTAAGGAAAATAAATACCCTATTATAGATAGTTTTGCTTTAAAAATATATAAAAAATTAACATTAAATTGCTGTGGTAGAATTAATGATTATTCGAAATATATTACAATATTATCTATGGATTATGAGAAAACTAAAAATGAAATAAGTACCATTATAAAAAATAGTGGATTAACCAAATACAAGATTGATATAAATAATTATATCGACAAGGATAATACGTTATATACGTTCTATGATATTAATATAATAAATATGGAAGATAATACGATATTTAATTTAATAAATATTATAAATGTTAAAAACGAATGTTTCTCTATTAACAATCAAACAAAAAATAGTTATACTGTGGGTAGTTTAGATACTATATTGTATTTTCTATATACTACCTATGTATATAATACAATATATACAAGTGATAATGTAATTGCAAATGAAAAACTATATTATATTAATGAATATGAAAACTATATTAATGAAACTATAAAAAATAATATACTAAAAAGATTAAAGAGTAGATGTTATGGTAAAATAAATTACGATGACGAAATAAAAGAAATATGGAAAAAGAAACTAACTTTGAAATATATATCATAAATTAATTGTTCTTCTTATCTAAATAATTATTGATTTCGCCACTATTAGTAGTATTAGTGTCATCTGTAGTATTAACAGGGTCATCTGTAGTATTAACAGGGTCATCTGTAGTATTAACAGGGTCATCTGTAGTATTAGTGTCATCTGTAGTATTAACAGGGTCATCTGTAGTATTAACAGGGTCATCTGTAGTATTAGTGTCATCTGTAGTATTAGTGTCATCTGTAGTATTAACAGGGTCATCTGTAGTATTAACAGGGTCATCTGTAGTATTAACAGGGTCATCTGTAGTATTAACAGGGTCATCTGTAGTATTAACAGGGTCATAAGTAGTATTAGTGTCATCAGATGAATCAATGCATACATCATTTGTCACAATCTTGCCATCACAATATTCGACATTTATATATCCTTCATCGTCTAAAATAATATCATCTTTGCCATTTAATGAATATAGTAATTGAATCATTCTGTTTTGTTTAATAGTTTTCAAAGATAAATTATTATTATTTAGAATATTTTTAAATGAGGTAATTGACAAAGAAAGGATTACGTCATCATAATATGGAACAATCGTATTAAAATATATGTAGAAATTAACAAGTGTATTATAATAAACTGCTCTAAAATTATTAAATATATTTAATTTCATTGTTTGATGATTATTATATTTAATATGTTAAATAGTTTTATTTTTATATATGTTATACCCTATTTTTAATAAGATATGCACAAAAAGACAAATTAAAATCTGGTAATATAGACGTTTCAAATAAATCAAAGTTTTTATCTCTTATCTCTATATTAAATCTTCGAAGATTTGGATCTGGAGGATTTAGTATATGCACACTCGGGTCTGTCCAATCAAATGAAGCTTGACTATATAATATATCAGAATAATCAACACCAGAATATGGTATTAAGTCAAAATATTTTTTTGGATCAAAAACTATTTCGCTTGAATCTACACTGTATCTTACATTATTAATCAAGTAATTACTGGTAGTAACATGTGTTCTTTTATTATAAGATATTGACCTATCGTAATCATTAATGCTTATATAAATAGGGTCGAATTTGTTATATAATAGTGTCGAAATTATTGAGTTCGTAGATAATATAGATGCTTTTAGAATTTTAATATATATTATATTTTTAAGTGGTTCAGGTAGATTTATATAATAGCTTGTTATATTTTCAGTCACAGGTAAACAATTAGATCTATTTAAATTGATTACAATCTTGTCATATTTAAAAGTATTATTTAAATCTACATTCATATTTATATCTTATATTTTATATATATATTAATTATTTTACTTTCATAACACAAATAGTAAAAAATATATAAAGATTTTATGATATATATCTATAGAAATATCATAAAAAATGGTTAGAACAGATGAACTTGCAGCAGGATTCGATATTGGCACTACAACAAGTTGTGCAGCAGTATGGATGAATGATAGAGTTGAAATTATCCCAGATGGACAAACTGGTTCGCGAATTATCCCATCGTATGTTTCTTTTTCTGATGAAGAAAAACTTGTAGGAGATGCTGCAAAAAATCAATCAACAATGAATCCTAAAAATACTGTATATGATGCAAAACGCTTGATTGGTAGAAAGTTTAATGATGCGGTTGTTCAAGAAGATATTAAGCTTTGGTCTTTCAATGTTACAGGAGATAGTAACAATAAACCATTGATTAATGTAAAATACAAGGGCGAAGATAAGCAATTCCATCCCGAAGAGATTTCAGCAATGGTTATTCAACGACTAAAAGAGACAACAGAATCATTTCTAGGTCATCCGCTTAAAAAGGTAGTTATTACCGTCCCTGCATATTTCAATGATTCACAAAGACAAGCAACAAAGGATGCTGGCGCAATCGCGGGCCTGGAAGTTCTTCGTATTATTAACGAACCTACCGCAGCTGCAATTGCTTATGGTCTTGATAAAACAGGAGATAAGCAGGAGAGAAATATTCTTGTATTTGATTGTGGAGGTGGAACGCACGATGTATCTATTCTAACACTTGACGGAGGTATTTTTGAAGTAAAAGCGACAGGTGGAGATACTCATTTAGGTGGTTCCGATATTGATAATCTTATTGTTGAATGGCTATGTGAAGATATTAAGAAGAGGATGAAGAAAGACGTCCGTGAAAATGCTCGCGCTCTTAAGCGTCTAAATATTGCGGCAGAGAAAGCCAAGAAAACACTTTCGGTTTCGACAACTACAACGATTGAAGTTGAATCGTTGCTTGACGGTGTTGATTATAATACTACACTAACGCGTGCAAAGTTCGAGCAACTTGCAGACAAAGTATTTACAAGAACTCTTGAACCACTTGATAGACTTCTAAAAGATGCAAAAATGTCGAAAGGTGATATTCATGAGATTGTTCTCGTAGGTGGTTCAACCAGAATTCCGCGCGTTCAAGAATTGCTTTCTAATTATTTTAATGGAAAACAATTGAATAAATCTCTAAACCCTGATGAGGCGGTTGCATATGGTGCTGCTGTTCAGGCATCTATTCTTACTGGACAAGGCAATTCAAAAACAAATGAATTGCTTCTTCTTGATGTTGCTCCTCTTTCACTTGGGATTGAAACTGCAGGAGGTGTAATGACTAAAATTATTGAACGAAATACTACTATCCCAACAAAGAAATCTCAAACATTTTCAACATATTCAGACAATCAGCCAGGTGTTGATATTAAGATTTATGAAGGTGAAAGGGGTTTTACAAAAGATAATAATTTGCTTGGAAGTTTTCATCTTGATGGTATTCCACCAATGCCTCGAGGTCAACCGCAAATTGAAGTTTCATTTGATGTGGATGCAAATGGTATTATGAATATTACTGCAGAAGAGAAGACAACAAGGAAGACTAATAATATTACTATTACCAACGACAAAGGTCGTCTGACAAAAGAGCAGATTGAGGAGATGATTAAAAAGGCTGAAGAATACAAAGATGAAGATAATAAATTGAAAGAAAATATTGAATCAAAAAATGGTCTAGAGAACTATCTGTATAATCTTAAAAACTCTATGACTAAAAGGGATGATTCGCCTGCTATTCTAGATGAGATTAAAGCGGAACTTGACCCAATTATCGAAGAAGGTATTAAATGGCTTGAAGAGAATGATAAGGCTGACGCTGATGTTTATAAGGAAAAACAAAAAGAATTTGAAGCAAAAGTAAATCCACTAATGCAGAAACTATATAGTCAAGGAGGAATGCCGCCTGGAGGTATGCCTGGAATGCCACCAGGAGGGATGCCCGACATGTCTGGAATGTCTCCTAACATGCCTACTGAAGATGATGAAGATGATGATGTTCCTGAAAATGTTTCAGGAAAACCTTCAATTGATGAACTTGATTAGTTTGCAAAAGAATTGAGCTTATTTATCTATTTCTTACTATGAGAGGGATAGACATTAAAGCTATTAATATAGTAATAGAAATAATTGATGCCATTATAATATTATATATGAAGTATACTTCGCGTTTAATATCTTCGCTACATTCACAATTTATTTTTTTAAGTTCATTAATAAATATTATAGATATAATAATATTAACTAACCCAAAGAAATTTACAAATCCTGCAATCACTCTATAAAAGGTGAATAGGTCATTTGTAATATCGCGATATGAAAGTTCATTAAAATATAAATATATATTAATTAATAATGTGATACTCATTATTGGTATAATGGCATGTAAGTAATATTTAATATATGTTCTCATCCAATTATTGCTACATTTACAATCAATAGTTTCTAATTTATATATCCAAACAATCGCGTAGACATTTATTATTAATGCAATTAATCCAATAAATATCGCAAACATTGATATTGATGTTCTTTTTTGCGCATTGACAGAATCTTGAAATGACATACCACCTGGGCCACCCGGAGAACCAGGTATAGGAGATAGTGATTTTAATGTTTTAGTCAAAGATTTTGCTGGTTTGGTAGATTTTGATTTTTTAGGCATTTCTATATATAAATAAATATATTTATTTAGAATATGTATATAAATATATAAACATATATAAATATGAATGCATTAAAACATATATAAATGCAAGGAATAGAAAATTTAGGTTCGACATGCGCAATTAATAGTTTAATTCAAATTATCACAAGAAATGATATACTTCGTTCTATTATTTTAAATAACGAATTTGCAGATGATACAATCGCATCGCAACTAAAAGAAATTATTATTCTTATGTATGTTCAAAACAACTCTATAATTCCTCGTAAGTTTTTAAGAACCTTTTATAATATATTCAAGGACATATTTAGTTCAGGTGAGCAGATTGATATAGGAGAATTATGGACTTTTTTAGCAGATAAAATATCTGAAGATATTGTTGCAACACCTTATAAAATAGATAATAGATTATTGGAAGATTATTTTACAGAAGGTGTAATATATAAGAACGACATTCAATTTTATAATGCAATGATAGATTGTGAAATATTAAGAAAAAAATATGAATATTATTATAATAAATTTAATAAAAAACAATCAATATGGCAAAAAAACACACAGGGGTTTTATTTAAATACTACGAGATGCCTTGAGTGCAATTTGACATTTTACAATTTCGAACCATTCACATCTCTAAACATAGATATTCCAAAAGATAATTCAAATCCAAAATTATCATACTTGATTTCGCAATCATTAAATGACGAGATTATACACGGCGACTGGTTTTGCACAAAATGCAAAAAAAACTCTTCTTATAAAAAATCTACTAAATTATGGAAATTACCAGATGTATTAGTAATAATAATTAAACGTTTTATAAATGTTAATTCAAAGAATGACAATCCTATTTCAATAAACGATTGTTTAAACTTTAATAAAGGAAGTATATTATCAAAGAAAAAGGGTATTGTTTATACTTTTTCATCAACCGCTTTACATTTCGGCTCATTAAATGGAGGGCATTATTCAGCAATATGTAATACACCAGATGGAAATATTTTGTATGATGATAGAAATGTTGTAAATATTGATGGCAATAAAATAGATTTCAAAGATAAAAATAGTAATGCATATATGTTAGTATATACAAAGCAGAAAAATAATGATGCTGTAAAGCTATAAATCCTTATTTATTTTTGTTGGTAAACCATGACCAAATAATATCATATAAATTAACACAACAGCAGAGATAAGGATACTTCTATTTTCTGCAATTTTTGGATTTTGATTGAAAACAAAGACCATAAGCAAATATAAAACTAAACCAATAACGGCTGAATGTAAAACCATAATAATACCTCGCTCCATTTTACAACCTATTTAACCCCTGTTCCTATTTATACAATAATATAATAATATGAATAATATTATAATTACTACCATTATTATATTTTTTCCAGTTATTCCTCTGTATATGGTATATTTGCTTCTAACCTCCGGATATAATTCGCCAGCCAGATATATTGCATTTGACACAGCGCTCTCAATTGTTGTATAACTTATGTAACTCTTTCCGTTATGAGTTCCAAGATTATATACATTATTGATACTGCTTTCAAATGGTATATATTTTTCGATATATACATTAAAATATGCATTATCTTTGCAAGCCCATTTATTATTATATGTATCGTAATAATTATTAGGATTTATAATTGCAACATAGTCATCTGTCAAATCATTAAAGATACTTTCTTTCGTTTGCCTATAAACTTCTTTTATTAACTCGTCTGCAGAGCATTCATTTGCTTTTTTATAAATGGTCTTGCTATTTACATCACATATACTTACAGCAACACTTATAACAGTTAAATATCCATTCTCAACATTTTCCATATAATCTGTAAGATTTATTAAGATAATCCCCCAATCTGTATCAAATGTCAAACCATTAATAAAAGGTAAATCTAATTTATCTTTGTAATGATAAGTAATTGATATATAATCTATATATTTCGTTTTCTCTACCCATCTCTCAAGATCATAATAATTACCAAATGCATTGCGCAATTCGTTTTCATACTTAATGATATTCAAGAGAGCGATAGGAGGAACGGCAAATACTATTTTACCGCATTTTATTTTTTCGCCATTATCCATAGTTATAATTTCTACATTATTATTTTCAATTTCATAATCTGTTATGTAGTGCCCCATCATAAAATCTACTCCGCGATTACTTAAAAACCTCTTCCACGAACTAAAAAGCACTATATCAAGCGGTGCTTTTGGTTGATATATTTGCAACATTAGGGAAGCATCCGTCAGCTTTAATATTTTGTTTAGACTGTAGGAGTATACATTACCACCATCTGTGAAACGACACAATCTGTCAAATGTATCTATGACTTTCCGTGAAAAACGATGTCCTCTTAAGTATTCATATAAACTTATATCTTTACCATAGTCATCGTCTATAACAAACATTAGGTAAGCCATAATGAACATCATTATCTCATACAAATTAAAATAGGGTAATATCTTTGCATTTGCAACATCATTAAATGAATACTTATATTTAACAAAAACATCTTCGATTTCCAATCCCATCTCGCTCATAAGATTAAAGAAATTGTAATATTTTGATAAATAAATACGGGGACCGTGCTCTGTAAACATCCCATCTCTATTTCTTTTAACACGATGACAACCGCCAATCTCTTTTTCTTTGTCAATTATTAATATCTTCCTATATATCGAGCTTGATGTATGCGCTAATGTTAATCCAGCAGGTCCTGCACCAACAATAACCAAGTCATAATATCTCATTTTATATATTAAAATAATTTAATATCTTATATAAACAAATAATATTATATTATAATAAAATGGAAAATGTTAATAATGAAATTGTTGATATAACATTTGTTGATAATACGATGATTATTATTTATGATAATGCCCCTTACGAAACTCTACCTATAACCAAAGAATCTTACGAAAAAATGTATAGATGTTGGCTTGTAGACCAGCCTCCTTTTATATCTGATATATATAAACAAAAATACATGGTAAATATAATTAAAGCGTCTATTCATAATGATCAAGGATGTATTGCAGATTTGAATAATAACTTTCAAGTCGAGAACAAAGACGAAGTTATTAAGTTTTTTAAATATATGCGTATTCGTGACTTAACTCAAGAAAAACTAAAATGGAATCAACCGTTCAATAATCTATACAACAAACCGGTTGTTAATAAATAAACCCATTTATTGTTTAACTATTATTATTTTTATAATATCATAAAAAATGATTAAATAGATTTTTGAATATATAATAACAACAATTTGAATGCCTTCGCGATTAGAAACGTTGCCTGATGACCTCCAAACAGCTATATATGAATATCTATATTCATATATTTTGCAAGATTTGATTAATAGTGATGATTATAGGAATACTAAATATTTTCATAATTTGTTAGAAATTACAGGGGACCCATTAGTATGCGATTTAGATTATTTAGGTATGTCAAATCTCAATAATAGCAAATATGACATTTTAAAATACAAAAGAAATAAGAAAGAATATGAAGAACTATTTAATAATAACGCAATATATCAAAGGTCCTATTATATTAAGCAATTAGATATTGAATTACATAATATTGTTATATCTAATGATGCTTTTTACAGCCTATATAAATCTAACAAAACATATTATAATACTATAAAGGAACATATACAGTTTAATATTTGCAAAGATACTACAATAACAAGAAAAATCAACAAAGCGACATTTATATTGCAACAAAGCGTGCCATTTAAATGTTTAGCTGAACTATTGTATCATGTTATTGATTTTTACAATATTATAAAAAATAAGATACATAAACATATTGAGATGTTAGAATTGCTTGAAAATGGTGGGCAAGTATTGACAAGTAGGCAGCGCAAAGATAAATATATTATGCAGGATATGCTCAATTACCATATAAACAATAGATTTATTGTTAGGTTTGATTATGACATTGATAGTAAAACTGCAATTCCAATATTGAGACCGCTATGAGCATTATTTATGCCTTCATGTTGCCGGAAAGCTTAATGTATATGAAAGCAAATATATATATTATTTTTAATATTATAAAGGCAAATACGCACATAAATCTTGCAATTTTAGTAAGTAATATAACAAAATCAAGAAACTTTTCGAACCAATCTCTTTGATATATAATGGCAATATCCTTATCGTAACTATCGTAATTGGGTTTACTCCATGTGTTTCTATCTATGCGTGAATTCATGGCTGCTTTTTTGCTGCTTTTGCTCTGTTATGCTTTTGGTTGCGTTGTTATGCTTTGGTTGTGTTGTGTTCTGCTTTGGTTATTAAACTAATAAACAAGAATTCCAATCAATTTTTATAATAATTATTACATATATATTCTACATACTTTTTTATTTTTCAATACAATTGATAATCGCATGGCGTATCCTAATTGCTCCATTGCAAAAGTTGTAAATAAAAAATATAAACATATACATATGTAATCTGTTCTTCTCTATCCTAGTAATGTATAATCCACCATTTTAAAGTGTTGGGGTCGCTCGTGTTCTCATAGCAAGGACGGACGGCATAACCAGCACCATTCTTAATATTACATCTCCTTTCCCTGTGTATCTCATCCCACGAATATACTCTTGTGATATTTCTAATAGTTGCGTGGTAATATCCATCAATCATATGATCTTCTGTCTTTTTATTAGGACCTCTCGCCTTTTTACCAGTTTTTTCCATTATTTTATTCTTTAATTTTTCGTTATAATAATCTATTACTTCGCTAAACTTATCATATTTCTCAATCGTCGGCTCAATAAGAGCTGCTGGTTCGTCAGTTAAACTGCTTTCATTGCTTTCATTAGTAGAAATCCCGATTCTATTGAATGTATTTGGGGGTTTTAGTTGCTGATTCTTGTCTCTTTTTGTCGTATTTGAATTCCATCCAACATCCTCCTCAAAATTGCTGTTCCATAGTTTTTCGTATTTTTTAATACTATCAATATATGTATAGCAGATACTATCACCATTATCTTTGTAACCCAAAAGTCTCCCGAGACATCCTTGGATTATTACAGAATCATCTGGCGTCTTTCCTGTGTATCTTTCATAGCAGACACCAATATATTTATTGGTTAATGTTTTTGCACATCTAAGTTTCTCTATAATAAATATAAAGGTGTGCTTTTTGGGTTTGTCTTTTAGCGTATTGTTAATATCTATAATTTCACCCTTTTGGTCGTAAGAAAGGTAGTTATATTTTTTCTCTCCAAAAATCTTTTTGAAGTTTGCGATGGTAATATCCTTTGATGATCCATTATGTGTTCTAATAATATGATACCTCTGATCTTTATACCGCTCTATATCGCATCTAAGCTCATCAAAATTCTTCATTATCTTTTTTTCGCTTTCCTTCATTGTTTCAGGGTCAGTATCCCTATTATAAAGATCTCCGCACTGCCTAACCCTGCACTGGGTTTCCATATCAACAGAGCTTAGATATCCAACACCAGGATCAGCCAATATTTTAATAGAAGCATCCCCCCATTTTAGAAAATCATAGATTGTTCCGTTAGGAGTCGCAGAATACTCAACTATCTTAACATCATTATCATAAAGGGATTGCTTGTTAAACAAACCCGCCGCTTTAAATGTCTTGTAGATTGTATTCTTAATAGTTGATGCAATTTGAATCTCATCCATAATTATCAAAATGTTCTTCTTGCCCTTTATTTTATCGACAAACTTCACAAGTTCGTTCCTGTGAAAAACATTGTCTCTCACGCTTTCAGGAAATCGCTCCTTGGTCTGCTTCGTCCAATCACAAGAAGACAATCCAGTAATAATATAGATATTCTCAACAGGCATATTTTCTTTCTCCAAAAAATATTTGATAGTTGCATACATGCTTCCCGTCTTGCCACTTTGCGGCGGAGCTATTACCATAATGTTTATGATTTTGCGGTCTCTAAAAGCGGTTACGACACGTGAAGCAATGTCATTCTGGTTGTCGAAAATTTCAATACCGTTGTCTTCTAGTCTTTCCATCTCCGTAAAAATAATAGTCTTGGCATATCCTATGTTTTTAAGCTCTTTTTGCGAATACTCAACACGAACCCTTTCGGAAGCCACAAAATCACTCATTGTTTCACTTGCTTCCGCACACTTGCTTTTCACAGGACTTCAAATCAATCAAAGTATATCTCAATCAATCAAACGCAAACTTTAAGTTTGAGTAAGGATGACTACTCAATCAATTTTTTAAAAATAATTAAAAATATAGAACAAATTTATTTTTACCCTATTCCCTTTATATACTATCCTATAAATTACTTACAATCCTTGCATATATTGCTGTATAGATAGTTTCTTATTTTCAATCTCTATTTGTAATAATTTGATTTCTATATCATTCTTTTCACAATACTCAACAATTTTGTTTTGTTTTTCAATAGAAGGTATAGGGATCATAATTCCTTTGATATTTGCTTTTGAAATATGTTTAACTGTATTGCTTTCGCCTGTGTATAAATGTGTTAGAGTATCCAAATTATAATATAAATAATAATAAACATATTTTAAATTTAAAGTTGATTTGTTTTTATTTTGCAAAATAAAACAATTGTCGCTTGCAGAGAACTCATAAGCATAATTAATATTAGGAGCGTAGCAATCACCTATAATTATACTTTCACCTTCATAATCAGGTGTATCAACATATGTATCAATATTCATAGAACCTTTGTAAAATGGATATTTACCTTCGATATTACCATACTTTGTGTTTCTTTTACTTCTTGGCAATATATTGCAAATATTTTCAAGAGTTATTTTATTTGGCATACCAGGTTATAATATAATAACAACTCTTTTTTAAATACATTTTTAGTATTATAAAAAATGATTGTTCTTAATCTATCAAGCATCAAAGACAAACGACAAAGGAATGTTTACCTACCAATATAACTATGGGAGACCTTGCAACTACAACAACCCATATAACTACGGGTGTCATTACGACTACAACAATCACCGTCGTAATGTCCGTGTAAATATATATGAAGACAGTGATATTTATTATTATTCTATGCGTATGCTCTGCAATTTTGTGTTCGTCTTATTGATGTTGATAATTATGAAGATATTTATGAATTGAATATTATAAACCTAAATTATTGTAATTTATTATTATAAATACAAATAATTATTTTCTTTACAGATGTTAATAACATGGCTACAAAAGGATGTATTGGTGATGTATGTTTTGAAACATATACAGCAGATATAATTGTTCAAATAATTAGGTTTATTATTATTTTATCACCATTGGTAATAGGATTGTCTATTGGTGCAATATACGGTAAAAAATGGGGCGAAGATAAATATAAGAATTTAAAGAAATCAGAATATAATCCTCCAAGTTATGTGTTTGGGATTGTTTGGCCTATTTTATATTTATTAATAGGATTTATATATAGTTATGCATTATATGATTCTAAATGTATACCAGATAGTATATCAAATTGTGGAACAAATGTTCATTACAAGGAATTGAAATACTGGATAATACCTCTACTTGCGTTAATATTTAATTTTATGTATATACCAATATTTTTTGGTGAAAATGGGTTATTCAATGGTTTAATAATAATAATTTTAAGTTTAGTGTTTGCAATATTAACGCTGATACAATTTTGTCTACAAAGCAATTATTATAATTATACTATAATAATTGCGATATTAGCATTACTTCCTTACATTATATGGTTGTCGTTTGCAACTTATTTATCATATGACTTATATATATTAAATACTAAATAATAACAATAATCATGATAAATATGTTCTAATTTATAAAATTTTAATTAAAAATTGATTATCATTATTGAAAATTATAGTAAGGACAAACATAAGAAGAAGCGCAACAAGCAAACAAATCGAACACAAGCACCAAGCAAACCAATCCTCGTAATAACAAACAACAAAGTAGTATTTCAAAGATGTCCGCAAATGCCGCATATGCTGTCCATTTCAAGGAGATTATTGCAAAGATGCCCGATACCTTGACAATGAAGGAGATTGAGGAGTTTTGCAAGAAAGCAAAGAAAGATATTAAATTAAAGTTTAACGAAGAAAAGAAAGATAAGAAGGCGCAGCCAAAGAAGCGAGCCAATAAAAAGGCGAAGGTAGACGATGATGGCAATGATATTGTAAAGGTTAAAAAGCCTCTCTCAAAATATCTGCAGTTTCTACAAGATAATCGCCAGAAGGTCATTGAAGAAAACCCTGGTTTGAAAAGCAAAGAATATATGTCGTTGCTTGCAACCTTGTGGAACAAGCACAAGGAGGATAATAAGGACAACTAAATGTAATAAATATACGAAGTAATAATAATAAATGTAATATATTGTATAATATATATATTTTTTTATATAATAATAAAATAATATATATAATTAAGTTCTAATGCGTTTTTTACTATTACTATGTATATTTATGATGTCGAATGCTTATACGAATATAAATATGTATGGGACGGGTATGTTTTTGCCTTATAGCATTGGTATAATAGGGTATATCAAAAAACATTTTCCACTTACGGATGTAAATATAACGGGAATATCTGGAGGTGCAATATGTTCAATTTTATATACACAAGAAGATGATTTATCAAATTCAGATAAAATATGGGATTATACAATTGGACAAGATGTATCTGAATTATCGTTGTACAAAGATATGCGTATATTTCAAAATAACATAGGAAATAATTTAAAATTAAGGTATAATAATACGGAACCTCGTAATATAGATAGAATATCTGTAATATCTACAAATGTAAATAAGATGAAAAATGATAAAATATCCAAATTTGATAATATTAATGACCTAATTGATTTTAGTTTATGCAGCTCTTATATTCCTTTTATATCAGGAGATACATTTGGGAAAACATACAAGGGAACAGAATATATGGATGGTGAAATATTAAGAGATTATAAATATAATAAAAAACACATCTGCCCAACGACTATTTCTATACATAGGAAAATGTGGGGACGTAAATTTCCAATTAATAATTACCTTTATACAAATAAGCAAATATCAAGTGATTTATTTAATTACGGGTGGGAAGATACACATAAAAACAGAAATGAATTATTCAAATGTATTACAAATAATAAAAGGGTTTACATGGGGAAAATATTATCGCAGAAATAACTGGCTTGCTTTTTCATAAGATTTCTCTATATTTTTATCATACTTTTTCAGTCTCTCTAAACGGTCTTCTTCATCTTGCCTTTCTTTTATTGCCTTTAATTCTTCATTTTTTAATTCTTTTGCAGACAATGTTCTTTTTGCTTTTTTCTCGCGATATGCTTCATATTCGTCAACACTTTTAAACTCCTTTGTATTTCTCATTAATTGAGGGTCAACTAATCTGGTTCCGTCGTGAGCCCTCATATAATCTGTATATGCTAATGAATTATTTTTTTCTATACTACTTGAATAATCATCAGGTCGTTTCCCACCTAATTCTGTAAATTGCAAGCTTCTTGCTAATATTAGTGGTTCGGGAATTTGATATTTTATCAATTGTTTATTTACTGGAACATTTTTATTAAATAGTTCATTAAAACTCTCATTATCTATTTTATTTTTCTTTATTAGTTTTTCTATGTTAATATCTTCGCGTTTTTTTGTTGATTCTTCCATTTTAGAACCATACCCAAATTCATTCTCATCGTCATATATTTTACATTTTTCAAAGTTTTTGTTAAACTTATCACTTGTAAATTTATCGTTCGATGCTAGAACTTCACTTGGATGAGGCGATATATCATTTGTAATTTTATGAAAATAATCTTTTGATTGTTTTTTAAGATCAAAATGTAGCTTGTCTTCTTCGCGTATTTTAAGTTCGTCTCCAAGTTTCTTAAAGCAAATAGTGATAATGTTAAATAATTCCTTATTGCCTCCTTGTTTATCAGGATGTGTATTTATTGCTAATTTTCTATACGATTCTTTTAGTTCATCCCAAGTAAACTTTTTAGAAACATTTAAAACTTCGTAAGGATTAATACTATCTATATCAATATTTTTAAAATCAATATCGTCGATCATACCAGTTTTCTGCGCTGCATTATAATATTGTTGGTAAGTATATTGTCTTGAAGAATTGGCTCCCATGTCATAACTTATATATATCAAAGTTTATTTATATATAAAATTTAACACTTTGTATACTTTAGAAGTTTACGTATTATTTATAGTTTTTTGTATATTGGATGCGTTTTATATGATGATTTATTTTTATGGCGTCGTCGTCGACTACTGCGTGGAACTTCAGAACTAAAAATATAATCATACAATATATTATATATATTCCCACTAGGATCACTAGGAACAGTGCTTGCATTTCTAAAATGTATAAACC
>Ga0209596_1000330_pt1 | contig 44392 bp, 42 predicted proteins | sample M_130807_MF_Meta_FD_187314 | JGI IMG/M metagenome (GOLD analysis project Ga0209596, IMG submission 187314) | Freshwater microbial communities from Lake Montjoie, Canada to study carbon cycling - M_130807_MF_MetaG (SPAdes) (version 2) | ecosystem: Environmental > Aquatic > Freshwater > Lake...
TAAGCCATCCGTTAAGTTAACGGCATTTGATGAGCCAACGATAACTATTGTTACAAAAATTATATAGATCGATAAATTTAAAGCTAAATAATGATGCGACCCGATAGGGAAAAATATCTCGCCCGTTGCATGAATCGGGTCAATCAAATTAAGCCACAAGAAGGCCAAGCCGATAATTGTGAATTGGATTATAATGCGATAACTACCACGAAAACCTTTGGTATTTTTAAACAAAACCTTCATTAAATCATCTACCAAGCCAATCGAGGCAAAGCAAATCATGATTGAACAAATAACTAAAATATAGCGATTATAAATATCGATGAATAAAAAAGTAGTTATCAGAGTTGCTAATATTATAAAAATTCCACCCATCGTTGGTGTGCGTTTTTTATTTTTAAGATGTGATTCCGGGCCGTCAGAACGAATTGGTTGAAATAAATTTTTCTCGTTCATTATCGTGATGTATTTTCGAATTGAAAAAAATCCGATTGAATAAGATGATATCAAGCAAATAAAGGCTTTAAGCCATAGGCTTTTAAAAATTACGAGACTAGTGAGCACTGGTTTTCAAAGTTAATTTTTCAATGATTTTTTCCATTTTCATGCCACGCGATCCTTTAAAGTAAACAATGTCTCCATCGTTTAAAATACTTTCAAAATCAAGGCTTGCGGATATAGAATCCGGATAATTTTTAGAATTTTTTAATTTAATATTTTGATTCACTTGATCCATTTGTTTGCCAACCAAAATAATTTGATCAAAGTTTTTCTCTTTAACAAAATTTAAAACTTCTCCATGGATTTCTAAAGATTTTTCACCAAGTTCAAGCATATCACCGAGAGCGCAAATCATTCTTTTTTTGTTTAAAATATTTTTTAATTTTTCACAATTTTGTAAACCAGCTTTCATTGATAAAATGCTGGCGTTGTAAGTGTCATCAATCATGGTAATTTTTTTGCCATTAACCACAATATCACTAACTTTGCCTCGCCCATCCGAACTTGAAAAGTTTTTTAAATTAGCCAATCCCAAACTTAAATTTTTACCAATTAAATCGAGGCAAGAAACCACAATTATTGAATTAAAGTTTACCGCTTGATTAGAGCATCCAGTTGTATAAGAAATTTTTTGAGAATTTTTAGTTGTCGCTTCGATTTTTGAAAGAGAAGATTCAGCTATAGTTATGTTGTTAATTTGATAATCAGATTGATTAATATTTCCGAAAGAAATTATGTTTGAATCCTTGATGTTGTAGGATTTAGCCTGTTGTTTCAAAAATTCAAAATGAATATTATCGGCGTTGAGAATTGCGACTCCATTTTCTTCTAAACCTGCGAAAATTTCAGATTTTGCCAGGGCAATTTCTTGCTCATTTTTGAAAAACTCAATATGAACGGGGCCAACATTGGTAATAATCGCAACATGTGGGCGCGCAATTTTTGAAAGATGCGTTATTTCATTTAAATGGTTCATGCCCATTTCAAAAATAGCATATTCACAATCAGCTTCTAGGTTTGATAACGAAAGTGGCAAGCCGATGTGATTGTTTAAATTTCCAGAATTGGCAAAAGTTTTACCTTGCGTTGAAAAAACTAATTTTAACATCTCTTTGGTGCCAGTTTTACCAACGCTACCAGTTAAAGCGATAATTTTTGCTTTAGTTCTTTTGCGCGAGAATTCGGCAAGTTTATCGAGTGCTTTGTAAGTATTTTTTACTAAAATTAATCGCGAAACTAAATTAGAATTTTTTATTTCTTCGGGAACTTCTTCAACAATAGCAAAATTAGCCCCATTTTCGAAGGCTTGAGAGAGATATTTGTGACCGTCGGTATTTTCACCTTTAAGTGCAATAAAAAGCCCCGCATGAACTTTTTTACGACTATCAATAAAAACATTTTCTATCGATAAATTTTCTAAGTTATTTATTGAATTTTTTAATTCACCTAAAAGCGCTTCCGCTATTTCTTTTGTAGTCCAAAGTATCATTTTTAAAGTAAAAATTATTTTAATATTTCTATGTCGCTAGAATCAAATCTTGCGCCAAATTTTTGAATTATTTTACCAGCCAACAAATTGCCATATTCGCCACATTTTTCTAAGTCAAATCCGCGAACAAAATAATATAAAAAACCACTCGCAAAATTATCTCCAGCTCCCGTAGTGTCAAGAATTTTTTCAATTTTTTTCGTAGGGATTTCTATAATTTTATCTTGATTTATAATTACGCAACCCTTTTCACTTCTGGTTAAAGCCACCGTAATTTTAGGATTAGTTTTTATAAAAAAATCATGAATTTTTTGTTGATCAAAATGATTTAATTGCGCAATTTTTAAAGTCTCCGCTTCGTTTGAAAATAAAATATCTACATTATTTTTTATTAAGTCGATAAAATCTTGGTGATGGCGCTCTACGCAGAAAGAATCCGACAAAGAAAAAGCAATTTTAACATTATTTTTTTTAGCCAAATCAATTGATTTTTTTAGAGCCAAAATAGTTTGCGAAGAATCCCACAGATATCCTTCAATATATAAAATTTTAGCATTTATAAAATCATTTTCATTAAAATGGGATTCATCAATTTTTGAAGCGCATCCAAGATAAGTAAGCATTGTGCGCTGAGCATCTTCAGTCACCAAGATAAAAGAAGAGGCGGTTTTTTGATTTTGTAGAATTTTTCCATTAAAAATGGCGCCACTTTTTTGAATTTCTTCAATAAATTTTTTACCCGTTGCGTCATCACCAACTGAGCCGATAAAGTCGACTTCATTGCCAAGTTGCGCCAAGGTTGCAATTGTATTTCCAGCTGATCCACCCGAACTAAATTTTTCAATCGATAAATTGCTTAAATTATTAACAAAATTTTCATCAATTAAACTCATCGAGCCTTTTTCAACATTAAGTTTTTTGAGAAAATCATCTTCAGATTTACTAAGAAAATCAACGATTGCGTTGCCAATTCCAATAATTTTATGCGTCATTTTATTTTATAATAATTTTAAAAAATTTTTTCTTGCCAACCGATAATTCAAAAGTATTTTTATTGTTAACAAAATGATTTATGTCAGCAATAATTTCATTATTGATTTTTACAGCTTTTCCTTCAATTAATCTTTTGGCATCAGCCTTAGATTCCGTAGCTTTAATCTCAAAAATTATATCAACTAATTTTTTTTGATTACCCTCTTCGAAAACAATGATTTTTTCTTCAAAAGCTTCAACATTTTTTTGTAAAAAAATTTCACGAGCTTTTTGTAAAACTTGATTGGCAACTTCTTCGCCATGACAAATTTTTGTAGTCTCAAAAGCTAGAATTTCTTTGACTTTGTTGATTTCTTGGCCTTGAAAATTTTCAAGAACCTTGATTTCTTCGAGCGCTAAATCAGTAAATAATTTTAAAAATTTTATGACATCGCCATCATGCGTATTGCGAAAATATTGAAAATAATCAAAAGGCGCGAGCATTTCTTTATCAAGCCAAACCGCGCCGTCTGCGGTTTTTCCCATTTTTTTGCCATCAAAAGTTGTTAAAAGTGGCGAAGTTAAACCAAAAGCTTCAGATTTTTTTGCGACTAGATTTTTTTCAAAACCAAGGCGTCTAATTAATTCAACGCCATTAACAATATTTCCCCACTGATCCGATCCGCCAATTTGTAAAGCGCAATCATGATTTTTGTAAAGCTCATAAAAATCGAATGCTTGTAAAATCATGTAATTAAATTCAAGAAAAGAAAGTGGTTGCTCACGCTCTAGCCTTGATTTAACAGAATCAAAAGTAAGCATGCGATTGATTGAAAAATGTTTGCCAATTTCACGCAAAAAATCAACATAGTTAAGATTTTTTAACCAATCATCATTATTAATTAAAATCGCTTTATTTTCTTGAAAATTTATAAACTTTTGTAAAGTTTCGCGAATTCCAACAAGATTTTCATTGATTTTATTTGAATCTAAGATTTGTCTGGCATCATTTTTACCAGAAGGGTCGCCAATTTTTGTCGTGCCTCCGCCAAGTAAAATTATGGCTTTATGACCATGTTTTTGAAGCAATCTCAAAATCATTATTTGAATTAAGCTACCAACATGCAAAGTTTTTGCGGTACAATCAAAACCAATATATGCGGTTATTTTTTGTTGTAATAAAACCTCGTCAAGCTTTGTAATATCTGTGCATTGCGCTAAATATCCGCGCTCAAAAAATTCATGTAAAAAACTTGATTTCAAATTCATTTTTGAAAAAAAAATTAATATTAGTAATAAATTGATTTTATTTAAAAAAAGTTATTTTAAAATAAATCTTTTATTCAGTAAACCTAAATTTATTTAAATTATGAATCTAGCTGAAAAGCAACAAAAAAGCTCGAATTGGTTTCGTTTCTTACGCGATGCAATCTGTTTTGAGTTTGAAAAAATTGAAACTGAATTTGATAAAAAATATCCAGGGAAATTTGAAAGAAAAAATTGGGATCGAATAGAAAAATCTCGTCCTGACAATGATGGCGGACACGGCGAAATGTCAATAATGAAAGGCAATGTTTTTGAAAAAGTTGGTGTAAATTTTTCCGAAGTTTACGGCGAATTTAGCCCCGAATTTCGCAATGAAATACCCGGTGCCAATGAAGATCCAAGATTTTGGGCTAGCGGAATCTCTCTAGTGGCTCATATGAGGTCACCGCTTGTTCCCGCCATTCACCTTAATACGCGTTTTGTTTGTACTCAAAAAACTTGGTTTGGTGGCGGAACCGATTTAAATCCAGCCATCGAAAACCCTCAAGACACCATAGATTTTCACGCTTCTTTAAAAAAAGCTTGTGATTCTGCCGATCCAACTTATTACGAAAAACAAAAAAAATGGTGTGACGAATATTTTTTTATTAAGCACCGCAATGTTACACGCGGTGTTGGCGGAATTTTTTATGATTATTTAAACACCGAAAATTTTGACAATGATTTTGAATTTACCAAAAATGTTGGCTTGGCTTTTTTAGATATTTATCCGAAAATTGTGCGTCGACAAATGTCAAAAAAATTTACCGATCAACAACGAGAAATTCAGTTACAAAAGCGTGGACTTTACGCAGAATTTAATTTAATTTACGATCGCGGAACTCGCTTTGGACTTATGACGGGAGGTAATGTTGAGGCAATCCTCATGTCTTTGCCACCGATTGCCAAATGGGAATAAATTTAACATTTTTTAAAAAATAAAATGCAAAAAATTGATAAAATATACGAAGGAAAAGCAAAAATTCTTTACTCAACAGAAGATGAAAATTTTCTAGTACAATATTTTAAAGATGATGCCACGGCTTTTAATGCTCAAAAGAAAGCTGTGATTGAAGGGAAGGGCGTTTTGAATAATGTTATTTCAGAATTCATAATGCTAAAACTCGCCGAAGAAAATATTCCAACGCATTTCGTTAAAAGGCTTGATAAGCGCGAACAATTGATTAAAAAAGTTAAAATTATTCCGCTCGAAGTTATAATCCGCAATATTTCAGCCGGCTCAATGGCAAAAAGACTTGGCATCGAAGAAGGTCGCGAATTATTGACGCCTATTTTTGAAATTTGTTACAAAGATGATGCCCTTGGCGACCCTTTAATAAACGACGATCACGCTATTAGCGTTTTAAAAATTATTAATAAAAATCAACTTCAAGAAATCAAAGATTATTCTTTAAAAATTAACAATATTTTACAAAAAATATTTATAGATATTCAAATTAAATTAGTTGATTTTAAAATTGAATTTGGTTTTGATGTGGTTAATAAAAATCAAATTTTATTGGCTGACGAAATTAGTCCTGATAGTTGTAGATTATGGGATGAAAATACTTCTGAGAAACTTGACAAAGACCGCTTTCGTCGTGATTTAGGCGGTTTAGTTGAAGCTTATCAAGAGGTTGCTAATCGATTAAAAATTAATTTTTAAATTATGCAAATCAGAATTAATATTGCGCTTAAAAAAGCGGTTTTAGACATCCAAGGAAAAGCCATTGAAACTTCTTTGGATAAGAATCTTGGTTACTCACAAATTTCAAATGTTCGTCAAGGAAAATTTGTTGATATTGAAATCAATGAAACCGATCAAGAAAAAATCAAAACTATCGTTGATGATATTTGTGATAAATTATTGGTAAATAAGATTATCGAAGATTATTCATATCAAATCTTAAAAAATTAATTTAAATTTTTAAATAATGAAATCTGCTGTTATAACTTTCCCAGGTTCAAATTGCGATCGCGACGCCGTCATAGCTTTACAAAAATTTAGTAGCAAAGTTCAGCGCCTTTGGCATAACGAAACCTCTCTCGACAATGACCTAGATTTGATCGTCATTCCCGGAGGATTCTCTTTTGGCGATTATTTGCGTAGTGGCGCGATGGCAAGCATTTCTCCCATAATGCAAGAAGTCAAAAAATTATCACAAAAAGGCGTGAGAGTTTTGGGTATTTGCAATGGTTTTCAAATCTTAACTGAAAGCAATTTATTGCCGGGAGTTTTAATGCGAAATAAGAAAATAAAATTTATTTGTCGCGAAGTTAATTTGCGAGTTGAAAATAACGACTCGGATTTTACCAAAAAATATAAAAGCCGTGAAATTATTAAAATTCCAATCGCGCATATGGATGGTAATTATTTTGCCGAACCAAATACGATTAAAAACATAGAAGATAAAGGCTTGGTGGCTTTTCGTTATGTCGATGCAAATGGCAATGTTTCTGACGATTCAAACCCAAATGGCTCAATTTTTAATATTGCCGGAGTCTTCAATGAATCAAGAAATATTTTAGGCATGATGCCTCACCCCGAAAGAGCTGTTGATAAAAATACCGGCTCAAGTGATGGCAATTTAATGTTTGAATCATTAAAAAGTTTGTTTTAATTATGTTAAACAAAGTAAAGGTTGCCATATTAATTTCTGGACGCGGATCAAACATGCAAAAACTGATTGAAGCTTGCGAAAATCCAGATTTCCCAGCTGAAATTATTGTAGTTGGCTCCAATAACTTGAATGCTTTAGGGCTTGAATATGCCAAATCAAAATCAATTAAAACTTTTGTTTTGGATCATAAAAAATTTAGTAATTATCAAAATTCTCGCGAAGAATTTGACAAAGCTTTGCACCAAGAAATTACAAAACATAATGTTGAAATAATTTGCTTGGCTGGCTTCATGCGCCTTTTATCTAAGTGGTTCATAGATAAATGGCATAATAAAATTATCAATATTCATCCATCTTTACTTCCAGATTTTAAAGGGGCTAACGCTGTTGAAGATGCTTTAAAAGCTGGCGCTAAAATTTCTGGCTGTACTACGCATTTTGTTTCTCTTGAAATGGATGCGGGACCAATAATTATGCAGTCTCAAGTGCTAATTGATAAAAATGATGATAAAGATATTTTATCTCAAAAAATTTTAGTTCAAGAGCATGAAATTTATCCATTAACCTTAAAGAAAGTTTGTAAAAAAATTTTAGAAAATCAAATATGAAAATATTGCCTTTAATTATCGCCCCAGATCCACTTCTTAAAAAAATTTCTAAACCAGTTTTAGAGGTTAATGATGAATTGCGTGAATTTATGAAAGCCATGCTAAATACCATGTATAAAGAAAATGGGATAGGTTTGGCAAGTGTTCAGGTTGGAGTTTTAAAAAGAGTTTTAGTGATGGATATTGACTACGAAACTCAAGATGACGACCATCATCACCATCATGGCGAATGCTCGGGAATTCATATAAGAAATGCTAATCCCCAATATTTTGTTAATCCTGAAATTATTGAATTTTCAACCAAAGACTCGATTTTTAATGAAGGTTGCTTATCTTTTCCAAGTGCTCGAGCCGAAGTGACTCGTCCTGAATCGATTAAATTAAAATATCTTGACTACAATGGTGAAAAACAAGTAAAAAATTTTGATGGGATTTCTGCGACTTGTATTCAACATGAAATCGATCATCTTAACGGCATTACTTTTGTTGATAAAATCTCGCCATTAAAACGCGAGATGATTTTAAAAAGATTGAAAAAAATAAAATAAAAAATGGCTAATTTTAAATATAAAGCAATCAATCAAGATGGAAAATATGTTAGTGGCAAAATTGCCGCTGATAACCCCTCCGAGCTAATGTCTTTATTGAAATCAAGCGAAATGGAATTAGTTTCCTATCGCAAAGAAAGAAATCGCGGTTCCGCGATTTTCGGCGGTTTAAAAGGCAACGAATTAGTTACGATTTTTATTCACCTTGAACAGCTTGATAGAGCAGGCGTATCAATTATCGACTCCATACAAGATTTAAAAGAAACAGCGGATTCATCAAAAATTAAAAACTTGATGCAAGAACTTTATGAGTCGATTAAAAATGGTAACCTATTTTCTGAAAGCCTTGCCAAGCGTCCCGAAATATTCAAACCAACTTACATTGGCTTGATTGCAATGGGTGAGAAAACTGGTAACTTATCAAATTCTTTTTTAAATATTGTCGAAGATATTAAATGGAATATTGAAATTCGTCGAAAAACTCGTAAAGCCGTACTGGGTCCTTTATTTGGTATAATTTTGATGTTCGCGGTACTCGGAATCATGACTGCAGTAGTAGTTCCAAAAGTTACCGGGTTTTTGGCTGCACAAAGTATCGGTTTGCCATTTCTTACCGTCGCATTAATTTCTTTTTCAAATTTTGTTCAAAACTATTGGCTTCTCATAATCACAACTCCCCCGACAATTTGGGCTATCATGAGAATCCTTGGAAATTTCCCAAAATTTAGTGTAAAAATCGATTACTTAAAGCTTAAAATTCCAATTTTTGGCCCAATTATTACTAAAATTGAATCTGCAAAATTTTGTCAATTCTTTGCCATGACTTTTAAAAGTGGTCTTGGAGTACTTGAATGCCTTGATTCTTCAAGCGTTACCTTAAAAAATAAAGCAATAAAAAGCGCCATCTCCTTTGTGCGCCAACAAGTTTCCGACGGCCAATCTCTTTCCGGTTCAATCTCCGCTACAAAATTCTTTCCTAACCTTGTAGTCAGAATGTTTAAGGTCGGCGAGGAAAGTGGTAACATGGAAGGCTCTCTAAAAAATATCAAATATTTCTATGACAAAGAAATTAATGACTCGATCGAAAGGATTGTATCATTGATTCAACCTACAATCACCATCATCATGGGTGGAATGATCGCGTGGATTGCGGTCGCGGTGTTTGGTCCAATTTATAGCACATTCTCTAACTTGCAATAATGCTCGAAGAACAATCTTACATAGTTTTAGCGGTCGGAACTGATATCGGCAAAACTTTTCTTGTCGAAAATTTATGTAAAAAAAATTCTAAATATAATGCCATAAAGCCAATAATAACAGGCTTTATCAACGATAATAAATCTGATAGCGCTAAGATTTTAAATGCATTAAATATTAAAATTAACAAATCAAATCTTGATAAAATTTCTCCTTGGCGCTTTAAAAAACCTCTTTCTCCAAATTTTGTAAGTAATATTTCTAAAAATGAAATTGTTGATTTTTGTAAAAAAAATATCAAGAATTCTCAACAAAACCAACAAACATTATTGATTGAAGGTGCTGGCGGAGTAATGACGCCGATTAATAATAATTTTACCTTTTTAGATTTAGCCCAAGATTTAAAATTACCAATTTTATTAGTTACCTCTAATTATTTAGGTTCAATAAGTCATACTCTTTGTTGCTTGGAAGCTATAAAAAATAAAAATCTAAAAGTTTCTAAAATAATTGTTAACGAACATCAATTAATGCCAATAAAAACTTTAAAATTCATTGATTGTTTAAATAATTTTTGCAATTATGAAATTGTTTCTATGAAGGCTTTTATAAAAAATTCTTGATTGAATAATTAAATATTTTTTACTTAGTAAAAATTAATTAAATTTTTTAAAAAATGACAAACATTATAAATATTAACGACAAAAATACATCTTGCGAAATAACACCGATAGAAAAAATAAGTTTGCAAAAAGAAAATAACCAACAAGAGTGGCGCAAAAAAGCTGAGGTGCTATGCGAAGCCTTGCCCTACATGCGTAAATTTTCTGGCGAAACTTTCGTTATTAAGTTTGGCGGAGCGGTTATGGGTGGCGATAATAATTTGAAAAATTTTGCTAAAAATATTGTTTTATTAAAACAAGTTGGGATTAATCCAATCGTTGTTCATGGCGGTGGTCCACAAATTGGCAAAATGCTGGAAAGACTCAACATAAAATCAACTTTTATTGATGGTTTAAGAGTTACTGACGCCGAGACTGTAGATATTGTTGAGATGGTTTTAGCTGGCTCAATAAACAAGATGATTGTTAAAGAAATCAATTTAGCTTCGGGCAAAGCGATTGGAATTTGTGGCAAAGACGGCAATTTGATTCGCGCTAGAAAAACCACTAAAACTAAAAAAGATCCAAATTCAAATATTGAAAAAATTCTTAATCTTGGTTTCGTTGGCGAACCTTATCAAGTCGACCCCGACTTCTTAAATATTTTTGAAGATTCTGATATAATTCCCGTAATTGCTCCAATCGGAATCGGCGATAATGGCGAGACCTTCAATATCAATGCTGATACCGTTGCTGGAGCAATCGCATCAGCAATTAATGCATCGAAATTAATTATTCTTTCTGATATCGACGGCGTAATGCTTCCGAATGGCGAATTAGTAAGTCATTTAAATGTTGCCACCGCTAAACAAATGATTGCCAATGGTGTTATAACTGGCGGAATGATTCCAAAAATTGAAACTTGTATCAATGCTATTGAAGCTGGAGTAGGACACGCACACATTTTGAATGGCGGAGTCGATAATATTTTATTGATGGAAATTTTTACTGAAAGTGGCGCAGGAACGATGATTATATAAAATACTTAAATTTGCTTACGCAAAAATAAGACTCACTTAAATTTGCTTACGCAAATTTATTTAAAAATTGAATCGCTTCGAAGGCGAATGAATCGCCGTATTCGCGATAATTTTTTTATTTTACTTAGCTAAACGCTAAATCTTATGAACTTAGCGTTTATTATTAGATTCAGGCTATTTACAAGCCATATTTATCAACCAAAATCTCAGCAATTTGCACCGCATTAAGTGCCGCGCCTTTTTTCAAATTATCAGCCACAACCCACAAAGAAAGACCGTATTTAACCGAGGAATCTTTGCGAATTCTTGATACAAAAACTGGATCCTTCGCCGATGCTTCAATTGGAGTCACGAATTTCATTTCTTGCGGATTATCAATGACGATAACGCCGTCACTTTCTTCCAAAGCTTCACGAGCTTCATCGGGAGAGATTGCACTCTCAAATTCGATATTAACAGCCTCAGAATGCGAATTAAATACCGGAACGCGAACGCAAGTTGCCTCAACTTCAATATTAGCACCGAGAATTTTTTTAGTTTCAACTTTCATTTTCCACTCTTCTTTGGAAACGCCATCATCCATAAAAACATCGATTTGCGGGATCACATTAAAAGCAATACGGCGACTGAATTTGGTGGGCTCAACATTTTGATTTTCGTAAACTTTTTTTGTTGAATTATAAAGTTCGTCCATCGCTTCTTTGCCAGCACCAGAAACCGCTTGATAAGTTGCCACCACAATTCTTTTAATTTTAGCAATATCATGAAGTGGCTTTAAAGCTACAACCATTTGAATAGTTGAGCAATTTGGATTGGCAATAATATTGCTTTTAACATAGCCCGCAATCGCTTCAGGATTGACTTCAGGAACAATCAATGGAACATCTTCATCCATGCGAAAATGTGAAGTGTTGTCGATTACAACACAACCAGCTTTGGCAGCTTTTGGCGCATAAATCGCTGACACTTTTCCACCGGGAGAAAAAAGTGCAATCGAAGTGCCTGTAAAATCATAACTATCAAGCGCTTTCACGATTAAAGTTTTGTTACCGTAAGAAACTTTTCTACCGACTGAATTTTGTGAAGCCAAAGCAACGATTTCATCAGCGGGGAATTTTCTTTCGTGAAGAATATTTAAAATTTCGCGTCCAACATTTCCTGTGGCGCCAACAACTGCAATTTTTCTAGTCATAAATTTTTAAAATATTTAAGGTTTTGATATTGTTTTTAATTTTTAATTTTGATTTGTAAAGTTTTTAGCTAAAATAAATTTAATAATTTTGTATAAATTAAATTTAAAATTAAAACAAACTTTTACATAAAAAAGTTTTGAATAAACTAAAAGAACATTCATAATAAATTTAAAAAATAATTTGGCAAATTTTATGATTAAAAAAATTTTTATTGTTGCAGGTGAAGCCTCTGGAGACCTTCTTGGATATAAGCTGATGCGCGAATTGAAAATATCAAATCCACAAATTGAATTTTGTGGAGTTGGTGGACAACAAATGGAAAATTGTGACTTTAAATCAATTTTTCCACTTGAAGATTTAGCGGTTATGGGCTTCTTGGAAGTGCTTCCGCATATTCCAAAATTATTAAAACGAATTAATCAAGTCGTTGAAAAAATTCAAGATTTCCAACCAGATATTTTAATTACCATCGATTCGCCAGATTTTTGTTTTAGAGTTTTAAAAAAACTTAAAAAAACTGCCAATTTTTCAAAAATTAAAAAAGTACATTTGATTGCGCCGTCAGTTTGGGCTTATCGCGAAGGGCGCGCTAAAAAAATTGCAAAACTTTACGATTTACTTCTTACGATTCTTCCTTTTGAGCCTCCATATTTTGAAAAATATGGCCTTAAAAGCCTTTTTATTGGGCATCCTTTAATCGATGATGCGCCAGATTTTTCTAAAAAAAATGAAATAAATTCAGAGTTTCGCGAATTTTATAAAATTTCAAATGATGATAAATTAATTTTATTAACTCCCGGAAGTAGAATTGGCGAAGTTAAAAGAATATTTCCAGAATTTATTGACGCTATAAATATTTTAAAAAATACAATTCCTAACATAAAAATCGCTATTCCAATCGTTAAAAAAACTAAGAATATTGTTGAAGAATTATCCAAAAAAATTGCCGTTGAATATTTTTTAATTGAGAACCAAGATTACAAGAAAAAAGCCTTTTATTCATCTGACTTTGCACTAGCAAAATCAGGCACCAATGCCATTGAAATATCATTATATAAAATTCCTTTAATCATTGCTTATAAAATAAATTTTTTAACTCATTTTATTGTAAAAAGAATGATAAAAATAAAATATGCCAACCTTCTAAATTTAATTGCAAAAAAAGAAATTATTCCTGAGCTTCTTCAAGAAAAATGCAACGCCAATTTAATTTCCAAAACAATCTTAGAAATTATTGAAAATAAAGATTGCGCGCAAAAACAAATAATCGAAGCTAATAATTCGCTAGAAATTCTTGGTTTAAATAAGATAAAAAATCCAATGGGTTTGGCGGTTAATGAGATTTTAAAATTATGAAATTTTTTATTTTACTTTTGGTATTAATTTGCAATCTACAATCCTTAGCGCAAGCCCAAATTGTACAGCCTTGCTCTAAGATTGGATCGCTCCTTGTAGTAGAAGAAGAATCGCATAAAATTTTATTCGAAACTAACTCGCAAAAATTAATTTATCCCGCATCTTTGGTTAAAATGATGACCGCCTATTTAACCTTTGAAGCTTTAGAAAAAAATCAATTAACTCTTGAGCGAGAATTAACATTTTCAGCTCGAGCTCAAGAAATTTCTAGGGTCAACAAAGTCAACACTTTAGGAATCAAAGAAGGTGATAAAATTTCAGTATTAAAAGCCATACAAACCTTAATTATAAAATCATATAATGAATCTGCGATCGTTCTGGCTGAAGCCGTTGCTAATAATGAATGGGATTTTGTAAAAAAAATGAATAAAAAAGCTCTAGAACTTGGGATGATAAATACATCATTTCGCAATGCCTCAGGTTTGCATGAAGAGGGGCAATATACAACAGCTTCAGACCTCGCTCGATTAGCGCTTCATTTAAAGAAAGATTTTCCGCAATTTTATAATTTTTTTTCGATGAAGGAATTTTCTTATAAAAATAGAATTATCAAAAGTCATAATCGAATTTTAAATGAATATGAAGGTGCCGAAGGGATGAAAACCGGCTACACCAATGCTTCGGGATATAATTTAGTTTCTTCCGCAAAAAATAATAATAAACGCATATTTTCAGTAGTAACTGGTTGCGCTTCATCAAGATATCGCGATGATTTATCAAAATTTTTACTCGATTTGTCTTTTTTAGATAGCACCGAGAATAATAATTTATATTTTAAAAAAATATCTTTAAAAAATTCTAATCAAATTTATGATAACCAAAAGAAGTAAAAATTAAAAAACTTATTAAATTATGAACAAAGATAATATTGTTTCGGCTGGATTATTAATCATTGGCGATGAAATTCTTTCGGGAAGAACCGCCGATCAGAACATTAATTTTTTAGCTAAAAATTTATCTGAAAATGGTATTTTACTTAAAGAAGTAAGGGTTGTTGGCGATTTTGAAAATGAAATTATTTTTGCCGTTAATGAATTGCGAAAAAAATTTGATTATGTTTTTACTAGCGGTGGCATTGGTCCGACGCATGATGATATAACCTCTCTAAGCATTGCCAAAGCTTTTGATCAGGATTTAATTTTAAACGAAGTTGCTCACGAAATTTTAATTCAACATTATGGCGCTGAAAATGTTAACGAGGCCCGCTTAAAAATGGCATATTTACCTAGAAAAGCTTCCCTTCTTGATAATCCAGTTTCCTCAGCCCCAGGCTTTAGAATTGAAAATGTTTTTGTAATGGCGGGGATTCCAAAAATTTTTCAAGCAATGTTTGAAGCTTCAAAAAAAGAGTTAAAAATAGGTTGTAAAATTAGCGCTCGTGAGTTAAAAATCTCTTTAACCGAAAGTATAATTGCAAAAGATTTAACCGATTTACAAAATCAATATCGTGAAATTTCGATGGGAAGCTACCCCTTTGAAAATGGCACCTCTCTAGTTTTTAGAGGCTTTGATAAACAAATTCTTGAGGAGGCATTTTTAAAAATGCAAAATTTAATTACCAAAATTGACCCAAAAATAAATATAGAAATCTTGTAATGTCTGATAAAGATTTAAAACATAACAAACAATCAACAATCGATGAAGATGAAGCTCGTCACGAATATAACGAATTCATCAAAAAGAATGTTTTAAGTGGTCAATATTTTAAAGATGGCCACGATTGGTATATCTTTCGCTACATTACTCCGATCTGCGATAGAGCAATATTATTCGTTGCACTTTTGATTCTTTTAATCGTGATTTATACCGTTAAAATTATGGGCGATTCATTGTTTCCGTTGGTGGTTTCGCAACCAATATTTACCTCTGCAAAAGATCCCACAATTTATCAAACTAAAATTGTTAAACTTAAACCAAAAAAAGGTGAAAAAGATTTTGATCAACAGGTACAAACTTTTGATGAATCAATCATAAAATATTTGCTTTCAAATTATGTTATTAATCGCGAAAGCTTTGATTTTAGGGATGCCGAAATAGAAGATGTTAATAAAAAATTTAGATTTATAAAATCTAATTCAACATTCAGAGAATATAAAAATTTTCAATCAATAATGTCTAAAGATAACAAAAATAGTCCGATAAATTATTTTGGTAAAAATGTTGATAAAAGCGTGACTATTGATTTTATAAAATTTAAAAGAAAAGAGGGTAAAAATGTCTTTGAAAAAGCTTTGTTTTTCATTGCTAATTCAGTTCCCCTTGATGCTGATGTTGAGTTTACGACGCTAGTAAAATCCACTAACGATCTAAGCGAAACCAAGAAAAAATCCGAAAAATATTTGGTTAAAATAAAATATGATTATCAACCAATTTTTAAGAATGATAGACAATCTACAATTGGATTTACCGTAACTCAATATACTTTGTATAAAGTTAGGGATATTTAAGTTAAAAAAATTACTCACAATTATATGCTCAATAAAATTGATTTTTCAAAAATATTTTTCTTAAAAAATTGCGCTTCAAAATGTAGTTTTTTTTTGTTAAAATCATTCACTATTGTAGTTTTCTCCTCTTATATTTCTGTTTCTAATAGTTACTCTGCTCAGCTTCCGCGCTATCTTGGAAGCGAAAAGAAATTTCGTAGTTATGTTTATAATCCCAATGAACTTTACCGTTATTTTGGTCACTACACTTATCAAGGATTTATTGAATTTGATGCGGGCGAAACCATCAACACAATTTCCATGGGAAATCCAACTTTATGGCTGGTTGAAACCCTTGATAATCGCCTTTTTTTAAAGCCAGTTGGCGAAGATAATTCTGAAACAAACATGACGGTTTTAACCAATAAAAGAGTTTACCATTTTGAACTCGTGGCCAAGGAAGCCAAAGGTTTAGCCGATAAAGATTTAATTTTTGTTGTTAAATTTTCTTATCCTGATGACAAAGATAAAAACTTGGTTGAGTTCGCCAAAACTCCACCTTCAGACGAACCAGACATGAGAGATTTATCAAGCTATAATTTCAATTATCAATATACCGGCGAAAGAATAATTGCTCCTTCGAAAGTTTTCGACGATGGTGTATTTACTTATTTCCAATTCCTTGCCAAAAATTCCGAAGTTCCAGCCATCTATTCTGTTGACTCAGAAGGCTTTGAATCTCTCGTAAACTATAGAGTAGCAGGAACTTATATTATTGTTGAAAAAGTTGCGCCTCAATACACTTTGCGCAACGGAAGCGACATAGTTTGTGTTTACAACATGGAAACTTATTCAAACGGCAAGTCGCGTCAATCAACCGTTATGCCTAACGATAAAGATACTCCACCTTCGAAGCAAAATTTTGGAGGCGGTATGTCTGACATGAATTCATCAATGATGGGAGCGCCACAAAATTCAATGCCTCAATTCAGCGTTCCATCAAATGCCCCGAATATGTCGATGCCAAATATGCCGAACGATCAAATGCAACAAATGATGATGCAACAAGGCGGGGGCGGGCAAATGCAAGGCGGATCTGATCCAATGGCACAACAAATGATGATGCCACAACAAGGCGCAGGCGGTGATGGGATGGGAAATTTAATGATGGATGGTGAAAATCCTTTAATGCAAAAAAAATCAGCTCGGAGTAGGGCGTTAGGCTTGCCGTTTTAGTAAGTAAAATTTTAGAAAAATCATTTACTTATTAATTTTCAAAAGCTATTTTTTTAAAGGAATTTTTCAATCCTGATTTTCAAATTTAAAATATATTTTATGAAAAAATATTTAATATTACTAACCGCATTGTTTTTAATAACTTCATGTTCAACTCAAAGATTTTCAATTAACTCTAATTCAAATCGAGAAGTGCCAAAAGCTAATCCACATTTTTCTAAATGGAGTCATTTCTTTTTTTGGGGAATCGGTCAAGAAACGGTCTTAAATTCTGGTGAAATGTGCAGAAATGAGGGTGGAACAGCTTTTGTTGAAACCAAATTAACATTTGTTCAAGGATTCATAGGCGCAATATCATACGGCATTTACAGCCCAAGAACCAATAATATTTATTGCAATAGATAAATTACAAATTATTAAATTATTATTAACTTAAAAAAACATAAAACTTATGAAAAAACTTTCTTTAATTTGCCTATCTTTAATCGTTTTATTATCTTCATGCGCCGTAACTTCAAACGAAGTTTCTGTAGGATTTTATTCAAAAATTAAAGATCGAGCACCTTCTCAAAATATCGATAACTCAGTTCCGAACACTAAAAAAGGCGAAGCTTGCGTCAAATCATATTTAGGATTATACACGGTTGGCGATTCTTCGGTTGAAAAAGCCAAAGAAGTAGCGCAAATTAAAAAAGTTACTCATATCGACAGATCTTTCGAAGGTTTTGGATATATCTATCAAGAAGGTTGCACCGTAGTTCACGGCAACTAATACAATTATAAAATTATTTACTTAAAAAGCCGTCGATAATTTTTTATCGCCGGCTTTTTTTATTGAGTTTTTTTAAAAATTTACATTAGAATGAAATCGTAAAAATAATTAAAATCAAAAAAATAAAGTTGATGACAAAAATAAATATTATTGGTGCGGGGCTTGCCGGTAGCGAGTGTGCGTGGCAACTTGCTAAAAGAGGTTTTGATGTTGAAATTTTTGAAATGCGCAATGAAAATCGCAAAACTTTTGCCCATCGCACTCAAGATTTCGCCGAATTAGTTTGCTCAAATTCGCTTCGAAGTGATGAAATTACCACCGCTATCGGCTTGCTTCATCAAGAAATGCGTCAACTCGATTCATTGATAATGCGTTCGGCGGAAATCAATAAAGTGCCGGCTGGATCGGCTTTAGCAGTTGATCGCGATGGCTTTTCTAAATTTATTGAAAATGAACTTTTGAATACCAAAAAAGTAAAAATTTCGCGCCAAGAAATTCAAGAATTACCAATTGATTCTAACGAAATTTGGGTAGTCGCCACGGGGCCTTTAACCTCTGATGCTCTAAGCTCATCGATTCTTAAACATACCGACGAAAAACACTTGGCTTTTTTCGATGCCATCGCCCCAATAATTTTTAAAGACTCAATCGATTTTTCTAAAGCATGGTTCCAATCCAGATATGACAAGGGTTCAGGCTTCGATTATATCAATTGCCCGCTCGATCAAGATCAATATCTAGAATTTGTTGATGATTTATTAAAAAGCGAAAAAACTGAATTCAAAGATTGGGAAAAAAATACTCCATATTTCAGTGGCTGTTTGCCAATTGAGGAGATGGCTTCGCGTGGCGTCGACACTTTGCGTTATGGACCGATGAAGCCAATTGGTTTAACCAATCCGCATTTTGAAAAATCGCCAGCTGGGACGCCTCTTCGTCAACGCAAAGAAAAAGCTTACGCCCTGGTGCAACTTCGTCAAGACAACAAGCAAGCGACTTTATACAATATCGTTGGCTTTCAAACTAAAATGAAATATGGCGAACAACAACGAGTTTTTCGCAAAATTCGTGGATTAGAAAATGCTGAATTCGCTAGATTTGGCGGGATTCATCGCAATACTTTTATAAATTCTCCGCAATTGCTCGATGAATTTGGTCGTTTCAAAAAATTTCCAAATATTTATTTCGCCGGCCAGATTACTGGCGTCGAAGGTTATGTAGAATCGGCAAGCATGGGTTTAATTACTGGAATTTTTATCGCCAACCAACTCAATAATTCTGCAAAAAATTTATCAAGGCCATCAAATAAAACTGCAATTGGATCTTTGTTAAATCATATCGCACCTGACTCGGAGCAAATGAAAGTGACCCAGGAGAATTCATTTCAACCAATGAATATAAATTTTGGATTATTTGCGCCGTTTGAAAATAATATCGCCAAAGATGCACGCAAAGAAGCCTACAGCACAAGGGCTTTAGAGCAGTTGGAAATTTGGAAAAATCAATTTTGTTAATTTACTTTTTTGGTTTATGCAATTTTTTCGAAAAAGTTTTTTCTTGGCGTTCGGCGAAAGGATTATCGCTTTTACGGAAATAAAGACGAATTGGCGTTAAATTTAAGGCAAAATATTCACGCAAAGAATTAATTAAATAGCGATGATAAGAGCCTTCTAAGGGTTTGGGATGATTGGTAAAAACTGCAAAAGTTGGCGGACGCTTTTTAATTTGAGTGGCATATTTTAATTTAATCGCTTTGCCTTTGTAAAGCTTTGGCGAGTGAGTGCTTTCAGCGGTTTTCAACCAATCGACAAGCTTGTTAGTTTTAATATAAGTTTGCCATTGTTTGTAAGTTTCAATCGCTAAATCCAAAGTTTTTTCAACATTATATCCGCTTTTTGCCGACACTCCGAGAATTGGTGCGCCGGAAATTTCGGGCAATAAATTTTGAATTTGATCACGAACTTGACGCATAAAAATTTCTTTATCGCCTTTTACTTGATCAATTTTGTTAATTGCAAAAACCAACGCGCGACCTTCGCGCAAAACCTGTCCCGCCAAAGATAAATCTTGATGATCGAGAAGAGAATTGGCGTCGATTAACAAAATTATAACTTGAGCAAAACGCATGGCGCGATAACTATCAATAGTCGAGAGCTTTTCAAGTTTTTGATGAATCGCACTTTTTTTACGAATTCCAGCGGTGTCGATGAAGCGAATTTTTTGATTTTTATATTCAAAATCAACGGCGATAGCATCGCGAGTAATTCCCGCTTCGGGCCCAGTAATAAAGCGCTCATTTCCTAAAATTTTATTTAAAAAACTTGATTTTCCAGCGTTAGGTTTGCCGATAACGGCGATTTGAAATTGATGCTCTTTATCTTCTTCGCCATCTTCTTCTAAATCATTGATTTCATCTGATTCATCAACTAAACTTTCACTTTCAAAGGAATCATTTTTATCAACATTCAACTCCGCAAACATTTCTTCATATTTTTCAATTTCGGGAGCGATTTTATCGTATAAATCACCAAAACCTAATTTGTGCTCAGCCGAAACCCCAGTAGGCTTGCCGAATCCTAATTTGTAATATTCTTTGCTAAATATTTCTTCATTTAAATTTTCGCATTTATTGGCAACTAAAATTGTTGGTTTTTTTATTTTGCGCAACCAATCGGCGAAATAAAAATCGTCATTATTTAAACCCAATTTTCCATCGACGACAAACAAACATAAGTCGGCATCATCAACCGCAAATTGAGTTTGTTCGACCATTCTTTTTTCTAGCGATGCATTGGTGATGTGATGTTCTAATCCTGCAGTATCAATGGCGATGAACTCAAGTGGGCCAAGCTTGCCATGGGCTTCTTTGCGATCACGAGTAACGCCGGGAGTATCATCGGTGATGGCAAAACTTTTGCCAATTAATTTATTAAAAAGCGTTGATTTTCCAACATTTGGTCGCCCGATTATGGCAATTCTAAACATAAATTTTAATTCTTGAATGTGATTAATGAACGCTGATTATAATGTTTTAATTTATTTTAACAACAACGATTTACACCCTTCCATTTAGCATTGCGACGGTTATTTAAAAATTGTTTTTTTGGAATTATTTGACAATTTTGATGATTTTTTTGGTGATGTTCGAGATATTTTTTATAAGAAAAATCACCCGAAAAATACTCCTTAAATTCTTTCAAAATATTTAAAATTTTTTTCATTATTTTTTACAAAAAAATATTTTTCTAATCGATTCGAAAATCACAATCCATAAAATTATTAAAAAGAACATGGCTATAAAAGCAACGAGCTGTTGATTAAAAATCATTTTTTTAGCATTTATGATTTGTACTTCATCAACAATTTGATTGGTTATCAATTTTTCTTTTAATGCATTTGCCGAAGCTAAAAATCCAATTTTTAAATCACTCGAAAACACTTTCATTAAAACTGCCGAAGTGGTTGTAAATGTAATAAAAATAAGGGGCAGGGCGGTGACTAAACAATAAATTTTTTGCTTTTTATTTTTATAAATAATTACAGTCGCCAAAGTAAGTGCAATGCACGCCAGCATCTGATTTGACATGCCGAAAAGTGGCCACAAAATATTAACTCCACCATTTGGATCAATCACTCCGACATATAAAAAATAGCCCCAAGAAGCTACAACTGCAAAGCTTGAAAAAATTCCTGCCCAAACTGATTCATGCAATTTTTTATCACGAAATTTTAATAAATCTTCAAGCATAAATCTGGCGACGCGCGTTCCCGCATCGAGAGTGGTGAGAATAAAAATTGCCTCAAACATAATCGCAAAATGATACCACATGGCAAGCAAATTTGATCCAAAAGCTGAAGAGAAAATTTTAGCCATTCCAACCGCTAGGGAAGGCGCTCCACCCGTTCTTGAATAAAGGCTATTTTCACCCATTTGCTCTGCCAAAAGTTCCATTTCTTTACCGTCGAGTTTAAAACCCCAACCATTGATGGTGGCTACCGCATCAGCTCCAAGACTCACAGCGGAAGAATTAATTGCAAAGAAAATTGCGGGATCGAGAACACAAGCCGCGATTAACGCCATAATACCAACAAAACCTTCGAGAAGCATACTGCCATAACCAACTAAACGAACATCATTTTCACTAGAAATAATTTTTGGAGTAGTTCCTGAGGCGACTAGAGCATGAAAGCCTGATATTGCTCCGCAACCAATAGTAATAAATAAAAATGGAAAAATTTTTCCACTAAAAATTGGGCCCGAACCGTCTACAAACTTGGTTAAAGCGGGCATTTGCATTTGCGGTTGAAAAACTAATAATGCAATTGCTAAGAGTAAAATTGTGCCAATTTTTAAAAAGGACGAAAGATAATCGCGAGGAGTTAGAAGAAGCCAAACCGGCAACACCGCGGCCATAAAGCCATAAAAAATTATACAATACGCAATAAATTTTCCATCGCGATCAAAGATTCTTGTTAAATTTTCATCATAGTGAATGAGCTTTCCTCCGTAGACTGCAAGCAGAAATAAAATTACACCAACAATACTCGCTTCAATCACTCCGCTTTGACGAATATGATAAATATAAACTCCGACCATCATGGCGATTGGAATCGTCATCAACACCGTGAAAGAGCCCCAAGCGCTATGAGCCAAAGCCTTAACAATCACTAGCCCAAGTACTGCGATCAAAATAATAATTATCGATAAAGTGCCGATCAAAGCGCTAACTCCGGCAACTTTACCGATTTCATCTTCAATCATTTTGCCAAGCGATTTGCCGTCGCGACGAATCGAACAAAATAAAATTATCATATCTTGAACCGCTCCAGCGAGGACCGACCCAACAAGAATCCACAAGGTTCCCGGTAAATATCCAAATTGCGCGGCCAGAGTTGGACCAATCAAAGGACCGGGGCCAGCAATCGCCGCAAAGTGATGTCCAAAAACTACCCAACGATTAGTTGGAACATAATCTTTTCCGTCGTTAATTTTTTGAGCGGGCGTTAAATTTTTGGAATTGATATTTAAAATTTTTGTAGCAATCCATAAACTATAAAATCTATAACCAATTAATTGTATACAAACAAAAGCAACTATAAACCATATCGAAGAAATCTTTTCATCTCTAGTTATGGCAATACCAGCGAAAGCAGATGCGCCAACGATTCCAATAATTGCCCAAAGTAAATAACGCACAAAATTTTTTTTCATTATATAATCAAATCTTTTTATTGAATTTTTTGTAAAAACTAATTGAATTTAAGTTATAAAAAAAGAGAATAGTTTTAAAGATTTTTATTTTTTACAAATCATTATTTAAATTTTATTTCAAGAAATTTTAGCTATTTTCATGGCAGATAAAAACAACACAACCAGTTTATTAGAGGCCATAAAAAACAAGCTTAGCAAGTTTGATAATAAACCAAAGCCTGAAACTAAATCCTCGGTTAATTATTTTAGCCAAGATTTACAAAGCAAGCCAATTGATGGCGATGTTGCTGATAAAACAAATATCGGACTAATTTTTGAAGCTGAAAAAAAATTGGAAGCTATTGATAAAAAAAAATTAAATATAGAGCGCAATCGCACGAAAGACTTAGATTTAGATCTAGATGATGAGAGTTTGGTAGTTAAAAATTTAGGACAAAAAATCTCAATCGAAAGCAAAATAAAAGAAATCGCTGATGAGTTAAATTTGGAAGAATTTGAAGATGATTTTGAAGATGATAAAAACGCTGAAACCCGTGAAAAAATTATCAAAGAAAATAACTTTCAAAACCTTGATCCTATTGATATCGAGCTAATGGAATTAGAAAAAGAAATTTCTAAAAATAATCAAAAAAATTCTCAAAAAAATTCTGATAAAGAAATCGCTGAAGATTTGAATTTAAAAAATTATCTTGATTCAAAGTTTGAAGATGAATTCAAAGAAATTGAAAACAAAATTAAAGACGATCAAAATACCTTAAACTCCGATGATATTGGCTTCGAAAAATCTTTAAACAAACCAATTGCACAAGAAGAAAAAGTCGCCGACAAAACTGATTTCCTGGGTTATAACGATATTAACTCAAATCAAATTAACCCATTTTTCAATAAAGATCAGTTTACTTTTAAAGCCACTCCAGCCCAAGATTTTCTTGCCTCGATACAAAATAAATCTTTAGAAGAAACTGTTGCAAAAACTGAAGAGAATTCTTCGGAAAATGTTGTTGAAAATGAAGTTTTTGAAAAGCCCATTAAAGATATAAAAATAATCACTCCGGCTCAGGATTTTCTTGCCTCGATGCAAAATAAATCTTTAGAAGAAACCTTTGCAAAAAGCGAAGGAAGTTCTTCAGAAAATATTGTTAAAAATGAAGTTTTTGAAAAGCCCGTTGAAGAGATAAATAAAATTACTCAACAAAACAATTCTCAATTTTTAAAACCAGAAATTTTTAATCAAGAAATTCCCTTGGTGGAAAGTGCAAAATTTGCTGAATTTAATAATTCTAAAGATTCAAAATTGAACCTTGAAAATTCCGATCAAAACAACCCAATTTTAGAAAAAGTAAATTATAATTTAATTCACGAAGAAGCGGTCTATCAGGCATCAAACTCGATGAAAAAACTTATTGAAGCCAAAAATCTTGTCAATAATATTGGCAATTTTACTCGAGATGAAACCCTCACTAAAATTGCAGTTAATTTGATGGAACCGAAGCTTGAGAAATGGTTGAATGATAATTTGCCATCATTAGTTGAAAATATCGTGCGCGAAGAAATTGAAAAAATAGTTCCAAAAAATTAAAAATAATTTTTATAATAGCTTCAAAAAAAATTTATAACTCCTTAAAGCTCTTATTTATCTTACTTATAGCTTCAATAACATGTTTTTTAGTGATTATAAGTGGCGGTAAAATTCTTATTACATTTTCACCGGCTGGAATCGTCAAAAGATAATTATCAATGAATTTTTTAACCACAATTCCGTTGTCAATTTTTGCATTAATTTTTATTCCAAGCATTAAACCTTCGCCCCTTATTTCATCGATCGCATCTGGGAATTTTTGTTGAATTTTAATTAATTCGCTTTTTAAAAAATTACCGACTTCTCGAACATTTTTTAAGAAATTTTCTTTGAGCATTTCATCTAAAACTGCATTAGCTACTGCCATAGCTAAGGGGTTGCCTCCGTAGGTTGTGCCGTGAACTCCAAAAGTCATGCCCGACGCTGAATTTTTCGTTGCTAAACACGCTCCAAGTGGGAATCCCCCAGCAATCGCTTTAGCGGTTGAAACTATATCGGGCTTGGTTTCAAAAAATTGATGAGCAAAGAGTTTTCCGGTGCGACCCATACCGCATTGCACTTCATCAAAAGCAAGCAATAAGTCATGTTCGTCACATAATTTTCTTAAATTTTTTATAAAATTTTTATCAGAAACTCTAATTCCTTCTTCACCCTGAATTGGCTCTATTAATATGCCTGCGGTATTTTGATTTATAGCATTCTTAACCGCTTCTATATTACCAAATTCAACATTATCAAAACCTTCTAATTTCGGCCCAAAACCTTCAAGATATTTTGGCTTTGAAGCGGCTGAAATTGTCGCGATTGTTCTACCGTGGAATGCTCCAGTAAAAGTTATAATACGATTTTTTTGACTTTGATTTTTTACATAAAAATGTCGGCGAATCATTTTAATCGCGCATTCAATACTTTCGGCTCCGGAATTACAGAAAAAAGCATAATCAGCAAAATCGCTAGCTTTAACAAGCTTTTCTGCATAATTATTAAGCTCTAATGTGTTATAAATATTCGACACATGCCACATTTTTTTTGCCTGCTTCGTAATGGCTTTAACCATTTTTTTATGACAATGTCCGAGTGCATTTACGGCTATTCCAGCACCAAAATCCAGATATTTAGATTTTTCTGTATAAAGATAGACGCCTTTACCCTTGTGAAAAACCAAATCAAATCTCTTATGAACTGGAAGTAATTTTTCAGATGTAAAAATATTGGTCATGAATATGATTTTTGTTGTTTTTTGAAAAATTTAACAAATAATTATTACTCAATATATAGTTGTATTTTTAATATTTAATATTTTTTTTGTGATCATTGATTCATTTGAAAATAAACAAAAAATTCTCGACAATTTTTTAAAAATAGTTGCCTTCGAAGATTGGTCAAAAGAAACGTTAATTTTGGCAACCAAAAATTCTGGCATTGATGAAAAATTATTGCCATTAATTTTTGAAAATGACATATTAAGCCTTATTGAATTCCTTACGCAGACTAGATGTCAACAGCTTAAAGAAATTGTTGAAACTAACCAAGATTTTAAATTAAAAAAAACTCATGAAAAAATTTCTTATTTAGTTTTTAATTTATTAAATATAGATAAAGACAACAAGATTGCCTTAAAAAGACTAATAAATTTTTATGGCGATCCACAGCATGTTATTCCTTCCAAAAACTGCAATAAAAATTTAGGTTTAAAGCCTTTATACCAAAGCTTCAAAGAGATTTACTTTGTTGCAGATTTTTTATGGAATTTATGCCTAGATAAATCAACGGATTTTAACTTTTATAGCAAAAGATTAACTCTTTCAAAGGTTTTAATTCGTTCCTTTTTATTTTATGTTGATGATGAATCTAAAAATTCAGAAAAAACTCAAAATATTATCGATTTGCAAATGAAAAAAATAATCAATTTTGCAAAAGCAAAAAATGCTGGAAAAGAAAAAATTAATAACTTAAAAGATTATATTGGAGAAAATTTTTTAAATCAAAATATTGATTTAAAAAACCCAATTGACTTATTGAAAAACTTACCGTTTATAAGATTAATAAAAAAAAATATTTTTAAATAACCATGAATTCCTTCAACAATTTAGATGCTATATTTTTTCTAACAACTTTAGCCATAGTTGCAGTAGCCTGTTACCGTGGCGCGGTCAAGGAAGTTTTTTCACTTTTAAACTGGATTGTAGGCTTTGCTTTATCCTACTTAATTTCGCCATTTTTATCCCAACAACTTAGTCCTTTTTTTGATAGTAAATTAATTCTCGATGTCTCGACTCGAATTGTCATATTCATGATTTCCTTTATAACTTTTTTATTGCTTACAAGTAGCTTTACCAGCGACTTAACAGAATCCATGAACACTTATTTAAACAGATTTTTAGGTTTATGTTTTGGTTTATTGAAATCTTTATTAATTTTTGGATTGTTCTTTTCACTTTATAATTGCTTTTTCGACTACGCTTTAGGGAGAAGGCTTGTAAAAAGTGAATCTTCCAGAATGCCAAAATGGTTTACAGAATCTTATTCTGCACCGATTATTACATTTTCTGGAGAGCTTGTTGACCCAATAGTTAGAGGCTTTATTGGGATTTTAAAAATTAATTTTTCGGATGCGCTAAAACTTCAAGATACAATTAAATATAAAGGAGAAGATCTTGAAAAAAACAACTTACTAGATGGTGAACAACAAAATTTTAAAAATTATCAAAATGAAAATCCTGCTCCAGAAAAAAGTGAAATTAAAAAAAATAGTTTTACTCAACAAAAAAATGATTTAGGATATGATAAGAAAGATATCGAAAAAATGCAAAAACTTATAGAAATTATCAATCAATAAAACTATTAAATATTATGTTTAAGCTTAATGGAAAAAATGTTTTAATTACTGGCGCAACTGGTGGAATCGGCTCGGCTATTGCAAAAACTTTACATTCTCAAGGTGCCAAATTAGTCCTCTCGGGAACCAAAGAAGAAAAACTTCAACAGCTTGCATCAGAAATTTCTGATGATTGCAAATACATACCATGCAATTTATCGAATGTGACGGAAGTCGAAGATTTATTTGATAAGGCTGAAAATTTAGTTGGTCAAATCGACATCTTGGTTTGCAACGCCGGAGTTACCAAAGATAGTTTAATTTTAAGAATGAAAAATGAAGATTTCGATCATGTAATCGATGTAAATCTTAAATCGACTTTCATATTGAATCGCAATGCTATTAAAAAAATGTTGCGTCGCAAAGATGGTCGAATCATCAATATCGCTTCTGTAGTTGCTTTAACGGGCAATCCAGGGCAATCAAATTATGTCGCTTCAAAAGCCGGCATGATTGGTATGAGCAAATCAATGGCCCAAGAAGTTGCTTCGCGCGGCGTTACCATCAATTGCGTCGCTCCCGGATTCATCGAAAGCCCAATGACCGATGTCTTAACCGAACAACAAAAAAATGCAATTTTAGCAAAAATTCCTGCAGGAAAAATGGGGTCAGCTCAAGATATAGCAAATGCGGTTGCTTTTTTATCTAGCAACGAAGCTAATTATATCACTGGAACTACAATTCATGTCAATGGTGGCATGTTTATGAACTAAAATAAAAATTATGTCAAATACTCATAAAACTAAAGTAGCCATCATCGGCTCCGGCCCAGCTGGCTATAGCGCTGCAATTTATTGCGCTCGCGCCAATCTTCAACCGATTTTAATCAACGGCAACCAACCAGGTGGACAACTTACCATTACTACGGATGTTGAAAACTATCCGGGATTTGCTAACGCCATTCAAGGTCCTTGGTTGATGGAGCAAATGGAAAAACAGGCGCTACATGTCGGTACAAAAATTATTTTTGATCACATTGCCCAAGTTGATTTTGCAATGCGTCCTTTCAAATTAATTGGCGAATCGGGCGATATTTATGAAGCCGAAACCGTGATTATTTGCACTGGCGCTCAAGCTCGTTGGCTCGGATTACCATCAGAAAAAAAGTTTCAAGGCTATGGCGTTTCTGGTTGTGCAACTTGCGATGCCTTCTTCTTCAAAAACAAAGAAGTAATGGTAGTTGGTGGTGGCAATAGCGCCATCGAAGAAGCGATTTATTTAACCAATCACGCTTCAAAAGTTTATGTTGTTCATCGTCGCGATAAATTTCGTGGTGAAAAAATCATGCAAGATCGCTTATTTTCCAACAAAAAAATTGAAGTAATTTGGAATCACGAACTTGATGAAGTTTTGGGCAATGAAGCCCCAAAATTAGTTACTTCAGCAAGATTAAAAAACACCGTCGATGGTTCAATAAAAGAAATGAAAATTGACGGAATTTTTATCGCTATTGGTCACAAACCAAACTCAGAAATGTTCAAAAATACTGGCATTGAAATTGACAGTGAAGGTTATATAAATACCAAACCCGATTCAACTGCAACTTCAGTCAAAGGCGTTTTTGCGGCAGGCGATATTCAAGATAAAATTTATCGTCAAGCAGTTACAGCAGCCGGCACTGGATGCATGGCAGCATTAGAAGTTGAAAAGTTATTATCGCATTAGGATTTTAAAACGATTCAAGGCATTAATCACAAACTTATAATTGGTTATTCAATGCCTTGTAAAAGCCAAAAATATAGGAAATATCAATAATCAGTTTTCAAAAAATATAAACCACAAGAGGGAGCGTTTGGACCAGATTTAGAGCGGTCTTTCGATTCCAAAATGCCCTTTATTTCATCAACCGAAATTTTATTTTTACCCACCCAAACCAAAGTTCCAACGATGTTGCGAACCATGTGATGCAAGAAAGATTTAGCGCTCACTTCAACATAAATTTTCTCATCATCATTGGTAAAAATTTTAATATTTTTAATAGTGCGTATTGGCGAAGAGGCTTGACATTCCGCATCGCGAAACGCCGAAAAATCATGCTCTCCGAGCAAATATTCACTAGCTTTTTGCATCGCCAAAATATCAAGTTTTTTACCACCAACATGCCAAACACGATTTTTTTCAATTATAGCTGGAGCCTTGCGATTAAGTATCTCGTAGCGATAATGTCGCATTTTAGAATCAAATCTTGCGCTAAAATTTTCATCAACAATTTCTGCATCAATAACGGCGATTTCTTCATCCTTTAAATAAAAATTAATGCCCATAATCATTTGATGACTAGAAAATTCCTGCGACAAATCAAGATGAATAGTTTGAGCGATGGCGTGAACGCCGGAATCGGTGCGACCCGAAGCTATAATTTCAACATCATTTTGTGTAAAATTTTTAAAAGCTTTCGTGAGTTGACCTTCGATAGTTTTGATGTGATTTTCGTTTTGCATCTGAAAGCCATGATATTTAGAGCCATCATATTCTACGATTAATTTGTAACGATATTTTTTTATTGGTTCCATTCTTTAATTCGCGATAAATTTTGAATATAATCATCTTCCTCATTTTTAGTAGCGAAGAAATTATTTTGTTGATTAGAAAAATAATCAAAAATTATTTTTAAACCATTTTTTGTTGCCAAAATTGCCTCAAATATCTCCTCTTCATTATTAAAAATTTTTAAAATTTTTGAACCATCGGCACGATTCAATTTCCAATAATTTAATTCTTTAATTTTAGAATTTTTAAACAAGGTTTCCGACAATATCAAAGCATATATCGTTAATTGTGGCTCTAAGCCAGAAATCACATCTTTTTTTGTCGGAGTTTGTCCAGTTTTGTAATCAATAATTTTTATATTGCGCTCTTTATCAATTAAAATTCTGTCAACTTTTCCAGAAATTTTTATATTTTCTAAATCAATTTTAATCGATTCTTCTAAAATATTTTCATCATCAATAAATTCTTGATTTTCTTCACAAAAATTTTCAAATATTTTCAAAAACTTAGGATACCAAATTAATTTTGCCTGCTTTGATAAAAAATATTTTTCAAAAATTTCTTCAAAATTTATGTTTGATGGATTTTTAATGTAATCCTCTAAAGCCTTATGAATAAAGCTTCCAAACTCAGCATAAGAGGGTTCATAATCGATTTTTTTTAACTCTTCTAATTTTAAAACTTTTTTAACATAAATAAAATATGGATTAGAGATTAAATGAGAAATTTCAGTAATATAATAATTTTTTGGTCGATAATTTTCGCTCGAATTTCCAAATGCGGGCGTTAAAAATTGCGGAGTAAAATGCAAATTTTCATTAATTTTTTCTTGATAAAATTGAGATTTATCAATATTTAAATTTAAAATTTTGCATAAGGTTTTTAATTTTGTAATAAATGGCGACTCTACATTATGTTGGCCTAATCGATATTTTGAATGAGTTAGAATAATTTTTTTATTATTTAAATAATTGCAAAAATCAAAACCATTTTGTCCGATTTTTTTAATTGCTTTATTTACACCTAAATCTTTTTTTATTTTCGCCCCAATCCATCCGTGATTTTCAATTTGCGGAAAATCATTTTCGTTTAATGATGAGATAATTAACAAATCAAAATTTAACAATCGAGCCTCAATTGGATTTAGAATATCAACATTCGAATCGTTTTTCGATTTTTCAAAATAATTAATTTCACTAAAAATTATTTTTAAATCCTCGATATTTTGGAAATAAAAATTTTGCTTTCTTAATATCTCAAAAAATTCAAAAATTTCTTTGCCCGCTATTGAGCTTGAAAGAGTTTGATTAAAATTTTGATTTGCAAAAAATTCAAATGATTTAATTAAAGAATCTAGCGAACTATCTTTGGGCAAATTATCAATAATTTTATTAAAAAAATCTGCAAATTTACTGTTCTTAATTTTAGCTTCAACACCTTCATTTCCAAGGTTTATCCTGTCATTTCTTAATATTTGAATTTCAAATTCTTCAATCAATTTTTTATTCTCTAATTTTACAAAAAAAGTATGTTTAATAAAACTTAGAAAATTATGTGAATCAAAATCATTGTTTTTTATTTCAAAAATTAACAATAAAAAACCAATTATATCAAGATAGATGGCGCTTTGGGAAGATGCATCATTATAATTTATCTGATAAGCATTTAAATATGATTTTAATAGTTTTGATAAGTTTTGATTATTACAAATTATGCCAATTTGTAAATCTTTTTGGTAATTTTTTTTGATTATGTCAACGATAGTTTTTGCTTCATTTATCTCATTGTCAAAACAAGCCATCTCTAGGCTTAGAGGAATTTCATCTATTTGATTATTTTTCTTAATATCTTCACAATATTTTTTAAAATTTTCAAAATTTTTATAATCATTAAAAACTAAATTACAAAAATCTTTTCTAATGTCGGGGGAGTTTATAAATTCTAAATTTTTAATTTCGGGGATACTTATTTTATCCAAATCCAGGAACTTAATTAATTCATTAAGATAATATTGCGGATGAATTTCTTCGGCACTCAAATTCTTTTGATAACCATACAAAATTACGCATCCATTTTTATAATTTTTTATAGTTTTGATAAGATTTTTACTCGATAAAATACTGCCGGTTGAGCCAGCAATAACAATGTTTTGAGAGATTTCTTGTGTTTCGAGAATTTGAATATATTTATTACATAATAAATTATGAAAATTTGTCGAAAACATTAAATTATTTTTGATTAAATAATTTTTGATTTGAATATAAAAACTTTGAAAAAATTCTACCGTAAATTGATGATGTTTTGCTAAATTCGAATCATCGATTGATTTAATTTGCGAGGCATCAATTTGATTTTCCTCCAGATCTTCAAATAATTGATATAAACTTTTGGCAATTTTATATCTTTGTGTGAAATTTTGTGCTCCAAAAATAGCATTTTTCTTAACCTCTTCACATATTATAAATATTGCATCAACGCGATTTATAACCTTTATTTTAGATAGCTCGCCTATGATTTCTGCACATAATTTGTTTGGCAAAAAATCATAAAAATCTTCAATATTTAAATCTGCGAAAGACTTAATTTTTGCAAAAGATTTAGCCTCATAACTGTCTAATTTAGATAATTCTTTGCGTAATTTTCTTGAAGATCTTTGATTTGGTAAAAAAATCTTTAAATCTGAAAAATCGTTGTTATAATGATTTTTTAACCAATCAGCAATGGTTTCGATAAAGTGATAATTCGATGGAATGTTAAAAACATTAATGTTGTTTGAGCTAAAATTTTTGGTCATTTTTTATTTTTTTTAACAATTTTAAAAACTTTTTTTTGCAATGAAAGTAATTGTTTTAGGTGCGGGCGTAATTGGTGTTTCAACCGCCTATTTTCTCGCTAAATCCGGTCATGAAGTAACGGTGATTGATAGATCTCAATCCTCCGCAGAGGGCTGTTCAAATTCAAATGGTGGACAACTTAGCTATTCTCACATCGAAACTTGGTCAAACAAGAATTCTTTATTATCAATGCTAAAAAATGTTTTTTTAGCAAATTCTTACTTGCATTTAAACGATTTTTCAAACAAGGAATTTTACAGCTGGGTTGCCGAATTTATTAAAAATTCTTCGAATGAAAATTATATAAAAAATTGTGAAAAACTTTTTAAAATTTCAACGCTAAGTAAGTCCCTAATGCAAGAGATTCTAAGCGAAGAGCCGTCATTTCAAAATGGAAAATCATTTGATTTTTCAAAAAAAGGGATTTTACATTTTTATCGCAATAATAAAAATTTTGAAGCTGAAATAAATAAACTTGAAAAATTCAACTTTATTTCTCGTGATATTGAAATTATTAATGCCGAAGAATGCTTACAAAAAGAGCCAAATCTTACGCGATTGAATGATGAAAAAAAGCTCGCCGGTGGAATTTTTTTCAAAAATGATGCGAGTGGCGATTGTTATAAATTCACCCAAGAACTTGAAAAAATTTGCAAAGAAAAATATGAAGTTAAATTTATTTTTGATTGCGAAATTAAAAATCTTTTAACGAATTACAAAAAAATTACCGGAATCAACACCAACAAGGGTGTTTTAGTTGCTGATAAATATGTTTACGCCCTCGGAGCATCTTCGGTTTCTTTACTAAAAGGCATTGGTATTGAACCAAAAATTTATCCAATTAAAGGCTATAGTTTATCGATTAAATGCAATAAAGAATTTATTGCTCCAAATTTCACAATGACCGACAATGAAAATAAAATTGTTTACAGTCGCTTAGGCGATATTTTTAGAGTCGCTGGAACCGTTGAAATGAGCGGAAATAACTTATTACTTAACAAGAAAAATTTAAATTTTTTATATAATAATGTGCAAAAAACTTTTGCGGATTTTGGAGATATAAAAAATGCCAAAGAATGGGTTGGTTTAAGACCATTTCGTCCAAATTCTATTCCACTAATTGGTGATCTTGGCAACTTTTCTAATTTATTAGTCAACGCTGGACACGGCTCTCTTGGCTGGACCAACGCTTTGGCTTCGGCAAAAATTATCGATGATTTAATCGCAAAAAAAGAAAATAAAGGCTTTAATTTTTTAAACAAAGAGCTTCACGAGATAGCTCATAAAAAAGATTCAGAAGTTTATTCGAGCTAAAAATTTATTTATTAAAATGCCGAACATCGCGCGCCAAATGAAGAGAGCCACAAATAATAATTCTGTAGGGCTCATTCGAGGATTTATTTTCAATTAAATTTATCGCGTTTAACAAATTTTCACCATTATTTACATGAATTCCATGCTTTTTAGCAACTGCGATAATATTCTCTGAGCTTTCTGGGTATGGCTCGCCGTCAACTCTTACCGCAAATATTTCAGCAATTTCTTGAAACTTTTCTAAAAATTCAACCTTACATTTTCCGCGACTAAATCCGCAAATAACAAAATTTTTTATGTTGCTTTGCGATCTTATCCAATTAGCTAAAATAAATGCTCCGCCCTCATTATGCGCGCCATCAATCCAAATTTCGCTATGTAAATTCTTTAGGATTTTGTTTAAATTATTATTAATTTTTTCAAGTCGACTATGCCATTTTACACTAGATACGGCTTGATTTATGCCTTCGTAATTAAAATTAAATTTGCTACTAATCGCCATGCAACACGCAATTGCACAAGCAAAATTATAATATTGATGATCGCCCTCGAGATTAGGCTTTCTAAGGTTTGGAAGCAGTATTTCATTTTGCCAAAAAAAATCAAAAGTTCCGTCATTTTCACTTTTTTCAACACTAAAATCTTCATCATAAAAATAACTTAAAGCTTGCTGATCATTAGCTAAAATTTTTATTAAATCTTTTACGATATTAGCTTGCGGACCTACTATCAAAGGAATTTGTGCGCGTATAATTTGTGCTTTTTCAAGAGTAATTTTCAAAATAGTGTCTCCCAAATATTCGACATGATCCAGCGAAATCGAAGTAAGAACCGTGGCAATTTTTTGTGAAATTATATTAGTTATGTCAATTCTTCCACCCATTCCGCACTCAACAACCAAAACATCGGCGGGGTTTTTAGAAAATGCTAAAAAAGCACCAATTGTGAATGCTTCCATAAAAGTTAAATCGACATCATGCGCCTTTAATCTGACTTCTTCCATCGTCGCATATAATTCGCGATCGCTAATTTTTTGTCCGTCAATCAAAATTCTTTCATTGCAATCGTGAAGGTGAGGGGAGGTATAAAGATGAGCTTTATAACCATGGCATTGAAAAATTTGAGCGATTAAGGAAGCGGTTGAACCTTTACCATTGGTGCCTGCAATATGTATGACGGGCGGAAGTTTTAAATGCGGATTTTCTAATCTTTCTAAAACTATTTTGGCTCTTTCAAAAACCGTTTCGTAATCGATAGTTTTTTTGCCAATTGTTGACGGAATTGGCCAATGCGGTAAATAAACCATGTAGCGATTTTATTTTAATGTTATAAATTTACTAAAAAAATTGAATTTAAATCAAAATTTCATGCCATTTTTTATATATTTATTATCAGTTTTAATGCTTGTTTTTGAAGGCTCAAGCGCCCAAAGCATATCACCATATTTAACTGAAAAAAATTTTCAAAATAATCAAAATTATTCTTTTGAAGTCGATGGAATTATAAATTCTTCATTGGCAAAAACCAATCAAAAAAATATTTATGAAAAAAATATTTTACCCGATAATTTTTCAAAAAATTATATTGATAGCAATACCAATATTGGCCTAGATAATCAAGTCTTTGCAAAGGGTGCCATAAAATTAAATAACGCTGATTATTTAGGTGTCACTTCAAAATTTGAGTTCAATTTTAACACTAATTCTAAAAATGAAAATCCCAATCTTGATCAAGTTTTTTTATATCTTGATAATAATTTAGGACGATTTGAATTTGGTAATTATGTTGCCGTAAATCAAAAAATGAAATATGGTCCAGCGCGCTTTGCAAGAGGGGCGGGCGGTATCAATGGTAAGTATTTAGAATATGTTAATTTGCCAATTTTAAATCAAGATTCATCGCTTTGTAATGGAAATATATTATCACCCGACTGCACAAATATTAAACATCCGCGATTTATAACTTTAGCACAATCGCCAATTGGTCATGGTGGCTATGCCAAAGGATTTTATCCGCGCGATGTTGATAATTTTTATAATTTAAATTCTAAAATTTCTGACTTTAATCGCACTAATTTTCGAGCATTGCGCGACGATAGCTATGAAGGACTTGAAGACGCTTTAAAATTTAGTTATTATACCAAGAAAATTAATCAAATTCAATTGGGCGCAAGCTATGCTCCAATTAGCTCTAATCAAGGTTTTACAGCCAAAACTGCGCGCGATACAAACGATATTAAATTAACAAATTTATTAAGCTTCGGAATCAATTATTCGAATGATTTTGATAACTTAAACATATCCGCATCTTCAACTGCCGAATATGCTAAACCTCAAACCAAAAATGGCATCGCTAGAAATGAATTATTTTCCTATGATTTTGGCACGAGCCTGAGTTATTTTGGATTCACTTTGGGATCTTCTTTTGGCTCTTGGGGCAAATCTTTATATGCTAAAAATGGTAATTATTCTTGCGAATATGATTATTCCAAAAATTTACAATTACAAAATTGTGATAATTCTTCGAACGCTTTAAAAAATTCATATTATTATACAAACGGCTTAGCTTACCAAATTGGCCCTATAAACACTAGCTTAACATCGATTAATAGCTCTTTTCAGAAAAACAAATATAGCGCAATTTCTTTTGGAGTTGATTATAAAATTAAGAAAAATTTGCTAACTTATTTTGAAATTACTCAATATAAATTTAAGAGTGACCAACTAAATATATTCGATTTATCAAGCCAAATAAAAGTTGCAAATTTAACGCAAAAAATTCAAAATAATAACGGAAAAGTTTTTCTTACCGGAATCTATTATTTATTCTAAACCATGACAGTCGACGCTCTCGATTCATTCTTAATGCCACTAAAAAAAATCTTTGATCGCGAAGGCGTTAATGAGATTTCAATTAATCGCCCGTTTGAAGCTTGGGTTGAGATTAAGGGCGACATGTATCGCGAAGAATTACCAAATTTTGATGTCGAGCATTTAAAATCACTTGGCAGACTTATTGCCCAATCGACCGAACAAAGACTTAGCGAGGAAGAGCCTTTGCTTTCTGCAACTTTGCCCAATGGTTTTCGTGTTCAAGTCGTATTTCCTCCTGCCTGTGAAGCTGGCAATGTCGTTATGTCGATTCGTAAACCTTCGGATTTAAAATGGTCGCTCGATGATTACGAAAAAATGGGGATGTTTGATAGCACTTCAGTTGGCGCAATTGAGGATAAAAACGCGTTAATTTTAGGAAAATTATTGCAATTAAATCGAATCAAAGAATTTATTTCGCGAGCAGTTCTTTATAAAAAAAATATTATAATTTCTGGCGGAACCTCAACTGGTAAAACTACTTTTACAAACGCAGTAATTCTTTCAATTCCTCACCATGAAAGGCTTATAACATGCGAAGATGCTCGCGAGATTGACCTAACTTCTCACGAAAATAAAGTGCATTTATTGGCATCAAAAGGCGCTCAAGGTCGCGCCAAAGTTTCTACGCAAGATTTAATTGAAGCGTGCTTACGCTTGCGTCCAGAGCGCATTATCGTTGGAGAATTAAGAGGTGCCGAAGCATTTAGTTTTTTACGCGCAATAAATACAGGACATCCCGGATCAATTTCAACGCTTCACGCCGACACTCCATTAATGGCAATTGAGCAATTAAAAATGATGGTTATGCAAGCTGGTCTCGGATTATCTCCCGCTGAAATAACCTCTTACATAAAAAATGTCATCGATATTATAATTCAATTAAAGCGCGGAGAAAAAGGTAAACGCTACATTTCCGAAATATATTATCGCCCATTGCACAGCGAGACTAAATAACTTTTAAAAAAATGATAAATTTAAGATTTTTTAACAAAAAATTTGATTACTTAACAATCGAAAGAATTATTGAAATCACTGGCGCTAAACCTCATAAAGAGTGCGATTTAAATTCTAAAATTATCGATATAAAAACTCTCGAATCAGCAACAAAAAATGATATTTCTTTTTTAAATTCAGGGCAGTATGTCGATAAATTTTCTAATTCAAAAGCTGGCTTTTGCTTTATTGATGAAAAAAATATCGCAAAAATTCCACCGACCATGATTGGTTTGGTTTCTAAAAATCCATATTTTTCATACGCTCAAATTGTTAGCGAATTTTATCAACAAAAAAAACCTGACTTTGTATCAAAAACTTTAATTCATGCCTCAGCAAAAATTGGCAAAAATGTTGAGATTGCTCCAAATGTTTTTATTGGTGAAAATGTTGAAATCGGCGACAATTCCATAATTTTTCCGAATAGCTCTATCCTTGATGGCGTTGTCATAGGCGCTAATTGTATAATTAATTCAAATGTCGTCATAACTTGCGCAATTATTGGCAATAATTGTCAAATTTTCAATGGCGCCAAAATTGGACAAGACGGCTTTGGCTTCGTTCATAATTCTGGCAAAAATTATAAAATAATTCAAATTGGTATCGTTGAAATTGGCAACAATGTTGAAATAGGGGCCAATACCTGCGTTGATCGCGGAGCAATTGAAAACACCATAATTCAAGATGAGGTAAAAATTGATAATCTTTGCCAAATTGCTCATAATGTTGAAATTGGCTATGGCACCGTTATTGCCGGCTCAACGGCGATTGCCGGAAGTTGTAAAATAGGAAAATATGTCCAAATTGGCGGAAATTGTAGCGTTGGCGGACATATCAAAATTGGTGATGGCGTTAAAATTGCCGGCATGAGTGGCGTAATGCGCGACATAGAGCCAATGGCAATAATGGCAGGAATTCCGGTTTTGCCAATCAAAAAATGGCATCGCATTAATACGCTTTTAAATAAAATGATTAGCGATAAAAAGTAATTTATTTTAAAAACAATTTTTGCCAATTTCGACTTTAAAACCCCCTGAGAATTTGATTAGAAATTGATTAGAAATTGATGAAAAAGTAATTAAATTTAAAAACAATTTTTACCAATTTCGACCTTAAACCCATTCAGGAATTCATGAATTTTTAAAGGATTTTTACCTTGCTTTTGAAGAGTTTTAGGCTTGATTAATCCATCTGCGCACACTATTGAAAAATCTTTGTCAAAAATTGTTCCAATTAATTTTTTATCAATATTTTTATCCTTAGAAAAAGAGCATTCTAAAATTTTTATTTTTTCATTATTATAATTAAAATGCGCATCCAAATTGCCATATAAACCACGAATTTTATTAAATATTTCTTCACAACTTTTTTTCCAATCAATTAAACACTCATTTTTTTCAATTTTTTTAGCAAAAGTTGCTAATTCATCACTTTGTTTATGAAATTTTATTGAATTATCACTAATTTGATTAAGAGTTTTATTTATTAAAAATGCTCCGATTTCGGCAGTTTTTTTTGAAATATCTCGATAATTTTCATTATCAAATATTTCAAAGTTTTCTTGATTCACAACATCTCCACTATCAACTCCCTGATCCATTTTTATAACACAAACCGCACTTTCTTTTTCACCATTTATAATACTTCTTTGAAGTGGGGCGCTTCCACGATAGAGCGGTAACTTTGAAGGATGCACATTGAAACAACCAAATTTCGGAATATCTAGAATTTCTTTTGGAAGAATTAAACCGTAAGAAATTACAATTGCAATTTCAGGATTTAAATTCTTGAAGTCATCTTGAATTGAAGCGTCTCGCAATGTTTTTGGAGTAAAAATTTTTAAATTATTTTTGCTAGCAAAATCATGGATTGGCGAAATTTGTACTTTATTTCCTCTTCCACTAATCGATGGCTCTTTAGTAAAAACCGCCAAAATTTCATGATCATTTGAGGCTAATAATTTTTGAAGAGTTGGAATTCCGAAATCAGAAGTTCCCATAAAAACAATTTTCATAGACTATATTTTAAATTTACTAAAACTTACTTTGATTTAAAAAAACTCATGCTAATTTAAAAAGATAAAATTAACAATCTCAATTCTCATTTAGAAAATGGTAAATTTATTTTCAAAAAGTCTATTTTTTTTAGGACTATTACTCGCAAGTTTTATTATTTTTTTTGATTTATTAACCAAGGATCAGGTTTTTTATTTATTGCACGACTTTAGGGGCTCTAACTATGCAACCAAGCCTCAAATAAAAATTACCGATTTTTTCTCGCTAGTTTACGTTAGTAATAACGGCATTTCTTTTGGCATGTTTAATAAGGCACAAAATGCCCGCGAGTTATTCTCTTTTCTTCAAGGCTCCATTGCCACAGTTTTAATTATTTGGTTATGGCGGGTTAAAAGCAAGCAACTTGCCGTTGCTCTTGGATTAATAATTGGCGGTGCTTTTGGCAATGTAATCGATCGCATTCAAAATGGTGGCGTTACTGATTTTCTTGATTTTCACATCGCTTCTTATCATTGGCCGGCATTTAATTTAGCGGACAGTGCAATTTTTATTGGTGTCGCTATAGTTTTATTTGATGAATTTATTATTAAAAAGAAATGAAATATTTGATTTTATTTTTTATCGCCGTTACTCTATTTTCATGCTCCGTAAGCGATAAAAATCCGTTGGTAATTCCTCCAAAATTTTCAGAATTACCCGATCCCAATTCCATTGAAACAAAAAAAACTCAAGAAAATGTTGGAAATCAAGAAAATATAGATAAACTTAAAAAAATGTTGCAAGAAAGCGATTAAATTCCACAATAATTTTAAAACATTAATAACTATAAAACAAATTTTATGATTCAATTTTTTATTTCTGATGCATTAGCTCAAAGCGCTGAAAGCGCAACTCAAAGCCAATTTTCTCCGGCAAGCTTTGTTCCGCTAATTTTAATTTTTGTTATTTTTTATTTTCTAATTATTCGTCCACAAACCAAAAAAATTAAAGAGCATGAAAAAATGGTCAGTGGTTTAAAAATTGGCAATAAAGTTATAACCAGCAGTGGAATCGTTGGAATAGTTCGTGAAATTCATGAAAAAGAAAATCAAGTTGGCGTTGAAATTGCCGAAGGAGTTGTCGTAACAATGTTGAAAAATAATGTTTCGGAAGTTGAAAAACCTGTTAATCACGATAAAAAATCTTCAAAACATTCTGAAAAAAATTCCGAAAAACATTCTGAAAAAAAATCCGACAAGAAACACTCAAAAAAACACTAAAATTTTTATAAAAAATGTTAATATTTTCTAAGTTAAAAATCTTCATTATTAGCTCTCTATGCTTGTTGGCGATATATTTTTCATTGCCAACATTTTTATTAAATAATGAAATTGCTAACAAAAATTCTCAGTTAAAATCAATTATTCCCAACAATAAAGTTAACTTAGGGCTTGATTTGCAAGGTGGCTCACAACTTCTTTTAGAAATAGATGTTGCTAGCTATATTTCAGATCAAGTTGAGATTTTAAAAGATGAAACTAAAAATGTTTTTTACGAAGAATCAATCCGTACTTTAGTTGAAAAAGTTGACAATAAATTAGTTTTCAACATTACCAATGAAGATGAAAAGCAAAATGCTAAAAAATTAATTCGTAAATTATCAAAACAAGTCGAAATCTCAGAAGAAAATGGTCAATTCCAAGTTTATTTTTCAGATGGCGAGCTAAAAAATATTAAACAAAATTTAATAAAACAATCGATAGAAATTGTGCGTCGCCGAATCGATGAAAACGGTACGAAAGAGCCTACGATTATTGCTCAAGGCGATAAAAGAATTTTATTACAAGTGCCGGGCGTTCAAAATTCACAAGAGTTAAAAGAAGTTTTGGGTAAAACAGCTAAAATGACTTTTCATTTAGCTTCCAACGAATCCTCATCAACCTTCGACTCAATCCAAGTTTTTGACAATTCTGGAAATTCATTTTTACTCAATAAAGAAGTAATTTTAAGTGGTGATTTATTGGTGGATGCCAGCGCTACTTATCACGAAGGCAAGCCCGCAGTGGCTTTCAGATTTAACTCTCTTGGCTCACGAAAATTTGCACAAATTACCACTGATAATATTGGAAAAATCTTTGCCATAGTTCTTGATGGAAAAGTTATAACCGCGCCAGTTATAAACACCGTAATTAATCAAGGGAGTGGCGTAATTTCCGGCAACTTCACAACTCAAGAAGCGGGGCAGGTTGCCTTATTATTAAGAGCGGGAGCTTTACCAGCGCCATTAACTGTGGTTGAAGAGCGAAGCGTCGGTCCATCTCTCGGGTCAGATTCTATCACAAGTGGAAAAATCGCATCTATAATGAGCTTGGTTTTAATCGCAATTTTCATGATTTTATTTTATGGAATTTTTGGATTCATCGCCAATATCGCGCTTTTTGTAAATATTGCCATCATAATTTCTTTTTTATCAATGCTCGGGGCAACTTTAACTCTTCCCGGAATCGCTGGAATAGTGCTTACGATGGGTATGTCGGTTGATGCCAATGTCTTAATTTTTGAAAGAATTAAAGAAGAACTTTCCACCAAAAAATCATTGTTAGCTTCAGTTGAGCAAGGCTTTAGCCAAGCTTATCGCACAATTTTAGACTCAAATTTAACAACATTAATTGTGGCATTTTTTCTTTATGTTTTTGGCAATGGCTCAGTAAAAGGATTTGCGGTTACCTTATCAATCGGCATAATGTCTTCGATGTTTACAGCCATCTTGTTAACTCGCATGTTAATTTCAATTTGGCTTAAAAAAACTAGACCAAAAAAACTTTCTTTAATCTAATGAATTTCTTATTTGCAGTTTTGTTAATATTTTTAACTCAATATGCAAACGCCTTTGCTTTAGTCAATTTTAAAACCACGAAATCAGAGCTTCCAGCAGTCCTAAAGGCGAACATCGTTTCGGGAGATCAAATCACGGGAGACATCAATGCCAAGGGCAATGTCGAGATTTCCAAGGAATCAAATATAATTTATGCTAACGAAGTAACCTACAACAAGAACACCAAAATTATTAAAGCTTTTGGCGATGTAAAAATTAAAAATCTTGAAATTGGCTATGTTCTAACCCCGCGAATAGAAATAAAAGATGATTTTTCGAGTGGCGATTTTTTTGATGCTCGAGTTTTTTTTGTAGACGGCTCTTACTTATTTTCCAAAAAAATGTCGCGTTTATCAAAAGAAAAAACATCGCTAAAAAAATCAATTTTTTCAATATGTCCGAATGAAGAAATCGTCAAAGATAACTCGAAAGCTGGCTCATTTTTTGATTTTGTAACGATTAGCTCAACAACATCAACGATTGACAGAGAAAATAATAATCTTTCAAGTTGGAATTCGGTTGTTAAACTTTATAAAGTTCCGGTTTTATATATTCCATATTTAAAAAGTCCATTGCCTGCCAAGAAAAGGCAAACCGGTTTACTTCAGCCATCTTATTCAAAAAATTCTAATTTTGGTCTAGGACTTAGAGCGCCATACTTCATCGACATTGCAGAAAATAAAGATTTGACCGTCGCGCCAGTTTATTATTTCGGATCAAATCAAATTATTTTAAATAATAATTGGCGACATTTTACAAAATATGGCTCTTATGATTTCAACTCCGAGGTCTCTAACAACAAAATTCAAGGCAATCTCGATAAAACTGTTATCGAGCGAAGTAAAAAAAATATTAGATGGTTTTTTGATGGGAATGGTACTTTTGATTTTACCAAAAATATTGGATTAGATTTTTCATTAAAAACCGTTGCCGATAGAAATTATCTTCGTGATTATCATTTTGATTATTTAGCTTATACAGTCAGCAAAATCAACATTGATTACATAAATCAAAGAAATTATCTTTCACTTAAAACAATTCGCTTTCAAGAATTAGAAAATACCTCAAAAGAAAACAATTCTCCGCTAGTTTTACCCTCAATTAATGGGCGCTACGAAACCAAGCCGTTATTTTTTAAAGAAAAATTAATTTTAGAAACCAATTTTACCACGATAACGCGCTTGGAAGGCTTGCAATATCGACGCGGATCGTTTACTCCTCAATTTAAAATTCCTTTCAATGTAAAAGGCAATCTTTTTGAGCTTTCTACTAGACTTCAAGGCGATTTATATTCTCTAAACGACAAAGATTTGCGAGTTTTGGATACAAGAAAATATCAAGCCCAACAATCCAACTTAAAATCAGAAATTTCTTTTAATTGGCGCTTGCCGATTCGTAATAAATCCAAGAAAAACACCTTAACC
>Ga0209596_1000332_pt1 | contig 44151 bp, 50 predicted proteins | sample M_130807_MF_Meta_FD_187314 | JGI IMG/M metagenome (GOLD analysis project Ga0209596, IMG submission 187314) | Freshwater microbial communities from Lake Montjoie, Canada to study carbon cycling - M_130807_MF_MetaG (SPAdes) (version 2) | ecosystem: Environmental > Aquatic > Freshwater > Lake...
AGTGTAAGTGGTATACTCAGTGTTACTGGCAACATCACTGGTGGAAACGTTATCGGACCACTGGCCAATGGCACCAGCAACATCACCATCACGTCCAGTGGAAATGTCAGTATTACATCAGCTGGTACGGCCAATGTGCTGGTGGTCACTGGTACTGGTGCTAATATTGCTGGTACATTAACTGCTACTGGTGCTGCAAAATTCACTGGGATGAATCGTGTGTCCACGGTGGTGACTGCCAATGCCAGTGTCAGTGCAGGAAACACTTATATTGTGGGTACCAACAGTATTACACTCACACTACCAGCCAGCGCAGTTGCTGGTGATAGTATTAGCTTTATTCCCAGACCTGGTATTACTACTTACACCATATCCAATAACGGGTTGAATGTCATGGGATCTGGGCAGAGCATCAGTGTAGATATATTGAAACCATTTGGCGTAATGTATGATAACTCCACTAATGGTTGGTTGATGACTAATTAATATGGGAGATGCACAGTGGCATTAGTACTCAGCAGCTTATTTCGGACTGGAGCTACCGGCGTGCAGGGAAGTACTGGCTCTGCTGGACCGCCGGGACCTCAGGGAGCTACGGGATTTTCAGGCGGGGTTATTTTATATCCAGGAACTCCGGGATCACAAGGAGCCACCGGCTTTCCTGGTCCTATCGGATCGACCCCACCTCCGGGAGCCACTGGACCAGCTGGATCTCAGGGATCGCAAGGACCCACTGGACCCGCTGGCGCACCTAATCCATATTTTACAATTAATTTAACCGGGGCCACTGGTGCCACTGGCGGACCTGGACCCACTGGGCCCACTGGCCCCACTGGTGCCACTGGCGGACCTGGCGATCCTGGCGGACCTGGCGATCCTGGCGGACCTGGCGTTCAGGGTGAACCTGGAGCACCTGGAGAACCTGCGACTTGCCCGTAGTAAATGAGTAAACATTATGGCCTTATTAAGCATATTATTACCTAACGGACCCACTGGAGCTCAGGGAGCGACAGGAACTGCTGGATCTAACACCGCTGGCCCACCAGGTCCAACTGGAGCTGTGGGCGTGGGATCAGCGCCACAGGGAGACCCTGGGTCTCCAGGGCCACGGGGAGCGCAGGGAAATACTGGCACTGGTGGAAACGCTGGACCACGTGGACCTCAGGGAGCTCAGGGGGCAGTTGGCGCACAAGGGCCCAATGGTCCGTTTGTGCCAGCACCAGCACCAGCTCCGGGAAGTTTCGCAGGGCCACAGGGATCCCCAGGGCCTGATGGGGGCACTGGTGGACCTGGTGGACCCGGACCTGCTGGACCTGCTGGGCCTCAGGGTTCTGCTGGACCTGCTGGGCTTCAGGGAACTCCGGGTGACCCTGGAACTCCAGGAAATAATGTGAATTGCTGACCATAATAAGTGGAAATTGTATTCCAAAGGATAACTTATGGCTTTATTGTTGAGTAATTATTTTGTTGCTGGGCCCCAGGGTGCCACGGGAACTCAGGGAGCCACTGGATCTGGTGTAACTGGACCTCGGGGAACTCAGGGTGCCACTGGAGTTTATTATGGAGACCCTGGCTATGTTGGTGTTCAGGGAGCTCAGGGAGCGGCAGGAATTGCTGGGGCTCTGGGAACTCAGGGACCTCAGGGTTTTATCGGACCCACTGGCTCAGCTGGCGCCCAGGGAGTTGGTAATATTGATTTCTGGAATGGAACTTATTACACTGGCCCCACTGGCGCACCAGGACCCACTGGCGCACCAGGCCCCACTGGGCCCACTGGACCCACTGGACCTTCTCCCACTGGCGCACCAGGACCCACTGGCGCACCAGGACCCACTGGCGATCCAGGAACTCAGGGCAATCCTGGTGTTGTGCTTTAATATTAATATTTCAGCATTAACTATTCACAGTAAATACAAACAGAATCGAGGTAATCATGAAGGGAAACTGGTGTTATTGGAAAAGTCATTTCAGCGCAGATCAATGCAATCAGATGATTCAGGAAGCTCAGCAGGTGCCCGCAGTTGCTGCTGGCGTCAGCAACATGAACAGCGTGGACCCAAATATTCGTCGTAGTCAGATCAGGTGGATTCAGCGTGCAGGTTATTGGGAGAGTATTTTTTCAGAGATGGAGAAACTCACCAAGAGATCCAATGACGACTGGTTTGATGTTAGGTATAATCATTTACCTCCGTTGCAATTTTCCGAATATGACGCAGCATATCAGGGTGAATACAAATCGCACCAGGATGTGTTCATAACGTCTGGACTGGACATTCAGCGAAAGATTTCATTCGTAATACAGCTCTGCGAACCTGATAGCTATCAGGGTGGCGACTTAACTTTTCAACAAGTGGATGCCACGCCGCCGCCAGCTGACATCCGTGCTCGTGGCACAGTGATTTTCTTTCCCAGCTTGGTTTATCATCAGCTAACGCCAGTTACTCAGGGTATTCGTTACAGCATGGTGGGCTGGTGGGAAGGCCCAGCTTGGCGTTGATAGTTTTCACATCACCACAATAACCAAGTAATTTGGTAACAACACATTACCACACCACTAAGTATCAGTACATATGAACCAGAAATTCCGATTTCACATACTGGGCCTGCCGCACACTGTGACCAGTCCTGAATACACAGTCTGTGCATATACCCAAAAAGTTCTTAAATTTGGCAAGATGATGAAAGCTCGTGGCCACACCATCATTCATTATGGCCATGCTGACAGCGTACTAGACTGTGATGAACATGTCACAGTGACCACCAATGCTGACTTGGAAATTGCGTATGGCAACTATGATTGGCGCAAAAATTTCTTCAAATACGAAACTGACGATCACGCTTATCAGACATTTTATAAAAATGCCATCACTGAAGTGGCTCTGAGAAAACAACCCCGAGACTTCATATTGCCGTTCTGGGGGTCAGGGGTCAGGCCCGTGTGTGATGCACATCCTGACATGATTTGTGTGGAACCGGGTATTGGTTATGCTGGTGGTCATTTCGCCCAGTGGAGAATCTTTGAAAGCTATGCCATCAGATCAGCCATTGGCGGAGCTGAATCAGTGGGCCAGTGTAAAGAAAGTTGGTATCATGCTGTGATCCCCAACTACTTTGACCCAGCTGAGTTTACTTATTCGGCCGAAAAAGATGACTACTTCCTATTTCTGGGCAGAGTTTATTCAGGCAAAGGTGCTGATGTTGCTTATCAGGTGTGTAAAGAAATTGGTGCTAAACTGATCTATGCAGGTCAGGGTACACTGGCTGACATGGGTCTGCCAGAGATTCCAGGACAGATTCAGCATGTGGGCTATGCTGGACTGGAGAAACGCAAACAACTACTGAGTGGGGCCAAAGGATTCTTTCTGCCATCAGCATACAATGAACCCTTTGGTGGCGCGGCCGTGGAAGCCATGATCAGTGGCACACCAGTGATCACTTCTGACTGGGGAGCTTTTCCAGAATATGTGATTCAGGGGAAAACTGGTTTTCGATGCAGATCATTTGATCACTTCTGCTGGGCTGCCCGCAACATAGAAGCTATCAAACCAATAGATTGCAGAAATTATGCCATGGATAATTACAGCATGGACCGCATTGCACTGATGTATGAAGAATATTTCCAGATGGTGATGGATGTGTACACTGGTGCTGGTTGGTATGCTCAGCATCCTGAACGAACCAACTTGGACTGGTTAGCACAGTACCAGAACTTCGTATAATGGCACACCCGTAACAGTGGCAATTTGTCCACCAACTGAAAAACGCTCATGAGCACTACGACTGGAGTAGGTTTATTCAGGCTTGGGTGGACTTCCTGATCTGACCGACGGCATAAATATCAGTATGCTTATTTTCAGGGAGACACAACATGGCCGTACCAACATGGATCACTAAGGCCGGCAGCTTGGGTATTGTCACCATGCTGGAGCCCTTTGCCACAGAACTGCAAGTGGCCACTGGCAATGCACGCGCATACTTTGCTGTAATCAGTGGATTGTTGCCACCAGGTCTCAGTCTCAGTGCCAATGGTAATATTCAGGGATATCCTGTGGGTAAACTGGGTGGCGTGCCACTGGCAGTGAATGAAGATATAACTTTTAGATTTGTGATTCGATGTACCAACGAGCGATCCGAAATAGCTGATCGCACATTCAGCATCACAGTAACAGGTGAAGTTGCTCCGGTGGCCAAACCAGCCACTTATGTGTACAACAGCCTGGGCACTTTTGCTGACGGCACCTATGTGGATATTGATGTCAGTGGATCTGACGCCAATCCTGATGATGTTATCACTTATGCTGTGGTGGATGGCGCGTTGCCCCTGGGACTCAGTGTCAACAGTCTGGGACGTATCACTGGCTATGTGGAACCCTCAGTGTTTACTCTGGAAAGCACAAAATTTGATACCGATAACTGGGATGGCGCTGGCTGGGATCTGGGCACACTAGCAGCTATACGCAATTTTTACTTTGATCTCAGACTCAGTGACGGCAAGATACCTGTGGTGAAGCTCTATACTATCACTGTGGTCAGAAGCGATTTAGCCACGGGTGACACCACAGCCATTGATACTGCCTCAGCACTGAGAACTGATACACTACCACAGCATGTACCTGTGCTGATAGATCGTAATATTGATATCAGCACAGTACTGGATCAGAACTATTTCTTTCATCAATTCATAGCTGAAAATTTTGACACTGAAGCTATTGGCTTTGAAGTATTGCCTATTATTCGTAATCCCACTGTGATTGGGTCAGCAGTGAATCCTGTGATCACCACTGGCAAAGTGATGGCTTTCAACAAACATGTATCAGATACTATTAAAGGGGTTACTGGACAACTGACCTACTCACTCAGCTCCACCTACACCTATACCACCAGTTTGGGTGTGCTGGTGGAGGGTGTGCTAAAAACACCAGTAACTGATTTTCAAATTACTGGCGATCAGCTGACTTTTGTTAGTGCGCCAGCGGAAGGTTCAAATATCGAAGTGATACAGGGTGTGGTTTACATCTATGGTGTGACCGCTACGCTGGGATCAGTCACGGGTGGTTCAGGATACACCACTGGCACCTACTATAATGTGCAATTGACTCGGGTATCAGGTCCCACAACCGCTGATTACCCCAGAGTGGATATTACTGTGAGTGCTGGGGTCGTAACCACAGTAACTTTAGTAAACCCAGGGTCAGCGTTTGCTGCTGTGGGCACAGTATTAAGTTGTGCAGCAAGTTATATTGGTGGAACTGGCTCTGGCTGGAGCGTGTCTGTGGCCAGTCTGGTCACACAGACAGTCACTGATGTGGCGGAAAATATCAACGCTGCCGCCGCAGTGGATCGCAGCATGACCAATGTCAGTGCTGAGGTTCACAACGGCTGTATATTAATATACACTACTGACAGCAAACTCACCATTGAGGATTTAACTGGATCAACCAGAACTCAGTTGGGTATTGACGTTTATTTGCATATTCGCAATGTCAATGACCCTGACGTCACAGATCCAGCACTGGATCTCACCCAGGATGTATCACATATATTACCTGTGGGCTTGAACATAAACCCCAACACTGGCTGGCTACACGGATACATTGAACCACTACAGGTGGGCAGTGAAATCCATACTTTCTATCTCAGAGTGTTTAAGAAGACAACTGAACCCAGCTTGGTGATCACGCCGGTGGATTATGTGACCACTTATCCATTCAGCATTATTAACAATCGTACTGCGGGTGATCTTAGAAGTCTAGGACTGGATGACGCAGAGACATCCTTTGTGGGTAAGACTATAGTATTTGGTCAACAAGAAGGATTTCCCCCGTTCTCCCCAGATCCTCGAAGATACCGAGGGTTGGCAGCAATATTGCCGTTATCACAGTTGGGTAGTGTATCCGCCAGCGCAAACAAACTGAGCTTTGTTGCCACATCAGCTGTGCTACTACGCGGATCAATTATTACAATAACTAGACAAAACCCAGCAGTGGCCATCACTGGCAACCTGACTATTGGCGGCAGTGCAATTTCCGCTATTGCGTCGGGTGGAAATCAGGTTTATTATGTAGGCGCACCATCGCTGACCACAACTGGTTGCTCACTTTATGCGACAGTCTTACTGGCAGAGCAAAGCTGGTCAGGGTCCACAGCATTGACTATAACTGGCAGCAGTGTCACTGGCGCAGTATTCACCGTTGAACCAAGTTTCTGGTATTATATTGATCCCAACAACATACAAGCTGACGGATGGTTTAATGAGCTCAACCAGGTAATTGATGGCTGGGCTGAATCCCAGGCCAATCCCACTGTGGTGAATAAACGAGCTGGCGTATGGAAATTTACACAGTCTGGTCCCGACTTGGTGCTGGAATTTGTACAGCCAGTTCAGCAGGGCACTGTGGTGCTGGCTGATCGGTACACTGGCAGATTAGATCGTAATGCTTTCACATATCGTTCAGCTAAACTGTTGTATGAAGCAGGTTCAGCATTCACTGCACCACAGACAGTGCCAGAATACACTACCAGCGGATTGATCAACCCCTACAGCAAACTGTGGAAACAGCGAATCACTGTGGACAGCAGCAGTAATTACTTACTGAACTGGCAAACTGCCAGTGAACTGGGAGTGGCGGTAAGCGGCTTGCCTTGTGAAAAGTCAGTCGCAGCGACCAATCAAGCCGGTGGCTCAGTGCAGTATCAGCTGGTGCCGTATAACACTCAGACAGTCACAGGAAACTTCACTGATGCCACACTGATCGCAGTGCAGGATGTCAGCAACTTGGTGGTGGGTATGCGAGTAAAGTCAGCTGATATCACACTGATCAATGATACTCCAGTGATACTCAGCATCAACACCAACAACAATCAGATCAAACTCAGCACGCCGCAGACACTGCCTGACAACACTGTGCTGCATTTTCTGGGCAACGAACTGCCCAGAGGATTAACACTGACCAGCAATGGAGAAATTCAGGGTCGAGCCAGTCATCAGCACTGGACCATGGATGACCACACTACATTTGATACCCAAACCACCACTTTTGATCGCAATTATATACTGAATATCCAAGCGGTGACTTATCTAAATGATCCAGTACATCGCAGAATCAGCAGCACCAGATCGTTCAGGCTCACTATCCAGGATTACAAAGACCATCCCAGCAGCAATCTGTTGCTGGAGTTCCTGATGCCAGCTGCTGATCGCCAGGCGATCAGCAATGTACTATATAATCAAAACATAGTACCTGATGAATACCTATATCGTGGCGATGATGCTTGGTGGGGACGTCAGCTTACTCCGCGAATGCTAGTTGCATATGGAATAGATACCACCGCAGATGCTAATGTGATCAACGCAGTTTCAGCATATCACCATCGTAAACATTATCATTTTACTGGACTGAAATGGGCTCAGTTTGTAGACAGTGATGGTGTGGTAAAATACGAAGTAATTTATCTCACGCCAGTGGATGAATTTACTCTCAGCAGCGGAGTTCAGTTCAGTGGTGACATTGATGTTCGGGGCCGCTCACTGCCTATTAATTTGGACAGCACTGAGATCACAGTGGATACTGATCAACTGGCATCTAGTGAAGATTATTTACTCACACTGACGCCAGCCAGCTTACCCAACATGCAGGCTCGTATCCGAAGCATTCTGGGCAATAGCAATCGTCGTTTCTTACCAGGCTGGATGACCTGTGTTCAACCTGACGATCGCACACTGAATTATACTCAGGCAGTGCCGCTGGTTTATCTCAAACCAGGAACTGGCAAACTGGCGCTGTACAAGATGCAGCAGGAACTGGATGTCACAGTACTGAGTGGACTGGCGGATCGTTATGTGTGGGACAATGGGTTGGCACTGAATTGGAATCAGGATACACAGCAGTATTACACTGACGCCATCACCACATTTGACCAGCTAATCACCGGAGCTCAGTTCACCATGGTGGGCGATGTGGATCTGGCACTGGATATACCTTTTAGTCAGATTCAGGGAGCCCGCAGTGCTGATCTCAGACGCACTGGTGTGCTGGATGGATATCGTGGATCACTCAACGGTTTGCGAGTGGTGTTCTTTCGCCAGGAACAATACGAAAACATCACTGACTTCATCACAGTGGGCAGTGCTGATCACAGTACTTACACCATAGACGGCTGGGCTGGGTTACTGAGCAAGTTTGACAACAACTATGACGTCACTTTTGAAACTTTTCAGGTGATTACTGGTTATTCCCAACTGCCCTTATTGCCAGCGGCAGCATTTGATATCAATACCACCTACTATGCAGGAGCTCTGGTGGTATATCTCAGTGTGACCTATATGTGTATTCACACTGCTGCTGGCGCATGGAATCCTGATTACTGGGTGACCATCAGCAGCAACTCAGTGAATCAACGAGCTGGTATCTGGCAGATCAACGAAGATTACAATGGCGTGCTGAACATGGAGTTTGTTCAGACCGTGCCCTACACTGCGACCACACCGTTTAGCAGCGTCAGAGTCAGGCTTGGAGTCAATCACGGAGGCTCAGTGATCAGCCTGATGCCAGCCATATCAGTGGGCGGTGGCTTCACTGTGCCAGGATATGTGGATCGTTCATCGCTGACTCAGCAGGGCAACAAAACAATATTTGACACTGATATTACTCAGTTTTTTGACAGCAACACTGATGAGTTCATAAAACCCAACGACGGTGCTAAATACATTGTGTTTAAAAAACTAAACTTTATTGACAGGGGAACCGTAGATGTCTAGCCAAATCAATTCCAACAGTATTAACCAAAGTTTTCCCGTTGCAGGTGTGGACAACAACAGTCAGGGATTTAGAGATAACTTCACAGCCATCAAGAACAATTTCGCTGTGACTGCTCGTGAAATAAATGATCTACTGACCAAAGTTGTGGTCAAGGCTCCTCTGACCTATGGGGCAAACCCCAGCAATGTTGCTAATGACCTAGCACAGTCACCCATCAACAACGCAGTATTTGCAGGATGCAGTACTGCTGTGGTGGATATCGGAACGCTCAATGTCGCCACCACTTCCATCACATTGGATTTCAAGGCTGGCGGTTTCCAGATGGTGTCGCTTACTGATAGTGGTACCATCTCTCCAGTGTCAACTGTGGCATTCAGTAATTTCCCAGCCAGTGGCAAGTATGCTGAAATTCGATTCAGAGTCTATGTACCAAGTGCTCTTACTCACACACTGGTACTGGACAGTGGCAACACGTATAATTATATCAACCTGCTGGATAATTATACACCCAGTACACGCAAATTCACATGGCCTGCTGCAGGCACTTATGAGTATGTGTTCAGTACCAACGATGGCGGAGGCACCATCACAGTGGTACAATATGCCACCACGGTGAACTTAAAAACTTCAGTGCTCGCAGCCAATGCAACCACCACCAGTAGCAGCTTTGGTAATGTAACTGGATTGACTTATACCACTCGCCTGGGCAAGCGTTATAATTTCTCGGCCGTACTGCCTATTCAGCACACTGACGCTGCCAACACTCACAGTGTTGCCATGGGGTTCAGTTCTGGAAACTGTGTGTACACTGTGGAACAGCAGACCACACCCACCAGTGCATTCACTATTAGTACTGCTAATGTCACAGACAGTACTGGTGGCACTGCGACTTCTGGTAATGCCAATGTTCCCAGAATGGCTCGCGTCAATGGTATATTCTACGATAATTCTGCTGATACCGCTGTGAGCGTGCGATTCAAGACCGGCGGCGGTACACTGACTGTGCTGGCTGGCGCAAGTTTAACCTTTACCCCGTTGACTTAACTATTGATTAAATTCCAGCACTGTGCTATAATAGTTGTAAATACATGCACATGAACGTAGATCTTAACGCATACACCAAGTTCGTCGAGGCAGTGACCAGCGAACCCAGTCATAACCTCACAGCCTTTATGAATCGTCTGGACCATCTGGATGGCAACCTACTAAGCGATGGCACCCATGGACCAGACATCAATGTCTGCAGGCTACTCACAGCTGGCATTGGTCTCAGCAGCGAAACTGGTGAACTAAACGAAATCATCAAGAAAATTTTCTTCCAGGGCAAAGAACTCAGCGTGGACAATGTGTTCCACATGCAGCGAGAACTTGGGGATATTTTATGGTACTGGGCACAGGCCTGCGTTGCCCTGCACCTGGACCCCAACGAAGTTATTGCAGAAAATGTTCACAAACTACAAAGCCGATATCCTGGCGGTAAATTTGATGTTTTTCACAGTGAGAACCGTGAAGCTGGAGATTTGTAACTATGCACCCATTGATGCCAGATATTTCAGGAATCACTGATTCCGAACTGCAACACAAGATCAGTCAGCTGCATCATGTGCTGAGAAGCAACACTAATGGGCTTGTGGCTCAACAAGCTCACCAGATATTACAAATGTTGCTGGATCAGCAACAGGAAAGATATAGACAAGTCATGGACAAAGCTGTGGAAAACAACAGCAAGCTTAGTGACTCCATTGACATCAGCTAGGGAAAATTAAATGAATATCAAACTGGATTGGCGCAGTGATTTCTTAGGCATCTGCGCATACGACGATAAACTGTATCCCAACCACTTTTACGTGGAACTACAGATGCTGACCCAGACTGAAGATGCCAGATTCCAGAATGTGGCATTTGATCGTATGAAAGTGTTGGTGACTGAGATATTTGCTCACAGTATTTTTATTGGTCATGAAAATCCCAATCTGGAAACACTGATCAAAATCTATCCAGAAAAAATGGCGATTTTGCCTGATGAAGCATATGATCAGGTAATTGGCATGGCATTGTTCTGCAAAGCCAACGCTATTATGGAAGGTGCTATTAAATGCCTGTCAGTGAGAATCAGCAGTCACTTTGGCGACATGGTGTGGTATCAGTTTGGCTCCGGCGAGGAATTAGGACCATTTACCGCAGCAGTGGTTAAGCCGCGCAGTCGTAAAAAAATTATGCAATCTTGGTGGAATCGCCCGGATCTGATGACCTTTGACGCCACTGGCGATTTCACTGTGACCACCTGGGAAGAACTGGGTATGGGTTGGGAAGATGATTCGGATGAAGAAGTCATAGAAGTTATTCTGGACCAGCCTGCAGAAGTCATAGATATGAAAAAAGGTCGCCGCGGTAAGTTTCAAGCAGAAGTAGTACAGGGTGGCAAAAACACTGATGAAGATTAATGGCCAAGGCCAGGTGGCTTACGCTGATCCCGAACTGATGCATCATGTTAGGGTCGACCCAGCCAAGATGCTGAATGGGGTTCGGGGACAGCATCCACAGCAGCATAATCGTGCCATTGATCAGATGTATAGTGACCTAGCTAAGTTGGCGCCCTGGACTGATAGTGATACTGATATAGCATGGCATCAGCAACAACAGACTACATGGTTGATGCCGGTGGAATATCAGCAGCTTGACATAGCCAAACTGTTACTGAGTCTGTGTGATGGTGATGCTGAACTTCAGCGCATGGCTACTGAACTGATGATGTTTCAGGATCGTGATCTGATGATGATGCTGAACTATCTACACTACTTGGTACAGACACTGAGGTCAGCTGAGGTGGTACTAGGAGTAGGTCGTGGCAGCAGTGTGGCCAGCTTTGCGTTATTTAAACTGGGAGTTCACAGAGTCAACAGTTTATACTGGGACCTGGACATCGCAGAGTTCTTAAAATAAGGAGAATTATATGAGTAAGGTTACGGTTACTGCCAATGGCAGTGCTATTGACATGGAAGCAATTAGACTTAAAAATGAACAGACTGTGGCTGTGGGCAACATGCGAGTCAATGCTCGTGGTGATGAACTCAGTCCCACTACTGGTCAGGTCACTCGTAGTCGCAATGATCGCATGACCGATTACTACCGGTTGCAGGGCACTGTGCCTACCAAGCGGCTTCGCAACACTGTCGCTGAACCTGAGTCAGTGGTGGCGGACACAACACCAGTGGCCGTCAAGCCCAGTGCTCGTGACGCCAAAACGGTGGTGACTGCCGCCCCCACTGAGGAATAATATGCAGACAGTCAGGGGAAATATTCGCGCATTACACGATCATGTAATTGTCACCGACATGCATTTTGGTGAACGCACCACAGCAGGCGGTATCGTGCTGCTGAATGATAACGGGCAGAGTCGTGGTATCAGGCCACGCTGGGCACAGGTTTATGCCACAGGCCCTGAGCAGACCGATGTAAACATTGGCGACTGGATTCTGGTTCAACACGGTCGCTGGACTCGCGGATTCAATCTGGTACGGAAAGATGGCACTGAGGTGGTGATTCGTCGTGTGGAAGCTGACGCAATCTTAGCCATCAGCGACAGTTGTCCCAGCCATGACGATACCATTAACGATTAACACGGTGGCCCTGATCAAAGTTAAATTTATCAGGGCCACGTTTCTGACTGATCTTGGTTGACACTGAACAAACCAGTTGCTATACTGATTAAGTGAGGTATTTGAGCAGATGATCGTCCGCGGATTTAATATTAAACCATTTGCTGATCTCAGTGGTGCTGACCTCAGGCGTGCTGACCTCACTGGTGCAGACCTTAGATGTGCAGTCCTCAGTAATGCTCTCCTCAGTGGTGCTAACCTCTGGGGTGCTGACCTCGTCTATGCTAACCTCTGGGGTGCTGACCTCAGTGATGCAGACCTCAGTGGTGCAGACCTCAGTGGTGCTTGGCTCAGGAAAACCAAGATCACCGCAGAACAGCTGATGTGGTTGACCCTGACTGGTCAGATCACCCCTGATCAAGCTGCTGGGTGTAAAGTGTTGAAAACAAAGGAGTTACTAACCTGTTGATTCCAAAGCACTTAGCAGATCAGCCTCAGTAACGCCGTTCCAACCCACCCGGGTGTGCTGATATACTCAGCTGGTGCTGAATGCGTTGTCGGGCGTTTCTGTGCTGATGTCAGGGGTAAAACTGCTGATGTCAGCTGCTAGAACCCCAGAACAACTTCAATGAAATCAACAGGTTAGCTAAGTTGTTGATATCAAAGTACTTAGATTCTTGAACTTTTTTCATGAGTTTGGTAGACACGACCCAGACCGTTTGCTATACTTATTGAGTAGGCAGTTTACACGGAGACCATATGAAAACGAAATTCAACAACGTCAATTATTACGCCGCGCTGAAATTGTGTAAAGGGCGGTTGCCGGTAAGTAACCGCATTGCCAACGGCCGTAGCCTCAAGTTGTTGTGGTTTTCAACTCCTCAACTCGACGCCCAGTTGACTAAGCTGGCTGACAACGTGATACTGACCCGTGGTCGTGGCAACGGTATACGGTTTCATTTCCACAATCAGTAACCTTGGGGTTGACACGACCCAGACCGTTTGCTATACTAGTTGAGTAGGGGAAAACACACAACACATGATCTTAAACTCCAAACCCGAAAACGAAGCCATCCTAAGCAATGTGGGCGAGATTGGTGAATTCCGTATTCGTAACAGTGCGAAAGCATTCAGCATACTGTCAAGCGGCCTGTATGCCAACAAGATCCGCGCGGTGGTCCGCGAGCTCAGCTGTAATGCGGTGGACAGCCATGCGGCAGCTGGCAGTGCTGATGTGCCGTTTGAGGTCCACATGCCCACGATGTTGGAGCCCTGGTTCAGCGTCCGAGACTATGGCGTGGGATTGAATCATGATCAGGTCACCCAGATCTACACCACCTACTTTGAAAGCACCAAGACTCTCAGCAACGAGTTCATCGGCGCACTGGGACTGGGCAGCAAGAGTCCGTTTAGCTACACCGACAACTTCACAGTCACTGCGATCCAGAATGGTCGTCAGGGTATCTACACTGCGTTCATTAACGCTGATGGTGTGCCCAGTATTGCACTGATGCAGGCCGGCGAAACTGACCAGCCCACGGGTGTGGAAGTCAAGTTCAGCGTCAATGACCGCAACGACTTCAGTAAGTTCCGTGCTGAGGCAGCGTATGTATATAAATGGTTTGCTGTGAAACCCACCGTGTTGGGTATGAGTGGATTTCAACATGAAGTCCAGGTATACGACATAGAAAATCTAGTGCCAGGTGTTCACACTGTGCCTACCAGCCGGGTCTACGGCACGAATATCACCAGCTATGCTGTGATGGGCAACATAGCCTACCCCGTGGATGTGCCCAACGCGGTGGAAAACCTAGGCGACCTCAGCAGCCTGTTACAGTGCGGGCTGGTAATACACTTTGGTATTGGTGACCTGGACTTCCAAGCCAGTCGTGAGGGTCTCAGCTATATTCCTCAGACCATTGCCAGCATCCGCACCAAATTGCTGGCAGTGCGAGACGTGCTCACAGTCAGGCTCACGGCTGATGCTGATGCCATTGGTAATCAGTGGCAACGTGCTCAGTGGCTGAATTCACAGTTTGAAAAACCTCTGTGGAAGGCTGCTGTGGCGGAATATGTACGCAACACTGGATTTGGGTTGTTTGATCCAGGCAAGAGATATGATCGATGCAGAATATTTGAACTGCGTGAAGATCAGCTGAAGGAAAGTTTCAATATTGAAATCCGGATGTTCGGCTGTAACTCGTACGGCAAATGCAGTCCGCGGACTCCTGACCGTGGTGTACAAGAAATCCCTGGTGATACCCCAGGGTATCACACATTCTGGTCAGTACCAGTGGCAAGTCAAACCCTGTTTGTGATCGGTGATATTAAAACTGGTGCGCTGACTCGTGCCACATATCACTGGCGCCAGCGCAACACCAGTGACAATGTTTATGTGCTGACTCCAGCAGATAAAACTCAGCCCATGAAAACTTCTCATTTCATGGCAGCCATTTGCGGCCCGCCTGATGAACAGATTCATTTGGCTAGCGAACTGGACCAACCAGAACGTCAGGCCCGCGCCAGCAATGCCGGGGTGACCATCATGGTGCTGACTCAGCGTACTAATGGCCGATATGGTCGTAAGGCAGACAAGACTATGGTTTGGCGTGCCACTTACTCACTGGATCAGTTTAATACCACTGATAAGGTACTGTATGTACCGCTGGTGGGATTTGAAGTACAGAGCCAGCATAGTGTTACTGACATCAAACTGTTACACACAGAACTGATAGAGTCGTGTTTGTTTGGTAATAACCTAGTGATTCATGGTGTTCGCAAGCAGGATCTGGCCCAGGTGCAGGCGTTGTCCAACTGGGTTAACCTGGAAGATCACATCGTGCATCAGCTCAGCAGTATGGATGAAGCCACGATCCAGGGTATGGCACTGAACCAGGTTGACTCCGCTAAGGAAATCGTGTATAATAAACATGTGCTTCAATACATCGCTGATGACACAAATCTGCTGAAACTGTTGATCCAGAAGTTGACGCCTGTGCAGAACAAGCACTTCAATCACGGATTGCTGGAGAGTTTGAGTCGGAGGTTTGCTCCGGGATCGGCTGACAAAGTCAACAATCAGATCCGTCAGTTGACCTCCGAAGTTGCCGCAGTGAATCAGCGGTATCCACTGTTGAAGCACCTGGCCTATGCCAACGGTGAGCATGTGGCTGAATATATCAACCTAATCCACAACAAGAACTAAGTACACAAGACACAAGGACAAACTAAAATGGCATTCCCATACATCGCGCAGGGCAACAACATCACGGTAGTTATTGGCACCAACAGCCACACCATCAACCGGACTCATATCGCATTCAGCCGCGTGCTGGAAGCCATCAAGGCTGGTGACTGGGACACTGTCAAGGACATCATTGAGCCGCAGAAAGTTGTGCTCAACTATGGTGCTGGCAACATCAGCATCCAGGGTGACCAGATGTTCTGGAAGGGTGCAGAGTTTCACGGCACGCTGGCCAATCGTGTGATCCAGATGTATCAGGATGGATTCTCGATCGAGCCCATGGTGAATTTCATGGAAAACCTCATGCTGAATCCCAGCAAGCAGGCAGTGACTGAACTGTATAGCTTCCTTGAGCAGGGACAGTTGCCCATTACACCGGATGGTTGTTTCTTGGCTTACAAGAAAGTGCGTGGCGACTTCAAAGACATCTACAGCGGTACCCTGGACAATAGTGTGGGACAGACTGTGACTATGGAACGCAACACGGTGGATGACGACAAGTACCGCACCTGTAGCACTGGACTTCACTTCTGTAGCCAGGCTTATCTGAAACAGTTTGGTGGCTCGGGCGATCCTGTGATGATCCTCAAGATCAACCCGCGTGATGTGGTTAGTATTCCTGCAGACTATCACGACACCAAAGGCCGGTGTTGCGCCTATGAAGTGATTGGTCAGCTGGGCGTGGACCCGGCTGCGGCATTTACTGAGTCAGTGCAGGACGGTGCCAACGAGCCCGTGAATTCAGAGGCGGCCTAATATGCTGACCTTGGAAACACTGTGCAAAGTCATTAACACCCAGTTTGGCGAACCCTTTCTGGTGCGTGATGGAGTGATGGCAGAAATCGTCACAGAAGCTGACGAAACCCTGCTCAGCATCTGTATTGGACGTCGTGACATTCAGATCAATGCCGCAGGTGAAGTGGTGAGTAGTGGCACGTTGGTTGGTATGTCCAATGACACTCTGCTCACGCCTGAGGTGGAATAAATGCCTCAGGCAGAAAACATCACCAAACTGGACGCAAACGAAGTCTTTGTTTTTGGTAGTAACACGGCCGGGCGGCACGGCCGTGGTGCGGCCAAACAGGCACTGGATCAATTCGGCGCAGTGTACGGTGTGGGTGAAGGCATCACTGGTCAGTGTTATGCGTTTCCCACACTGGATGGCAGCAATGGTACCCTGACTCAGTTGCCCATGAAATCCATGCAACGCAGCCGAGATCGTTTGTATGATATCTGTACCACGTTGCCTGAGCTGAGTTTTCTGCTTACCAAAGTTGGTTGCGGACTGGCAGGTTATCCCGAAGAACTGATGCAGAGTCTGTTCACTGATCCTCCGGAAAATTTGGTTTTGCCCCTGGGTTGGTAGTTTATCAAAGCTGGAAACCGCTTCTCGGTACCAGAGTGGTTGGAATGTGGTTCGCGAACCACATTGACATCAGACATAGCCGTTTGCTATACTAGTTGAGTAGGCAGTTTGCGGACATAGCATAATGAATAGTGCAGGGCACTCTAACAGCCTAATATGAGAGTTTGAATCTCTCTGTCTGCACCATAATTTTACACACAGGACAACTCAATGAGCTTCTTAAAATCAGGTAACACATTTCGAGTAACCAGCAAAGAAGAACTAAATCTTCACGATACACTACCAGTAGGTACTTATGTGGTGAAGTTCAATTCCATGCAGGGTCATTTCTACCTGGAACGGATTGATGACTTCACACTGCCCAGCAAGCTCTATGGCGACACCAATCGTCACGCTGAGCGTATTCTCAATACCTTCCTGGATCGTCCAGCTGGTACTGGCGTAATTCTCAACGGCGAGAAGGGCAGCGGCAAAACCCTGCTCAGCAAGAAAATCGCAGTGCAGGCGGCCGCTCAGGGTATCAGTACCATCCTGGTCAATACTCCACACTTTGGTGACTCCTTCAACAACTTCCTGCAGGACATTGAAGTGCCTGTGGTGGTGTTGTTTGACGAGTTTGAAAAAGTTTATGACGACTCTGCGCAGGAAGCTGTGCTCACGCTGCTGGATGGTGTATTTCCCAGTCAGAAACTGTATGTGATCACCTGCAACGACAAGTACCGGATTGACTCGCATATGCGTAATCGTCCAGGCCGTATCTACTACATGCTGGACTTCACTGGTCTGGATGCTGACTTCATCAGAGAATATTGTGTTGACTGTTTGCTGAATCAGAGTCATACTGACACAGTGTGTAAGATAGCAACATTGTTCTCTCAGTTCAACTTTGACATGCTCAAGGCCATGGTGGAGGAAATGAATCGCTATGGTGAGACCCCTCAACAGGTGATGCAGATGCTCAACACCAAACCCGAATTCAGTGACAATTTGGTATTTAATGTAAATCTGGAATCAGCTGAACCTGATTGCGACCCAACTACTATTTCTAAAAGTTGGAAAGGTAATCCCATGACCTCAAAAATCGAAATGGAATACCGCGGGAAAGAAGATACTGCTGACAACGGGTTTGAGTGGTATACTGCAGAGTTCTGTAGTGATGATATACAGATTATCAACCCCAGCCTGGGCCAGTTTGTTTTCAAGAACGGTGATGGCGACAAGCTCACACTGACTCGCACCAAGCCTAAAATTAATGACTGGCACAAGATGCTTTGTTAAATATACAGGGAGGGGTTAACCCTCCCTGTATTCAACTGGAGAGCAATATGACGTAGATTACTACCGAACTAGCATGTAAGACCGCAGTTTTTCATTTCAACAAGCATCATCTAACTGATCCCGCCATCCCTATGTGGTGTATCAAAGCCCAGGGTAAAACTTATTATGTAAATCATGTGAGCTGTGAAATTGGCTGGAACACCAAAGAAACGCCCAACAACAGTCACACCCAGGGCAGCCTCAAGTTTAACCGCTGTCTGATACAAATTGACAGTGAAAACACTGCTACTATTAAACCACTTACCCCAGCAGATCAGCTGAGATTGCGTGATCAGAAAAGCATCATCCGACTGATGATCAGCAACTTAGGTATAGAGCGATTCTGGCAGTCAGTAACACAGAGTCAGATGCATGTGGGGGCGCCATTGCAAGTTAAAGGTTCCTGTAGTAACCCGTTTCTAATCATCGACATATATCAGCAAACTGACTTGGTTTACCTGACCCTGAATATGCCGGCTTATAGCGTCAGAGTATTGCAGAGCAACGAAGATCACTATCAACGGTATGAGCAAGCCCTGGCCAACAACGAAGTCAGCATATGGTGGGAAGAACCTGATGATGAAGACGAAGATTAATCAAGTTGTAAAAATCACACACGAGGTAGTGTATAATAAGTTATGAAACAAATCTGGACCGAGGCATACAGGCCCGATACCCTAGACGGTTATGTTTTTCAGAATCAGATTCAGCGATCTCAGGTACTGAACTGGATCAATGAGCGAACTATCCCGCATCTGTTATTCAGTGGCGGGCCAGGCACTGGAAAAACAACGTTGGCTCGCATCCTGGTCAAGGCATTGGATATTCATCCATATGATGTGCTGGAAATTAATGCTAGTCGTGATAATGGCATCGACGATCTCAGAAATCGTATCACCAGTTTCGTAAGTACCACCCCGTTTGGTGAGTTCAAGGTTGTATTGATGGATGAAGCAGACGGGCTTTCACCACAGTCGCAGGCAGCCCTGCGGAATCTCATGGAGACTTATGCTGACCACGCCAGGTTCATTCTAACCTGCAATATCCGGCACCGGGTAATTCCAGCAATCCAGAGTCGTTGCCAGGACTTTCATATTACTCAGCTGGATCAGACTGAGTTTGCCACGCGCATGGCACAGATTCTGCTCACAGAAGGTATTGAGTTTGATCTGGATGCGTTGGACACATATGTCAAATGCAGTTATCCAGATCTCAGAAAGTGTATCAATGTATGTCAGCAACACAGTATTGGTGGTGTGTTGCAGGTGACGCAGGTGGCTGACAGCAATCAGGACTACCGCATCGCAGCAGTGGGCATGATCAAAGCTGGTAATCTCAGAGCTGCCAGACAGCTGATCTGTAAACAGCTTAGACCTGAAGAGATGGATGAACTTATCAGCTGGGCTTACCATAACCTGGATCTGTGGAGCAACACGGATGAAGGACAAGACCAAGCCATACTGATTATTCGCAAAGCCGCAGTCAATACCAGCATGGTAGCTGATGCAGAAATCAACGTGGCTGCTATGATCACAGAACTTTCTCAAATTAACTAAAGGACAACTATGTACCTGCTCGCGAAATACTTAAAGAATCCCCGTAATCCCAAGATGACTCACATCAAGGGATACATGCTGAACAAAGAGAACTACACACTGGATGAGAGTGTTAAGTTTTCTCGCAACCTCCGGAACAAGGACCTGATTGATCACAATGTGGTCATCAATATCTTTCAACAGCGCATCGAAAAGTGCAACGTGGAGGACATGCAGAATCTGGAGTATGATCAGATGTTTGCTTACTTTTACCGAAATTATCAGACCTACTTTGATCGCATGTTCGACGCTGTGGGGTTGAAGGTACAGATTGGGCATGAACCCGTGGACGCTGAAGTCACCGAAGTCACTGCTGAAGTCGCCGAAGTCACGGCCGAAGTGGTACAAGTGCCAGTACACTCTGTGGTAGAGTCGGCAGATTAGTTAATATGATAAAAGGGGCCCAGAACTGGGCCCCTTTTATCTATTCTTCGCCGTACAGTTTAAGCACTCTACTTACAATAGGATGCCGTTCAATGTGTCGAGTATCAAACTGGACAGTACTAATCATACGCTCGTCCTGCTGAATTCGATTTACGAAGTCTTTGAGCCCGTTGTCTTTAACAAACGGTTTATCCATCTGAGCTAAATCGCCAGTGACCACAGCTTTGGTTCCATCTCCCAATCGTGTGAGAAACATCTTCATCTGGTTAATTGAACTGTTCTGAGCTTCGTCGAATACTATCCAACAGTGTTTGAATGTTCTCCCCCTCATAAAAGCCAGAGGAGCCAGTTCAATTACCTGATCCTCGATCATTTTTTCAATCTGCGGCAGATCATAACATTCACGCAGCACATCCATGAGTGGCTGAGTCCAGGGCATCATCTTGCTGGTGAGATCGCCGGGTAAAAATCCATGGCTTTCACCTTCAACTCCCACTGCGGGTCTGGTCAGTATTAGTCGTTTAACTTTCCCTTCTCTGAGAGCTTGAATACCTGCCATCATGGCCAGCAAAGTCTTACCAGTGCCGGCTGGGCCCACAGCAAATACTACAACTTTCTGTGGATCGGTGAGTAGGTCTAGGTATTCTTCTTGCACAGCGTTTCTAGGCACAATTACCGGCATTGCACGGCGTGTCTGACGCTCGAATTGAATGGTGTTACTGGCAGCTGACTGGGGTGTCTCTGCTCGTTGGCGTTTCTTGGACATATAACGGACCTCCTATTTGATTTGGATTCCATGAGTATTTAAGCTGAGATCAGATTACATCAGCTAGTTACAGAAAAACTTGTGAAAAAGCATAAGTATCGGGTATGGACTTTGCAATGGAAGTTTGATCGAAGCCAAAACACACGCGGATTTCTTGCTGCAAATACTATAAATAATCAGTGAGAAACTAACTATGCCTCAGAGTTTAAAAGATATCATCAGCAACGTCAAGGACGTGTCCATGTCAGACAGTTCCCTGAGCACCTTGCTGGATTTTGAACGAGTATTGGATGAAATGGATCTGTATGCGTTTCAGAACTGGAAGCTGGGTGAGCTGATTTCAGGTCCCGCAGTGGGCAAATACCGTGTAATCTGTACTTTTATGTGGCCACACAGTCTGATGCCAGATCCTGCGGGTGCTGAGCGACTGTTGAACTTTGGTGCTAAAATACAGTGGGGCAAAGACTGGTTGGAGTATCCCATCAAGATTGAAACACCAGATGACTATCGACCTGGCACCAAGAAGCCTCGCATGGCACGCAAGCAAGTTTGGACAGTGGAACTGAATCTGCCCAAGACACTGATCAAGAATATCCAGCGCGGCAGTGCTGATATTCTCAACAGCACACTTAACCTGGATGATATTGACTCAGCATATGAGCGTGGACTGGATGATCAGGGAACCAACGCTGACAAGACCGCAGATCAGACACAAGCAGACATGGCCAATTCGGCTGGTCAGGAGCAAATGTAATGACCAATCTGGTGGAAGGACTGGAAGTTAACGATCTGGTGGATGTGCTACAATCTCAGATGCAGGTGGATGAATACCGCAGCAAACTGGGCAGAGATGATAAGAATTGTGTGCTCAGCTTCATGGTGGACGATCGGGTAGCAGCCAATGACCTGGTTAATTTCATGGAGCGTGGCTATGAATTTGTACTGGATGCAGATGTCAGCAACAGTGAAGTCAGCAATGGACGCTGGTTGGTGTTTGTGGAAATTCGCCGACTGACATCATTGTATGATCATGTGGAAAAGATCATCAAAGACTTAGCCGCATCCAGTGGCATCAAGCCAGCCCAGTGGCAGTTTAAATATCGCAAAGACAAACAATATCAGCCACTGACTCGTGAGAATTTTACTCAATTGGTGCCGCTGACCAGCCGGGCCTACCGCAAGCGGTATATCGATCCAGTGAATCAGATGAAAACCACTGCTGGATTACCAGTAACCACTCCGCCAGTACAGGATCAGGACCTTAAAAATCTACAAAATCTAGCTGGTATTTAGGAATTTCAATTATGTTATTGCGAGCAAAGTTAATGGCCATGGTGGGGGTGGGCATAGCTGTGATGGTGCTGGGGTTCTGGTTGTATTATAAAAATTCCCAGAAACGACTATCAGAAGCAGCCGCTCAGAACGCACAACAACAGATACAGATCCAGCAACAACAAGCCATTCAGAAACAGATGCAGCAAGACATAACCAAAGGTGCTGAATTGCGTCAGACTGTTACTCGTCAGATGGTGCAAACTCAGCGCAGTGTGGATGACATGCGTGCCAAGTTTGTACCCCGCCAGGATTCCAGCACAGGACAACCTGTTACACTAGGAGCCCGGGCAGTGGAAAAAACCGACACTGTGGAACGGGCAGTGAATCGTGGCACATTTGATCAGTTACGCTGCTTTGAATTAACCACCGGCAGTGCGCTGACAGATGACGAGAAGTCCGGCAAAGTTTCTAATTCACTGTGTCCAGAATTGTTGGTGTTTAAACTGCCCAGCAGCTATGCCCAACTAAATACATTAGGTAAAGTTAACAATGAAAAATCTATTCCGCCTCAGGTGGCTACCAGCAAGTCTGGTGCTGCCGCTGCTGCTAAGTAGCTGCTTAACTCATAAGAAACTACAAGTGCAAGTTCAGCCAGTGACACGAGTTCCTCTGGATCTGCCAGCTATTGCTCCACTACAACTGGACGGCATGAGCTGGTATGTGGTGACCGAGAGTAACTTTACTGAAGTCATAGCCAAACTCAAAGCTGCTGGAGTACAGCCAGTGTTCTTTGCACTGGATGAGCGTGGATATGAAAACCTCAGTGTTAACATGACCAAGATTCGTGGGTATATTGTTCAGCAGAAAATTGTGATTGTGTCGCTGAAAGATTATTATGGAGTTCCGGATAATCCCGAGGCATTGACTCCTGCTCCCAGCCGACTCTCCATGGGCTCAGGTTCAAATATTCCCACTGCGGCTGCGGTGTCTCAGCCCATTGCGGCCAAGACGGTAACAGCTCAGCCAGCAACAGCGCAACCCCCAGCTAAAAAAGGCATGGCCAAGTTTATCCCACCTTTCCTAAAAACACAGTAGTTTATTTTGGTCTCTGTTTGGTTTAAATACTAACAAATCCAGGGAGACTTCAATGACTGCATTTCGAGACCTATCGTTTGCTGAACAGAGCTGGCACTGTGCAATGCTGAGTAAAATCTGCTATGAAGCACCAAGCACGGCCACACCACAGTTTAATCAGTTGGGTTACACTGATGCAGGGATTGATTTTATGGCGGTGGATAGCAGTCAGGGATATATACTCACCACTGATACAGATATCATGGTGCTTTGTCGTGGCACAGAATTGACTGAGAAAGCCGACGCATTAAGCGATCTCGAAGTTTGGTACAGTCATGATGATGAACTGGGATTGGTGCATACTGGGTTCCTGGCCAGTGTGAATCGCCTGTGGCCACGGGTATTTGATTACCTACAAGCCAATCAGCACAAGCCAGTATACTTCACTGGTCACAGTCTGGGCGCGGCAATGGCCACCATCATGGCAACTCGTATGCTGCATACATACGACATGTTGAAACCCAGAGCATTATTCACATATGGCAGTCCGAAACCGTTTAGTATCATTGGAGCCAAAACCACCGCAGCTGGTGTGCCACATCATCGCTGGGTCAACAACATGGACATTGTACCACGCAGCCCAGGATTCCTGATGGGATATGGTCATTGTGGAACTCAGCATTACATCAACAGCTGGGGCAATGTGGTCAACTACGGCTTCTGGCACCGTGAGCTGGATAAAATCATGGCTCTGCGTCGTGCTGGGGTGTTTGGCGACCTGGGTTATGTGGACAGTCATGGCATGATTCATTACCTCGCCGCACTGGAACGTTACCGTGACGGCATTGTGTTGCCACAGGGCAAAGAGGGCCTGGCTTACAAACGGCGTCAAAAATAACAACTGCCAAGGTGAAGCACACGCGGTTTTTCAGCCAAGAGCCGATAAATAACACAGCGGGGAATTTACACCATGGGTCTGATTGCCAGAAGAGTAGCCAAGCGAGCCAAACAATACAAGAGTGTGGATGATTATTTAAAAGATCTGTGGCGCCCACTCATAGCTTGGGTATATGCCATTATTGTATTGTTTGACTTCATGATTGCTCCCATCATGCTGGGTGTGTATTGTGCGGCGTTTAGACAGCCTTATATTGAATGGCATTCGCTGACCATCCAGGGTGGTGGAATGTTTCATATCGCCATGGGTGCGGTAATCGGTGTCAGCAGTTACGGTCACAGTCAGGAAAAAATCAACACTGCGCCTGATCCCAGTGGTATGCCAGGTATGTCCTGGCCCAGCAATACTCAGGGGTCGCCTGGCTTCACTGGTGGTACACCATCCAACAGTGGATATGGCGCGCCTGTGGGGGGATTTGGTTCAGCTCCAGCTGGATATGGCGCGCCTGTGGGGGGATTTGGTTCAGCTCCAGCTGGATATGGAACTCCAGCTCCCAATAGTTTTAACTCGCCGGCTGTCAGCTTGCCGCCAGTGGCTCCACCAGCTCCCACGCCCATTGCCATGGGCACAGTAAAAGATCACGATGAAATACCTCCTCAGATAGTACCCACTGGTGGCATGCCCAGAGCTAAAAAGTTCAATAGTTAAAATATTAGCAGGAAACAGCCTGCTGTATAACTACTGGTTGGAGACTATTCTTAACTATGAACAATCATGAACAGATCGTTGCTGCCTACGAGGCTTACTTGGCTGAACACACCAAGTTCACTGACAAGGGTGTCAAAGCAGCAGCAGCTCGCGCTCGTAAAGCACTGGGTGACCTGGGTAAACTTACCAAAGAACGCCGTGCTGAGATCCAGGAAACCAAGAACGCAGCCAAGTAACTGAGATAATCATGGATCCCTGGTCAGCTTTAAATATTGAGAGGTCTGCGTCAGCAGACGATATCAAAATGGCCTATAGAAAGTTGGCCAGGGAACACCACCCAGATCTGGGTGGTGACCCAGACCGATTCAGACAGATTCAGCAAGCATACGAGCAATTAACCAACCCTCAACCACAGCAACATCAGCAGCAACACCATGGCATCAATATAGAAGATCTATTCCGAAACTTTGGTGTCAATTTTGGTCAACAACATAGACCACGACGCAACCAGAACTTGGAAATGTATGTGATCATCAGTGTAGCAGAAACCATCAATGGCGCCAGTCGCACGGTAAATATTAATGAAAACGGTGTACTCAGAACTATTCAAGTGGATATACCTGCCGGACTGGCCACAAGTGAGGTAATCAAATACACAGACATGGGCAGTCAGCTAGACGCCAGTCTACCAGCTGGTGATCTATTGATACGCATCACCGTGGAAAACCCACTGGGCTATGTGGTAGACCAGGGCCATATGCTGACTCAACGCAGAATCAGTGTGTGGCGAGCATTGCTGGGCACTGAAGTCACAGTTCAAGACCCGCTGGGCAGTGAACTCAAAGTCACCGTGCCAGCTGGCGTCACTGCTGGTACCCGACTCAGAGTGGCTGGTCGTGGTGGTCAACTTAGACAGCAGCGTGGTGACATCATCATTGAAATCATTATCACCATGCCTGAACTCAGTGATGATCAGACCACCATAATAACCAAATGGCTTTGACTTTCACACAGGAATCCTGTATACTAGTATAGAAGGATGGCAACAGTGCTTAAAGATAACCCCGAAATTAGTTTGATTGTGAGCAAGGCTAGTGAATATGCCAACGCATTAAATCACCAATATGTAACTCTGGAACATTTGTTATACAGCATGTGTAGCTACCGAAACTTCAAGAAGTTAATTAACGACTATGGCGTAGATGTGAACAGCTTGAACCAGGAACTCAAACAGTATATTGAGGGCCAGACTGGTCTGGCCTGCACTGAACCCACAAAACCCACCCGTACCAGCACACTGGAGCGGGTGTTTAACCGTGCTGTGAGTCAGGTATTGTTTCATGGCCGGGATCAGATTCAGGTAGCAGATCTGTATGACAGCATCACTCACGAGACCAACAGTTTCGCCGCATACATCATGCTGAAGTATGGTGTACAGCGTGAAGACTTCATGAAGTTTGCTAGCCAAAATTATGTGAGCCCGGTGACCTCCAGGGGTGACAAATCGCAGATGAGCTCCAAGCAGGCATTGGAGATGTTGAATGAATACTGCACCAATCTCAATCAACTGGCCACTGATGGCAAGATTGATCCAGTGATTGGTCGCGAAACTGAGCTGAATGAGATCACTCAGGTCATGGCCAAGCGCAACAAGAGTAATGTGCTGCTGGTTGGAGATTCAGGAGTGGGGAAGACTGCTATCGTTGAGGGACTGGCGCTGAACATCGTGAATGGCGCAGTACCTAAATACCTGCAGGATTGGACGGTGTGGAATCTGGATATTGGTAGCTTGCTGGCCGGCAGTAAATTTCGTGGCGACTTTGAAGAAAAACTAATTTCAGTGCTGGACTCATTGGCCGAGCTGGGTAAATGTATTCTGTTTGTAGACGAAGCGCACCAGATGCGCGGTGCTGGCGGTGGCAGTGATCGTGGACCTGACTTTGCCAACATGATCAAACCAGCCATCAGCAAAGGTCGAGTCAAAGTACTTGCCAGCACCACTTGGGAAGAATACAGCAACAGCTTTGAAAAAGATCGTGCGCTGATGCGCCGCTTCTACCGATTGGCCGTGGATGAACCCACGCCGCAGCAGGCCAAAGAAATCCTACGCGGCCTGCGTGATAAGTTTGAAACATTTCACGGCGGCTCAGTAACTGATGCTGCTATTGATGTGGCAGTGGACCTCAGTGTGCGGTATCAGACCGATAAGAAACTGCCAGACAAGGCCATTGACCTGATCGACAGTGCATGTGCCAGATTGCGCATCACTGATGTACAGGGCTGGACCGTGGGTCGTGGTGAAGTTATTGCTGAGATCAGCCGTTCCACTAAGATTCCAGTGGACAGCCTGGACCAGGACAAACGAGCTCATCTCAAGACACTGGCTGTGGACATCAAGCAACGCCTGTATGGGCAGGATGCTGCGGTGGATACCGTGATTGACAAGATCCTGATTAGTCGAGCAGGGTTAAAGCGTATCAACAAGCCCATGGGAAACTTCCTGTTACTGGGTCCCACCGGCGTGGGGAAAACCGAACTTGCCAAGTTGCTGGCTGATCAGTTGCAGATGAAACTGCACCGTTACGACATGACCGAATACCAGGAGAAACACAGCATCAGCAAGCTGATTGGTGCCCCTCCGGGTTATGTGGGACATGATGACGGCAAGATGGGCGGCGGCTTACTGGTGGGTGATATTGAAAAGAGCCCCAACTGTATCCTGTTGTTTGACGAAGTGGAGAAAGCTCATCCTGATGTGTTGCAGGTGTTGTTGCAGATGATGGATGAAGGATTTATCAGCGGCAGCAATGGACGTAAAGCAGATTGCCGCAATAGCCTAATCATTCTGACCAGTAACCTAGGCGCGGCTGACATGGAGCGTGAACGCATTGGATTTGGTGAAATTCAGAATCAGTCAGACAACGCTGCGGTGAAAGAATTCTTCAAGCCGGAATTTCGTAATCGGCTGGATGCGGTTTGCAAGTTTAACAAACTGGATGATCTCAGCTATCGCAAGATCGTGTGCAAGTTTATTCGTGAGCTGAATGAACTCATGACTGACCGTGACATCATTGTGACTGCCACTGAGCAACTGATTGATCAGATCATTGCGGTGGGAGTGGATGCCAAGATGGGCGCCAGGCCGCTGGCACGCACTGTGGACGATATCATCAAGTTGCCACTGAGCCGTAAGTTGCTGTTTGATGAAATTCAGCCAGGAACCCGGCTTACACTGGATTGGGTTAACAACCAACTGGATATCAAGGAGAACGTATATGTACCAGAAACTGCGTGATCAGTTTCCCCAGCATCAGAAACTAATTAACCCCCTGAGTAAAATGGTAACAGATCGGTATAAGATTGTAGTGGAATTTACTCACTCACTAACAGATGACATAACCAGTCTGCTTAGACGCGGTCAGTGTTATAGACCAACAACGACTGACTTTCTACTGAGTCCTGTCCCAGTTGATGCTGAGGTAATATCATATATGGGCACGAAGAACACGGAGCCAGCTCGCCAGTTGTACCAGCGTATGCGTGATCAGCAGGTGGCTTTCCGACATGAATATCGATATCTCAGCGTGTATCTGCACACGCTGGATCAGGCACAGGAATGGATTCAATGGGCTAGTGATATACAGGATACTTATAAATTTCATTTTTTACGTAAGGTGCGGGCTGTGGATCAAAGTACACTGGTGGGTGAAGTCATTGTGAAACAGGCAGCACTGAAACCCTACCAGTACAAGATACTGCTGAACGATCAGGATATGGAACAAGGCAGTGCAGACCGTATGCGCAGTGTGATAAAAAACTTCACAGGTGACTTACGCGGTAACTTTAACTTGAATCGTTTTCTGGGAAAACGCACAAACGGGTATGCGTCCGCCAATAGCTTCTACAACGCAACGTTCTACGCAAAAGATGATGCGGTGATCATGTTCCTGGGGCTGAGTTATCCCAAACTGATTAAAAAAATCTACCGTGTGAAATACCTGGGTAAATAGCTGTATATTATGGCACAAGTTATTACAGAAACCATCACACTGGCGTTTAGCCGACTTGTAAAAGATGCAGCAGTACCTGATTCAGTATTTACATCAGATCTGCTTGCCGACATCGAATCAGCAGCCAGCGCACTAGCAGGAGCTGGCATAATAGTAGAAATCAGAAGTTACACCACCAATAGTGAGGAATAAATGGATCTAAGTCAAGAACAAGTAGAGTATCTGAGAAAATGTCACCCACAGGTGTGTATCCCCTGTTATGGCGGACAGTTATTTGAGTCAGTTTTTGTTAGTATGCTGAAGTTTGTGATCTATTGTAACAAGATCGGCATGAACTTCAGTATTGACACCATGGTAAATGAAAGCCTGATCACTCGTGGTCGCAACAACCTGGCAGCCAAGATGATGAGTAATGCAGATGCCACGCATCTGATGTTTATCGATGCTGATATCGGCTTTGAGCCTGAGCACATCTTCCAGTTGTTACTACATGACAAGGATGTAGTGGGTGGATTGTATCCCAAGAAAAGTCTGCCCATTGATTATGTGGTCAATGTGGATCCGGCTATGGTCAATGAACAGGGTGAAGTACCAGTAACCAATAACCTAATTCCGCTGACTCGCCTGGGCACTGGATTCATGATGATCCGGCGTGAGGTGTTGCTGAAGATGTTTGCTGCCTATCCTGAAACTCATTACATTGGCAACATTGGGCTGGACAAAAAGTATGACCAGTTTATGTTCGCATTGTTTGACACTATGATTACCAAAGACCTGGAATACAACAGTGAAGACTGGACATTCTGTGATCGTTGGAGAGCTATTGGTGGTGAGATTTGGGGTGATATTACCATGAAGCTGGATCACACTGGTCATTTCCGTTATCCTGGTAATCCTGACAAGCTGAGCCAGATGACTGGCAACACCGAACAGGGTGGCATTAGCCAGAGCAGAGGCGACGTCAGCATGAAGCCGGCTAATACCACTGATGTGGTTGACGCCGAGCCCATGCCTTTAGATTAAATCAGTAAAAACCCGGTGATTAGTCACCGGGTTTTTCTTGACTAATCACTGGTTACTTGCCCAGATTAAATCTCATACCAGTAGCTTGTTCCACTACCGTCATGGAGGTTTGATACTTGGGCCAGTCAGTGGCTGGGCTAATTGCACTGTTGGGCATAATGAAAGCCTGCACTTTCTTACTGTGCTTTTCGATAATAATCTTAAACAATCTCGTGGGAATACCCAGCCCGTTGCCGGTTACTGGGTGACCCTGATCGTAAATGCCACCGGAAATGATATAAAAATCTGTGCCGAGTTGTTTTGCCCATTGGCGTTCAGCAGTTTCCAATAGACGCCATGCTCCACGGTTGATGCTGGAATTCTGTGCCACCATGTTGCTGAGGTTGAAACTTTCGCTCATGATTTGGTCATTCTGGGTGTTGTTGCCTGCTGGAGCCATGTGCCCACGATCGTGAGTTCCCCCCAAAGTGGCATAGTCAGCCAGTGAAGCACTACATACTGGGGTAATAGCAGCATCAGGATGAAAGTTATTCTTGCGTCGTGCTGGGCCAGTCATGGCAGCGGGTGTGAGGTGCTCAAATACTGCCACTGGCGCTTTGACTTCACAGCGATGAATCACCGCATAGTTGAGATGACACACTTCCTGGTCGCCTGGCCGATGCTGATACAGTGGCGTGCCGTTGACAGTAAACTGTGGGCACTGTTGATTGATCTGTGCTACTACGCCACTGACTGAAAACATAATCAGTAATAGAAATTTTTTCATAATAGATCTCCAGAAATATTTAGCCTGATCCAGGTCCTGAATGCACAGCGTATATCACCGCAACGCCATAAATAATACAAATGATCCTTAACGAACTATTCACCACAGTGGACGAAGGAATACAAGATCCTAATATCTTCAAAGCATTGATGTTGATTGGTGGCCCAGGCAGTGGCAAGACCACAGTGGGAGAACATCTGATATCCGGCACTGGTATCAGATCAGTGAATACTGACGCGTTCTATGAGATGATCAAATCTCGCAACTGGCTGGCTAAAAATCCTGGAAAAACTCGGGCAGATATGCCCAGCTGGGACCTTCCGCAAGATATACAATCTGACCCAGACTGGAAAACCTCTACTAAATCTCAGTATAGTCGATTGGAACTATTGGTACAGGGCCGTCTGGGAATAATGTTGGATATGACTGGACGAGATGCTGAGTCCACCCAGCAGTACCGACAGGAACTAGAGCAATTGGGATATGATGTGGCTATGCTGTATGTGAGAACTCCCACAGAAGTGGCACAGCAAAGAAATGCAGCACGGCGTCGCAGGGTTGACCCTGATACACTGGCTAACATACACACTGCGGTTAACACCAATGCGACCTATTATAAACTGGTGTTTGGTGACAAGATGGTAATACTGGACAATCATCAGAGTCAGCCAGTACATCATCTGCTGACCAGCACTGAAGATTTTCATTGTGATCAGGGGGCTATCAGTATATCTCGCTGGTTTCGTCGTTGGCTGAAACAGCCAGTGAAAAACGATGCGGTCCAGGCTTGGAAACAAACTCAGCTAAAATCTCTTGGTCGCAAAGTATCTGTATCTGAGGATATCAATAAAAAATCATCCAGTACTCCAGTTCGTGGCGGAGTCAAAATCCTAGTGGATGCTGGCCTTGAACTAACAGGAAAACAACTGCTGGCACTGGCAAAACGCCTTAACACTGAATGTGCTGGATATATCCGGGCCTTTAAACTAGCCCATCAGCCACTTTATCGAGGTATGGCGGATGAGGGTAGAGTGATGGTGGGTCGTAGTTATCAGCAAAGACGTCCGCTGGACAGTGACATAGGTGAAACTCAGCTATTTGATCAAGCACTAACTCAGCTGGGCATTGCCGCACAACGAGGCAACAGTATATTCACAACAGGAAATACTGGGCAGGCCAGCGGATATGGTGAAATATTTGCGGTGGTACCCAAAGACACTGCAACATTTAGCTGGAGCAAGGGGACAGATGATCTCACTTTGCACGATGGAGACTTGGCAGCTGATAGGATCATAACCAGGCCTGCGGCAGTATATGCACTGATAGAAAAAGAAATATCTCAAGTTACCCACCAAATTGATACAGAGAAAAATCAGGCTAAGCTCGCCAAGCTCGATAAGTATGCTGACGAACTGCTTCAATTAGAAGGAGCTCTGGAGATTCACGACGAACGTCAAATAACGATGAACATGGCATGGATACTGAAAAATATGCCAAACTCTGAGGTAGCCCAGAACTCAGCAGCAATACTCAATCCCGTACTAGACATCAAAATGTTCCAGAAAACATATGTCATGTCAGATAAGAATCTAGTAGCAGCAATTAAAAATCACGACGAGATTCTGATACGCGGCGAATACTATGCCATGGAACCAGATATATGGGAAACACTGCTTACCCGTAAACTTATATAAGAGAAAATTATGAGATACTCAGAGTTCATTACTGAAGCAGAAATCACCACACCAATTCCAGTGGCCGATTCACCAGGTTTCCAAGATCTGGCTCGGCTGCTGAACGAAAAATGTGGTGACTATTTGAAGATATTTAAAGAAACTGGCAAGGTGCTGTATCGAGGTGCTGACCCTGGTGCTCTGGCATTCAGTGGCCGCAGCAGAGATGACAGAAAACCCAAAGACAGCGATCCCACAGCTCACCGTCTGGTGAATATTGCCCTGACTAAACTGGGTATTGCCGCTCGTCGTGATAACAGTGTATTCACGACTTCTAATCAGAATATGGCTGGTGAGTTTGGAGTTATTTACATCATCATTCCCAGAAACTCAGCTGTGTACAGCTGGAGCAATGACCGTGATCTTACACTAAACCTCGCCACTGTGCGACTGCATAGCAATAGCCGCGACTGGAGACTGTTACGCCGGGCTGCGATTGAGGGGAAGGTGATTGAAAGTCAGGCGGATGACCTGGTCACAGCTCATCAGGAATCTCAGCGTGAGGATAAAACTGGGTTGGATGTTCTGCGGGATAATAGATACAGGGCCCTTAAACTTCTGGCCATTGCCCAAGGCATGCTTCTAACTGGCGGAGATGAAATAAACCAACAGATGTTAGATCCAATAACAGCGAAACCACTTCTGGATTGGGTGGTGGAAAATTGGCCCGATACTGTACTGGGTGCATATATTGCCAGAGAAATGGATCGTAGTTTGACCCTGCCCGTGGAAATAAACCCACAAAAACTGCAAGCAACTTATCAATTCACTGACGAAAATCTGGAAGCGGCATTAGAGAATGGTAATGAAGTACTGATTCACGGTGACTATATTGCAGTTAGACCCGGAGTGTGGAACGAGCTAACTGCGCAGGATCTGGTCTAATTCTAAAAATAACCCGCTAAATACAACATGCGATTACTGGAATTTACCAACAAGCCTACACTGTATCTGGATATGGATGGCGTACTAGCCGACTTCTTTGGCGCCTGGGCACCGGATCTGGGCGGTACCAGCTGGGAAGATATTAAGCATCGCTCAGACGCTGACAAAGCTGCAAGTATTCGTCGGCTAAGTCAGGATGCACGTATAGTGCGTGACTTCTTCCAGAATCTAAAAATTCTGCCTGGTGGTGTACAGTTACTGGCATGGTTATCACAGAACAAAGCACCATTCACCATACTCAGTTCTCCACTACAAGGCCGCAATGCTGATGCCAGTATTGAGGGTAAGCGGCTCTGGCTGGCTGATCAGGGATTATCCAGAGTACCTGCTATATTTTCCAGAGAAAAATATCACTATGCTACACAGCCTGACGGCACTGCCAACATACTGATTGATGACTACGGAAAAAACATCACAGCCTGGACAGAGGCTGGGGGTCAGGCTATCAAGCATGATGACGCTACAGTGCAACACACTCTAACACAACTTCAGCAATTACTCAGCCAGTATAAATACTAATTGGACATCACTATGAACCTATTTGAACTGTTTAACCAACCAGCACCGCGTCAGATACTACCAGAAGGCGGAAACCTAAGAATTGGCGATGCCACCAAGGGTGAAACTGTTCACGATGCTGATGAAATTGACCTCAAAGTACATAAACGCAGCTTTATCATTCCCATATTGGCTAAACTGTTACAGGATATCAATGATGCGTTTGAAGCCCAGTATCAGGCTCCTATATGGAGTCAGCAACTATTAGCCAGCAAACAGTTCCTAGGTGGCAGCAGTCTACATTTCTTCAATACTCGGGGTATATCAGATCAGCAATTTGTGGCCAAGAAGCCCAAAGTGGGTGATATCGACACCCAGTGTAACAAAGCACTGGAAGCGCACATCCATGAGTTTCTCACCAACTATACACACAAAAAAATAGGTGATACTACTTTGCTGGGGTTCAGTGCAGGTAACGAACAATACAATGCACTGTTTGAGTTTCAGAATCCGCCCATCAAAGTACAGATTGATTTTGAATTCGGCAGATACAATCCAGAAACCAATGAACCAGACGACTGGTTTAAGTTCAGCCACAGCAGTGACTGGGCTGATATTACCGCTGGTATCAAAGGAGTATTTCACAAATACATTTTCCGTGCGCTCAGTGGCATAACCGCACAGACTGCATATATTGCCAAGCTGGCGGGCAGAGGCAAGGATCGTGCCATACAGATATCATCCGAGCCAGAAGAAGTCAACATGGTATCATTTGCTGTGGCCAGCAAACTGGGTGGTGGAGTAAGTCGGAAATACAAACCCTATATTGACCCAGAAACTGGTAAGCCCATGATGCACAACAAGTTGCCAGTGCTGGAACTCATAGTATCAGCAGATCGCCACTACGAACAAGATCTTAAAAAACAGTTCCAGATGTTTTTCGGCAGAAAGCCCACAGCCAGTGACTCAGCATTACAACAGAGCTTTCTGGGCACACTGGACCTGATCAACAAGTATGTCAGCACAGATAAAAAAGCTGGCATTGTGGAAGACTTCTTGCAGATATGCTTTGACCCTGGTACTGCTCAGATGATCACCCGAGATGACCCACAGCGTGATGCCCAGATCAAGTTCATGGCTGTGGATGCCATGCTGATCAAACTGAACTTGAAGAACCTGCGTACCCGAGCTGTGCAACTGGCTCAGACATATGAGGATAATTTCCGGGCAGTGGCTGAGTACAAGAAACAAAATCCCGGAGTGAAAAATCCCAGAGCTGCCATGATGAAAGCAGCAACGCTGGCTGAAGCAGCTGAGCCCACAGTTAAAGCACAACTGCGCAAAGGCATGCCACATCTACATGATCTAAAAGCTCTGGATTTCTTGGATTTACTGGACGAAATTCATGACGGCCGTGGTAGCTTCAAACTACAAAACATTCCGCTAAATGTCAAAGTGGATGGCTTTGGTGGACGATTTGGTAAAGACGCTGCTGGTAAACCATTCATGGCCACCAGCCGCACTGAACCCAGATATCAACCTGGTTTCTTGAAATATCATGAAGAAAAAGGCACCACTGATCCTGAAGTATTGAATCGTGCTAAACTATTTGATAAATTATTTCATGAGATGATGCAAGCTGTACAGATGGTGGACCGCAAACTGGGCACTGACTTTCTGGTCAACAAGCAAGTGGTGTGTGAAGTGTTGTTTATGCCATTTGCCACACTGACTCCTGAAGGCAAACTGAAGTTTGTGGGCATTGCTTATGATAAATTACCCGATGGTGTACAATTGGCATTGGTGCCCATTCGTGTTACCACTGGCGACACTGGTGAAGATTTTCCTGGCTCTGATAAATTCATCCAACAATTGCTGAGCCTGGGCCGCCAGGGCAGCGTGATGTTTATTGACAACAGCCTGACTCAGAATCGCGCACTGGATGTGACTGAGATTATCAATCCGCTGGAAAACCTGGATCAACTCCGGCAGATTGTGTCAGACACTCAGGGTAAGCGAGATCGTGCCAGTTTACAACTACGTCGTGAAGTTGAAGAAAAACTACAGCCTGTGAAAGTTGCACTGGAACAGGCCATTGTCCAAGACCCTAATATCATTGGCAAGGAGTTGCTGGGTAAAGATTATGAAGGCATTGTGATCAACAGCCGACTGGGACCTATCAAAGTTACCAGTCAGCAACAGCGTGATGTCATCAGTGCTAAGAACTCAGCCAAGTCAGTGAGCTCACCGGGATCACAGGATAAAACTGCTGTGGTGGCTATAGGCAGCTTTGTGGGACACCAGGGCCATCAACAGTTGTTTGATTACACTATTAAAAAAGCTCTGGCAGTGGGCGGTGACCCTTATTTGTTCATGGGCAGCGCGGTGGGTAAAAACGATCCCATTCCAGTGGCTGACAAAGTTAAAACCTGGCGATTGCTGTATCCACAGTATGCTGAAAACATCAGTGCTCAGACCATGGCGGGTGGATCACTGATGCAAAAAATCAAGCATGAACTGATAAATCCCACACCAGGTAATCCACCCAGATATGATCGTATCATCATCATGGTGGGCGAAGATCAGGCCAATATGCCCATTGCGCAGGCCCTGATGAAGGCAGTCAACAAGTTTCCAGGATATGAGCATGTGAAAGTCATACTGGAAACTACTCCGCGTGGTACAGGCATGAGCTTTACTCGACTGCGCGATGCTGTAGCCAATGACTCACCACAGCAAGCATTTCAGCTGTGGAACTCAGCATTCAATCACGGGAAGTTTGGCGCTGAGCAATTGCCTCAGAGCTGGATTCACCACCTAATGAAAGTCACAGCACAGGGCATGGGCATGGCTGATAAACCCACACTGGACGAGAGTGAGTTATCACGGGATATCCAGTTTCATACCCAACTAAACCCCGCACTGTGGCACAATAAAAAACTCAGACCTGCTGTGGCTGATCACTTGGAAAAGATTGCTGAAGAATTTGAACGATTCCTGGATATGCCAGATCTGGATGTGACGGACATCACCATCAGCGGCAGTAATGCAGCCTATACCTATACCGACCATAGTGATGTGGATGTTCACCTAGTGGTAAAAGTACCAGCTGCAAAACAAGAGATGTTGCGCAAGTACTTTGATGCCAAGAAGGCAGTATTTACACAGCAGCATGATATTACAATACACGATCAACCAGTGGAAATGTATGTACAGTTCACCGATCAACCGCACATCAGTGCTGGACTTTACAGCTTAGCTGATGCTGACTGGATTGATGAACCCAAACCAGTGAGGGCGCATGTGGATCACGCAGATGTCCGCAGCAAGGTATTACAGTATATTCACGCTATTCACAGTGCCATTCACAAAAAAAATCTACCAGCTATACAAAGAATTCGTACCCGACTGGTGAACTATCGCAAACAGGGACTGAACACAGCTGGTGAATGGGGCACAGCAAATCTGGTGTTTAAGATTCTCAGGAATCACGGTATCTTAGATGATCTGAGTAAATACCAGACAGAATTACAGGATCAAGAACTCAGTATTGAGGAAACACGATGAATTTAGAACAAGCACTTAAAATCATACAAGCCAACGCCTTCTGTTTCTATGTAAAAGCGCACGCCTTCCACTGGAATTTAGAAGGTCCTGACTTCCCACAGTATCATAAATTTCTGGAAAAACTTTATACTGAAGTATGGGAGTCGGTGGACGCTATCGCCGAGCATATTCGCACACTGGACATGTATGCTCCGGGTAGTTTGCGCAGATATCAGGAACTCACTCAGATCAAAGATCAGCTGATGGTTCCCAGAGCCGAACTGATGTTTGAAGAACTGCTGCATGACAACGCCACAGTGATACATAGCTTGGAAGAAGCTTATCATTTAGCAGGCGATCATCTGGGCCTACAGAACTTTCTCCAGGATCGTATGGATGCGCATGAGAAACATGGATGGATGATCCGCGCCACTGGCAAACATCACAGAAGCTAAAGTTATGGTCATAGACGAATTGACAAATAATCGGCTAAACAAAAGCTGGGGCTCAGGCTTTACTGGTGTAGCAGGCGCGCATATGTTAGCTAGATTAACTCCTGTGTCTGGGGTACCTTCATTACCAGGAAAAATACCCGAGGGCCAAGCAGTGGACTTCAGAGTAGGTTGGTATACCGGTGATATATGTGTTATATATGAAAACACTGTGGTAGCTTACCTAGCCCTGAAAAATCAGGATATCACAGTGGGTGCCAGTTACTGGACAATGCATAAAGTAAACTCAGTAGCAGTTAACCAGGAATATCGCGGTCAAGATATTGCTCTGAGATTATATATTGCATTAATCACAGCAGGCATTAATTTAATGACAGTGGGTTCACATAGCCTGGGAGCCAAGAAAGTATGGAATGAGCTGGCGAAGTCAGGGCAAGTCAGTGTGTGGGTCACTGATATGAACACATCTAAATTCTACACAGCTTCTCCAGCCAGTGGTACCCTCAGGGGAGTAAAGCATGGAAAGTTCTTTCCAGTGTATGGCCCACACAACTCACGAGAGCTGATTGCCACAGCCGCTGGTGGTACGCTGGATCGAGCTATCATCAAAGCCAGTAATGACCCAGCGCATAAATAAACACATGACCATCACTGAACTTGGCACAAATACGGTGGGTATGGACAGTTGGGGGAATCCCAGTGCTAGTCCTGCACGACTGCTGTACTTAAAAACTCAACCAACTATGTTCACTGTGGACGAGCTGACGGTAAAATACTCACCAAGTAAACCAAGTAACTCTTGGCCAGCTGTATACGCACTGGATGAGAACAATGTGGCGTTTACGCTGGAGCTAAACAAAATACTCACAACTGTGGGTACAAAAAATTATGGCATTTACTATGTCAACTCTGCGCATACTGCGGTAAAATACCGCAAGCAGGGATTGGGTTTACGTATTTATACTCAGCTGATCCTGGATCAGAACTGGAACTTGGCCGCATTTGACGATCACAGTGTGGGCGCACAAAAATTATGGAACCGATTGGTAACCAACCCTGGTATCAGTGCTTGGTTTACTGATGGGCATCAGAATTTCTGGCCAGTGACTGCTGGTGTCACAGAGATGCAGGCCCGTGGTGATAGTGTATACACTGGAGAGTACGGGGCTGGGGTAATAGTCACAGCAGCTGGCAGTGCGCTGGACCGTGCGATAATCCGCCTGGAGGCACAACGTGAGACTATTTGAAATCTTTGATTCATATTTGGCATATGATATGTGGGGTTGGATATCTCCATCTGGGGTAGTAAAACTGCCCACCAGGGCAGATGCTGAAAGCAGAGAACTAGTGAGTCATATCGACATGCAGGAGCAATTGGGTCTGGGAGGAGAGTATGAGACAGCATGTCACCAGGGATGGATTCGGTGGTATCTGAAACAGGGTAGATTATGTTTCAATTGTTTTTGGCAACCACACACCGCAAAGGTCATTCTCAAGGCAGTACTAGCCATTAAAACTCTCATGAAAATGCCCAAAAGATTTCGGCATTTTCAGATCGCCAAAGGCGGCAAAACCAACCTCGTATGGCAAGTATTAAACTCTGGATCCAAGGCTCCGGAATTGTGGGTGGATTCATATGAGATTGAGATAACCATGCCCTACCCTAATGCTGTCAGAATATATCTCCAAGACAAAAATCTCAGTACCATGCTGTCCGCAGCCCAGTCCAGGGTGGACACCATAAATAACACAAAGGACACATATGAAAATCAGTGAAATACTTGAAAACGCCAGCGCAGGAGCCAGCAGCAGTGGTGGCATGGCCACCAGCATGGGAGGCGGAAATGGTTTTCTCAATGGTGGGCCTGGAACAGTGAGACATGCTGGTGTCGACGTCATAGTACAGCCTGGGAAAAAACGCAAGCGAAAGCCCGCAGCAACCACGCCCGTGCTGGGCACAGGATAACAGGATAACATCATGAATTCACCGTATACCAACTTTAGACAATTATTGGAATCACTGGACAGTATTGAAACGCAGGATGCGCCAGTACCGCATCAAGATCACGAAATCAACATGGCGCATGTGGAACTGCTGAATCTCATGAGAAACAGTACAGAACTGTACGACATGCTCAGAGGACAGCCTGAGGGTGGCGGATTGCCAGCATGGATCCAGGTTAAAATAGCACAGGCCAACGGCATGTTGGAAAGTGTAGCTGAATACATGCGAGAACAGCATGTTCAACAAACCACTGGCGACTATCACTCTGGTAGTCGCTAAATCTTAAAGGATATCATGTTATGGACTTGAGAAAATTATTGGAATCACTGGACAGCATGTCTGAAGACGCCATACTGGATAAACCTCACAGCAGTAAACGGTTTGCTGATCAGGTCAGCGGCATCAGCGTGCTGGGTAATCCTGCAGGCGATCCCAAACATCCGTTCCAGGGTAAGTTAGTGGGCGGCTGTGCTGAAGCTGATCAACATCTAGATGAAGATCTGATCCAGCAACTCACTCAGGCTTATGCTGATTTTCTCAGAGACAAGCCTGTTAAAACCCGTGTTCCCGATGCAAGTGTAGAAGAAAGTTCAGAAAAACGCTGTATGCAATGTGGCATGAAGAACTGTACTTGTGAACCGGGCAAATGTAAATGTAAACCTATTGCAGGATGGATCCCAAACAAGGGATTTAAAAAAACAATAGAGCAAGTTGTGGATGAAGCCAAGCCCAGCAAACTGCTGACTCGCGCACAGCGTAACGACACACCTGAAAAACGTAAACAACAAGGTCGCTGTGTATCCTGCGGGCAGTCACTGAGTACAGCTGGCCGCGGCACGGCTGATCGCTGTAAAGAATGCAGTAACTAATATGAAGCTGCAAGAAATATTAACTGAGGAAGTGGTCGCACCCGACCAGTACCCGCTGATATTTCAGCAAATTCAATCTGAATGCAGTGACTATTTGCAGGCTGTGTATCAGGCTGGAGATCAGTATCTGTATCGTGGGGTTAATTACCGCATCACATACTTCACCGACCAGTCTAACCCAGGACGTAAGCCCAAGGACAGCAGTTTGGAAACTACCATATTGTTTGACCAGGCCATGACTCAGGCTGGATTTGCTGCTCAGCGCAGAAACAGCAAATTCACCACAGGAGACTTGGATCTTGCGGAACGCTATACTGGAAGTTACAGTGAAGGTGAAGTATATGTGGTATTTCCGGTGAATGGATTTCAGTTTAGCTGGAGTCAGAAACATAAAGATATGATACTGGATGACCAGCCCAAGTGGGTGATGGATGGCCGGACGCAAATGTTTGATCAGATGGCACGCAATTTACCCGAAATGAATAAATGGAAAATTCGGCCAAATTTACACCGATTACGCGCTGACTGGTTAGAACACTGGGGTGATCGGCAAGACCTGGAGCATTGGTTAATTCATGACATCAAGATTCCCAGTGCGATGTTGGCAAAATCAGCCGAGTACCACACAATACTGGGATATTTGTATGGTGACGCCGAAGATTGGTCTATTATTGATTTGCCAGCGTGGCACCGAAAATTTCAGATGACTGATCGGGATTTGCCCAGTGCTATACGATCAGGCAATGAAGTACTAATCCAGGGTAAATTCCATGCCATACAAAACAACTGTGCAATGTGGCGTAACTGGGTGGACTTTCACAAAAATTAACCAGTAGCGGGCTTGGCGCCCAACCGCTAAATAATCGTATGCGTATATCAGAGCTAACCGAGCACAGGCAATCCAAGGTCACTGAGATATCGGCAAACACTATATCTAAAAACATCCGATTACCTGCTTTTGTATATTCTGGTGAGATAAAACCAATACCAGGATTCGGCCATATTTCAGGTACTGGGCTCAACGGTAAACCCATGAACTTTGCGGTGAAACTTAGGCCAGCGGAATCTGAATATTTAATTCTTTTGCCAGCACCTAAAATAAAATTACAATATATAAATCTAGCGGCTCAGATAATGGCATTTACCCAGATGGAAGATACCTTTTATGTAAATGTAAACTTCTCTGAAATCAATGTTGCTACCAATACAGAGCAATTACAGTCTGCTTTGTCCCAGCAGAGAAAAAAGCTGGGTGAGAGAGATCCAGACCTTGAAGGGAATTTTCTTTGGTTAGTCAAAGATGCGGCAGACAATCTACAAACTCGTGTTTTCCCCATTGCCTACCGCTGGCCCTGGATGGTATCCACCTCAGCAAACACCGCCAACTTCGCCTCCAACAAGCCTGCCGATTACATAAAAGTGGGCCATATGGAGTATGAAACAGCAAACATAGATTTGGTGAGTGACAAGGTAATTCCCAGTGATGTGGTTCAGTCAGCATCTGTGGACAGAGCATATCAGGGTCAATCACTGATGTGGGCCTTGTATTATGGATTAATTATTCATACAGGCCGTAATCTAATGTCTTACGGAAGTCATAGTCCAGGAGCGGCTAAAACCTGGAGCCGACTGGGAGCGTCCAAGGGAGTACGCATCTGGGCACTGGACGGGTATCCACGTGATATTACTTCACGGGTATATCCCACCATATCCACTGAAACTGGGCTGAAAACCACAATAAACGGCAGGGTAAAATCAGTGTACAAGCATTCCGTGGAGCTCACACTATTGGCAGTGACTCAGGGAAGTGAGGCGGATAAGCGGCTGGAAAAGATCGCGGCTGCTACTAAGACACAGGAAAAACCCAGTAAGCAACCACCAAGTATTCCGCCAACTACTGAAGTAGACGAAGAACAAAACCAGGTCAGTGAACCACTTACTGATACCACAGGCCTCAGCAGTTGGCGAGGTTTCTGTCCAATGGCAGAATAAACAAATTTATGACTGATATTAATAACTCTAATTCTAAAAAACCAGAAGATAACCAAGACAATAAGCCTTCAGTTAATTTTGAAACTGGCGGTGGGCAAATTACAGCTGATCCACAGGCAGGTGTTGATGCCAGTGGCAGTGTGTCAACTAGTACTACAGCGGTCGGAGTAACCATGACTGCCAGTGCCAGTGGAGAAGCTCATTCCAGTGCTGGCACAGAAATTACTAAAACATCAGTAGCTGCAACAGCAGAAGTTGGGGCTGGGGCAGAGGCAGGAGTTAGTGCTACAGGGCAAGTAGGTGCTGCTGAGTTATCAGGAGAAGCACATGTTAGTGCAGAAGCAAATGCAAGTGCAAATGCCAGTGCAGGATGGGATGGTCGCAATGCCAGCGTTACAGCAGAAGTACAAGCTGGTACTAGTGTAGAGGCTGGAGCAAGTGCAAATGCTAAAGTTGGTGATATAACAGTTACACAAGAAGCACATGTTGGTGCAGAAACTAATGCCTATGCTGGTGCAACAGCTCAAGTGGGTAAAGACGGCGCCAGTGTTCATGCAGGGGCCATTGCTGGAGCAAGTGTGGGGGCAGGTGCATCAACTACTGTAGGCGACAGTCATGGTAATGCCGCTAGGGCAGATGCAGGTGTTAGCGTGGGGGCTCAAGTGGGCGGAGAAGTTGGTGGTGGCGCAACCATGAACCATGGTGTTGCTACGGTGGGAGTTAGCGGAGAAGTTGCATTAATTGCAGGCATTGAACTCAATACCAGCGTTAGCGTTGATACTACCCCTGTTCAACAAGCAGCAGTTACTGTTGCTAAAGAAACAACCAACGCAGCTAATACAGTTGCTAAGGAAACAACCAACGCAGCTAATACAGTTTCAAAAGGTGTAACTGACACTGCTAAGAAAGCCGGCAATGCACTAAACCCAAAGAAATGGAAATTTTAAAAGAACACTACCTCAGCAGTGTGGCTCATCAGTTGAGCCAGTGAAAGTCAGCATAGCTCAGCATAAATAACCACATGCGCTATTACGAACTGATAACTGAAGACTTCAAGTCAGTCACTAAGAAATTCATTGATGCTGGTGCTGACTCAGCCGAGGTCAAAAAGTATATTGACCAGTTTAAGGCATTGGGTACTAAATTAAACAATATTACAGACCCAGCTGATAAAAACATTGATGTCTGGGGTAAGCGGCCATTTGCTGATTTTCAGAAATTTGTCACTGATATCGGCACTGCTGTCACCAAGAGCAGCCAGAAGAAAGATGCTGGCACCAGTATTGATATCACAACACCAAAACAAAAAGCAGCTGGGTGGAATATA
>Ga0209596_1000335_pt1 | contig 43868 bp, 43 predicted proteins | sample M_130807_MF_Meta_FD_187314 | JGI IMG/M metagenome (GOLD analysis project Ga0209596, IMG submission 187314) | Freshwater microbial communities from Lake Montjoie, Canada to study carbon cycling - M_130807_MF_MetaG (SPAdes) (version 2) | ecosystem: Environmental > Aquatic > Freshwater > Lake...
ATTTTTTAAATTTACAAACTAATTTAATAGGTGGGTTTGATGGATTTGAACAGTATCTATACTATCAATCATCATCCATGTTAACTACATATGATTTACCTAGAGAATCATCGAATGTTATTGAAAAAATAGATGTATCGAAAATTCCTAACGATACTATTTTAGTATCCAATATAAGTTTGAAATTACAGAATGGGGTTTATTACTTTGGTTATAAACCCTATTCGGGTTTCATAAAAGAAATCTATGTATCCGATACACTCAAGTATATAGGTTCGTATTATAAAGGGCAACAACACGGTATCACTCAAACTTTTTTTCCAAATGGTAAATTTGAAACAAAACGAAGCTATAGATATGGATTAAGCTATGGTCGACACGTTGGTTATTGGAAAAATGGAAATATTAAATTTGATTATCGCTACCTAGATGACAGTAAGGAAGGAATTCAAAAACAATGGTATGAAAGCGGAAAAAAATATTATGAATTGACTTTTGTCGATGACAAAGAAAACGGAATGCAAAAAGCTTGGCGTGAAAATGGAAAACTTTACATAAACTATGAAGTGAAAGATGGGATAAAATATGGTCTCCAAAAATCGGCACTTTGTTACACCTTGAAAAATGGAAAACTAAAATGAAATATTACTTTTTACCTCTTTCTTTAATCGTAATGTTCGCTTGTAGTGATGACTCAAGAAAACTACCTTATTATAATACACCCGATTTTACACCAAAATGGGAAATGTCTAACGAAAAAACATTTCACCACATCAGACCCTTTAAACTCATAAATCAAGAAAATCAACTATTCACAGAAAGAGACATTGAAGGTAAAATTTGTGTAGCAGATTTCTTTTTTACTACTTGTCCAGGCATTTGCCTTAAAATGACAAACAGTATGTATGACATTCAAAAGGAATTTTTCAATGATGATGAAATATTGCTTTTATCGCATAGTGTAACACCTGAAAAGGATAGCGTACCTGTTTTAAAACAATACGCCAAAGAAAAAAAGGTTGATTTTAAAAGATGGAAACTTTTAACAGGCAATAAAAATGAAATCTATGACTTAGGACGCAAATATTATTTTGTTGAGGAAGATGAAGGAGTTAAAAAAGGCAATGATGTTTTTTTACATACCGAAAATTTCATACTTATTGACAAGCAAAGGCATATTCGTGGAATATACAACGGACTTGACCCATATAGTATGCAAAATTTAATCAGTGACATAAAAATATTGAAAGCTGAATAGAGTACAAAACAACGAACGCACAACAGGGGTTTTGCAAAAGTGGGGCATTTGTACTAAATTTGAACATTGGAATTCTAATCAACATTTGTTCTAATATGAACATTTGTACTTCTAATACCCCACCTTCGCAAAGCCCCAAAACGTTGTGGGCAAGCATAAAGACAAACTATATGGACAAACAAACAATAAAAAACAAACTCTATGAAAGCCATAATTCGTTCATTTCTTATTTAGAAGACTTGACAAACGAGGAATTTCTTAGAAGTAAAAATGATAAGTGGACAGCAGGACAGCAACTTGAACATATCTATCTTGGAGTTAAACCTGTTAGACAAATATTTAGTTTACCTAAATTCATACCAAAGCTTATTTGGGGACAAGCAAACAGAGAAAGTAAGAGTTATGAGGATTTGATCAAAAAATATTTACAGAGATTAGAGAATGGAGGAAGAGCAACGGGAAGATTTATCCCCAAAACAGTAAGTATTGAAAAGGGTAAAAAAATAAAAATTGACTTAAAAAATGAAGTAATTAAATTAACCACTAAACTTGACAAATTAAATGAAGTTGAGCTTGACAAATATATTTTGCCCCATCCTTTATTAGGAAAATTGACAATGAGAGAAATGTTGTATTTTACAATTTATCATGTTGGACATCACGAAGAGCTTACAAAACGAAATTTGACTTAATAAAATGCCAGCCACCAACAGCAGTTACACAAGACGCAAGGATTTAGTGGAATTGCCGTTTCGCATTGAACTTTTTACATAAATAGAAAATATGCAGTCAAGAAGCCTTGCACCTCGTGTAGCTGCGAAACGTTAAGGGCAAACGTATTGAACAAAAAATACAACTATTCACATAGTCGTTAAGCACTATAATTATTATGAAAAAAATATATTTAATCTTATCCCTACTGTTATTCAGTATTTGTTGCTTTTCTCAAAGTCGGTATATTTCAGCTACAACAAAAAAAATTGTTTTTACAAGAGATGGAGGGGTGTGCCAATGCTGCGGAAGTTCCAATAGTTTAGAATATGACCACATAACGCCATTTTCTTGTGGAGGTAGTAGCGATGTTTCAAATATTCAGTTACTTTGTATGAGCTGTAATCGCAGCAAATCGAATAGTTGCATATGTAAAATTCATAGTAGGACAGTAGGTACAAATTGTTGTAATGGTAAATCAACAACAAAAGCAACAACTACTTCTAAACAATGTACTGGCACCACACAAAAAGGAGCAAGATGCAAGAATAAAACAACTAATTCAAGCGGACGGTGCCATTTGCATTAATCAAATAAAATAAAAAAATGTATAAAGACTTATTATTTGCAGTAGATACAAGCACAAAAGAGGTAATTGTATCAGAATCACCCAAAGGAACTAATAAAGTAAATTTTATTGAACGCGTTGATTATAACGTCAATGAAACACTTTATAATGCTGTTGTAACTTTAACAAGCATTACAAAAGCATCAAATTTTGATGCTTCAGCCTTCAAATCAATGGATAAAGTTTGTCAAATGTTGTACAACAAACATAAAGAAAACAAATAGTGTTTTTTACAGATTTAAACTAGAAAAGTTAGCTGCAAAACAGTTCGTTGAACGCCAGCCACTAAAACCGGTGTTGCCTTAGTAGTGTACAGTGCGAATAGAAACATTTAAGCAATTGTTATACTTTGATGCAGGCAGAGAGTGTATAATTTAAAAAGCCCACCAACGCAAAGCTCGAAAACGTTAGCAGTAATTGTGGCAGACCCCAACGAAAAAATATAAATTTAAACATTAATCAATTTAAAATGTTATTGTAGAAGTAAAAAGGGCAATAATGACAACTCAAATTGAAAAAATAAAAAGAACAATTGAACCTCTAAGACAAGAGATTATTAATCATAAAGTTTATTCAGCAATTAAAGACATAGACGACTTGAAAGTGTTTATGCAATTCCACGTATACGCTGTTTGGGACTTTATGTCTTTGTTAAAAACTTTACAAGGTAACTTGACTTGCACATCTGTTCCTTGGTTTCCCAAAGGAATGGCAGACACAAGATATCTTATTAACGAAATTGTTGTAGGTGAAGAATCGGATGTAGACCTAAATGGCATAAGGAAAAGTCATTTTGAATTATATTTAGATGCTATGAAACAATGTGGAGCTGATTCTTCGAAAATTGAAATATTTACTGATGTATTAAAAAATACTGGCGACTTTAACTCCGCTTATTTGTCATCAGAAACTCCAAAGGAAGCAAAGGATTTTGTTGACTTTACGTTCAAAGTTATTGAGAGTGGTAAAGATCATTTACAATCAGCTATTTTCACTTTTGGACGTGAAGACCTAATTCCAGGTATGTTTATCTCCATTATAAATGAAATGCACAAGAATTTCCCAGATGATATTTCTATTTTTAAATACTATATCGAAAGGCACATTGAAGTTGATGGCGACCACCATAGCCATTTAGCAATACAAATGACAGCCAATCTTTGTAAGGACAACGAAGAATTTTGGAAAGAGGCAGAAGAAACAGTAATACAATCGTTAAGACAAAGAATTGAATTGTGGAACGGTGTGTACAGACATTTGACAGAAAGAACAAAGGTCTCAAGTTTTAAAGCTTAGTAACGTTGAAGTGCAAGATTGTTGGAGCATGGTAGACTAAAACTAAAGCTAATATTCGGTATTGTGCAAGTTTTCGAAACACTAAAAATTATACATTAAAATTATTAATAGTGTTGATTTTAGGATAAAAGTTTTAAAATCATATCGCTATATGATTCACTTAATAAGTATATGGGTGCTACGTTTAAAAAATTTTGATAATAAACGCATTGTTCTTTTAATTTTTCAATACCAAACTCACCATCTGCATCAATAGCTTCCACTTCTACAAAAGTGCCCAACCCTACTACCCTATCAAAATGAAATTTTACGTTTTCAATAAAATATATTTTTCTACTTTTATCTACTACAGCTTTAATACCATGCACCTTTGTTAATAGTTGTTTTAGAGATGCGTTTGGAACATGTTGGTACAATAAAATATCGGATTGTTTTGCACCGCCAATATTTTCTCTTTCGTAATAAATTAAGGCGTTTTCAATAGTACCTTCTCTAAGTTTTAAACGCCCTTTCTCTACATTAAAATAGGTATCAATTTGATGATCTACTCCTTTAAATATTGGCTCAAGGGTTTTTAATTTTTCTTCCAATTCATCAATATTAGCTGCCGTGGCTTTAAACTCAAAATTTAATCTGTTCATACTTTTTATTAATTTACGTATTCAATTATACAACTTTCAATGATAACTTGGCAAGATTTTGAAAAAATAGATATACGAGTGGGTACCATATTAACTGTAAGTGATTTTGCAAATGCAAAAAAACCTTCTTACCAATTAACGATAGATTTTGGTGAATTGGGCATTAAAAAATCTTCCGCACAAATAACCAGTTTATACCAAAAAGATGATTTGCTAGGTAAACAAATTATTGCTGTAGTAAATTTTCCCCCAAAGCAAATAGCCAATTTTTTTAGTGAATGTTTGGTGTTAGGTGTGTATAACGATGCAAAGGAAGTGGTGTTGCTACAACCTAATCTTGCTGTAAGCAATGGAAATAGAATTGGTTAAGTTTCGCTCAATTTTTCGAAATATAAACCCAGTTTTTTAAAATTGCTTTTATTAAGCGTAAAAAAATTATTTCTACCCTCTTTTCTACATTCAATAAGCTCACTATCGGCCAATAACTTAATATGATGGCTACATGTAGGTTGTGCTAAGCCAGTTAAATCAACCACATCGCAACAACGAATATGGCCATGTTGTGCAATAAAATTTAATATAGAAAGCCTGTAAGGATCGGCTACTGCCGCCATAGCTTTTTCTATAAATTTATTTTCTGTTTTAACCATACTATTTTAACCTTTAGCAAACCTACTTTTATTTACTTACGCAAAAGTAATTGTATAAATTTAATTGTTATGTAAACCGAAAGAATTTTTTATACCTCCCCTATTTGTATCCTGAAACTAGGTAGTGCCAACGATTTTTTAACTACTCTACTTTTGATATATCCCTGGAAGGAAAAAAAATGGCTACTGGAGCATGAGGTAAAATACCAAATCGGGGTTCAAACCTTATTTTAAATAGTTACTGCTAAACGGTTTTTACTTTAATGCTGTACCGCTAAATGTTAGGGGTAATAAATCTGTTACTGAATTAATGATATATACTTCTCCTTTCATTCCGCTTAAAATAATTCGTATGGACTGATTGGTTCTTTCCTCATACTCAGCCAACATTTGCCTACACATACCACAAGGCGAAATAGGCTTATTGCTATTTTTACTACTATAACTAACCGCTAAGGTATTAATGGGCTCATTACCATAAACACTTGAAATAGCTGAAAGCAACACCCTCTCGGCACAAATAGTTACGGGGTAACTTGCGTTTTCTTGATTAGTGCCTGTTAAAATATTACCATTATTTAACAACGCTACTGCACTTACTTTAAAATTACTGTAGGGTGCATACGCATTTTCAGTAACTTCCCTAGCCTTTAAAAGCAAGTCTGCATCAGCCTTTGTAAGCTCTTCAACACCTGAATAAATTTCGTAACTAAAAGTATATGCTTGTTGTTTCATTTTTTCCTTTTTTTGAAGCCAGCGATAGTTTTTTATGGAATCATTACAGATCAATATTTGGTCAATTAAAAACACACCACCGATAAAAAATCCTCTTCGTATTGCTACAAAGAGGATAAGTATACTTTTTAAAGTTAACTTAATTTATTTAATCCATCTAAAAAGCCTTTTCCATCTTGGGCCACCTTCCCAACTAAAGAAAATAAGTGAGGCCTTACCCACCACATGATCTTCTGGCACAAAACCCCAATAACGACTATCTAATGAATTATGTCTATTATCTCCCATCAACCAAAAATAATCCATCTTAAAGGTGTAAGATTTTGTTTCGATTCCATTTATAAAAACTTTACCTTCTTTTTGTTCAAATTTATTCCCTTCATAGGCTTCAATACAGCGCCTATAACGCACAATGTTATCCGCAGTTAATTCAATATTTGCTCCTTTTTTAGGTATCCAAAGTTTACCATAGTTATCTGCTGACCACATATGGGACGAATCTGTCATGGTGTAATATGGAAACAATCTAGCATCTGGCCCATCTAAATATTGTGTAAATAAAGCCGAAGTAGCAGCCGACATATTTTTTTTCTCTTCGTTGGTAATATTTACTAAATAACCGCCATCGCTATCTGGTCTAATATCTCCTTGCAACTCTCTAATGTTGATACCCAACGTAGCTAAGTTATCAGCATCCACTAAGGTTGCTTTAGGATTAGCTACTTTATAAAACCGTTGAGCTTGCGGAAAATAATCCTCTGGTTTATTACTTATATACAATTTGCCATTTATAAGTTGAATAGTATCCCCTGCAACTCCTACACACCGTTTAATAAAATTTTCTCTTTTATCTACTGGCCTTGTAATTATGCTACTTCCGTAGTTAGTCCAAACGTTTTCCCTTGCTTGATCATAGGATAAATTTTTATTTCGTAATTGTTCATACCTAATCTCTTGATAGTAGGTTGTTTGAGAGCCAAATTGCAAATCACCCGATTCGATATTTATAAGGGTATCGTTCTCTGGAAAATTAAAAACCACAGCATCGTTACGAGTAACAGGGCTAGCAAACCATCTTGTGTAAGGTATCTTAATCCAATTTAAATACGATTTTGTGTTTAAAAATGGGACGGTATGATGCACAAATGGCACAGCTAAAGGCGTATTAGGAATACGAGGACCATAGGCAGATTTGCTTACAAATAAAAAGTCGTTAACCAATAATGTTTTTTCCTCTGATGGTGTTGGAATGGTATAGGCCTCAAAAACAAATGTTCTAATTAAAGTTGCAGCAACTACTGCAAAAGCCGCAGCATCAATCCATTCTCTTGCTGTAGATTTTTTATAATTATTAACTACTGTATTACCAGCATAGCGCTCGCCTTTACTAAAACCCATGTAAGGGAAATAAGCAAAAGGTATAAATACGGTTGCTGCATGATGCCAAAAACCAAAGCGGCCAAAATGTTCTACAAATTTTATTGCAATCCAAATGGTAATAAACTGCCCAGCTATTGGTATAAGTTGTAAAAAGAACCAATACTTTTTTAAAGGCATTTTTTCCACCATGAACCAGGTATTGTAAAAGGGTACTAAAGCTTTCCACCCATCTATACCAGCTTTTTTAAACATTCCAAATAAACCTATATGCCAACCAAGTGTGGCTAAAATAAAAATAATCCATCCAATGCCCATAATCTAGTTTTTAATAGTACCAAAAGTAATATAATATATTTTAATGTGGAGAACCGCTTATCCTTGTTTTGAGTACGTTAACAAAAAGGCTTTTTCATCGGCACCAAGGCCGCTAATGTTGTAAATAATTTTCATTAATATATATCAAATACCGGGCAAAACATACGTATTTACATCATCAACTGTAATACCTTTTCCAGACAGTATAATAAGGCGTTCTATAACATTTCTTAGCTCTCTTATATTACCTGTCCAATTGTAATTTTTTAAATACTCAATTGCTTTCTTCTCAATTTCTTTTTTGGGTTGGCCATATTCTGTAGCCACAATATGTAAAAAATGGTCAATTAATAACGGTATATCTTCTCTTCTATCATTTAAAGAGGGTACATGAATAATTATTACACCCAAGCGGTGGTATAAATCAAGCCTAAAGTTTTTTAGCTCTACTTCTTTTAATAAATCTTTATTAGTTGCGGCTATCACTCTAACATCTACATTAATATCTTTCTCTGCACCTACCCTAGTTATTTTACCCTCTTGCAAAGCCCTTAATACTTTTGCTTGAGCAGCAAGGCTCATATCACCAATTTCATCTAAAAACAGTGTACCACCATTTGCTGTTTCAAACTTACCAATGCGTTGTTTTATGGCCGATGTAAATGAACCTTTTTCATGGCCAAATAATTCGCTTTCAATTAACTCACTCGGTATTGCCGCACAATTTACCTCTACAATTGGATTGGTATTTCTATTGCTCTTTTCATGTATCCACCTTGCCACTAACTCTTTACCAGAACCATTTTCGCCAGTTATTAATATCCTTGCATCGGTTGGGGCTACTTTTTCAATAGTGTCTTTTATTTTTTGTATAGGGCTACTTTGGCCTACTATCTCTTGCACCTTACTTACCTTTCGTTTAAGCAATTTAGTTTCTATAACAAGGCTTTGTTTTTCCAACGCATTACGTAGGGTAATTAATAGCCTATTTAAATCGGGTGGCTTGCTTATATAATCAAATGCCCCTTTTTTTACAGCATCTACAGCGGTATCAATATTTCCATGGCCGCTAATCATAATAATAGGTACTTCATTATTAATCTCTCTTGCCTTTTCCAAAAATTCAATTCCATCTACTTTAGGCATTTTAATATCGCATAATACAACATCATACGCCTTTTCTGCAAAGCGTTTTAAGCCTTCTTCCCCATCACCTGCTTCATCTATTTTATACCCTTCGTAGGTTAAAATTTCTGTTAAGGTTTTACGAATAGCCTTTTCATCATCTATTATTAAAATATTAGCCATTTGTTTTTAACATTTTTTATGTATGGATAAGTTAGCTAACTGCATCCAACCTATATAAATCAAAAATAACCAATTTATGTTTAGCAAAATTGTTGTATTTAGTATAACCCTATTATGTGTTGCTTGCAACACTATAGAAACAGAAAACCCCTATACCACTATTAATAAAATTCCTTTACCATCAGGCTTTTATAGAGTAGTTGAACTTGAAAATTCCTATGGAGAATTTCTCCAACATATTTCTTTAAAAAAAGATAAAACGGTCTATAAATTTAATGGAGATTTAAAAGGTAACCAAACTGCTCAGTTTGCTGTTCTGGATGTAAGTATTGGGAATAAAGATTTACAACAGTGTGCAGATGCAGTAATGCGTTTAAGAGCCGAGTATCTATTTGCACAAAAAAAATTTACCCAAATAGATTTTATCGATAATAATTTAAAGCACTACAAATTTTATCCCCCTTACACCAGAACACATTTTATAACTTATTTAGAACAAGTTTTTGGCATGTGTGGCAGTGCCTCTTTAGCTAAGCAATTAAATACGGTACCTAATTTTAAAAGTATAAAAATTGTCGATATTCTTATTCGTGGAGGTTTCCCTGGTCATGCTGTACAAGTAATAGATATGGCAGAAAACAACAATGTCTGACATTACTTTCTTTCAAATGAGTATGATAATTTTCACTTATTTTACAAGTATAAAAATATTTAAAGAAAGCACATCTAAATACGAACTAATAAGTTTCGGTTTATTATTAGCAGGCTTTTACATGTTTTTATTTCTATTTCAAACAAACTAAAAAAGCTCTCCAATTTATAACTGATTTTCTTCCAGTATAGCCAGGGTCTTCATATAATACATCACCCGAGATTGATTTAAAACATAAACTAGTATTAAATATCTCATTAAAATCGTCATCAATATTTATTGAATTACCTTGATAATTTAATGCAGATAAATTGATGAGCTTGTAATTGACTATTAATCCACTCTGTTTAATTGTTGCTTTTGTGGCAGAATCTGCAATTTGATAAGCGATTAGTTTTTTTACAGCATTTGAGTCATTTTCTATCTTGTCAATTAACTCTCCTGATTTAATGTTTCTTAGAATGATCGACTTTTGAACACCATGAACATAGTTAAATATTGTTTCAATATCGTCAGTTAAAACACTAAATTTCCCATCCAAAAAGCCTTCCTTATCTAATGTTCCTTCGTATCTTTTTGTGCCATGGACATACTTAAAAGGACCTACCATTATTCCCATATTAAATTTTGCTGAAACATCATCCATTAATTGTCCTCCTACATTCATTTGTTTACTAGTCCATATCCCATTAGGTAAGCCTTCTTTATAATTTACTTTTGTTGCTATCTTAGATCCATCACCATTAGCTAACAGAAGTATAGTAGAATTCCATTCCCCTTCTTTTAATCCGTTTTTGTAGTTTCCTTTAATTGATAAAGACAATTTTGAACCTATCCGCATTTTTAACTGGCTAGCATTCATTTCGCATTTATAATCGAATAATCCTTCCCTAACGCGTTCGTAATCTTTTCCTTCTTTATAAAAATAAGTGGCATGACCTGTGGCAAAATTTAAGAATCCAGACAAGTCATATGAGCCTTCTACTTTTTTTAAAGCCTGGCTATGTAGATTTATTAAAACAGATGTGAAAATAATTGTGAAGAGTATCTTTTTCATTCTTTATATTTTTATTAAAATTATAAAGAATTATTTTAAAAAACACATATAAGCTATTAATAATGAAATGGAATATAGTTCATAATATTATAAGTGTTAAATGAAATAACCATTATACAAACGCCAGAATATACTTTTAGAAGTGATGAGTTAAAAATGTGGTAAGTTTTTGGAGCTTAAAAATTAGCATTTACATTTGTATCTATAAAAAAGAAACCAAAAGGATATAACTAACCTTTTTTCTAAAAAATATCGGGTGGTAGCGCAGGCAGGTAGCGCACTAGGCTGGGGGTCTAGGGGTCGCAAGTTCGAATCTTGTTCACCCGACAAGTGTTTTAAAGCCTTTGATTTTTTCAAAGGCTTTGCTATTTATAGCTTAAAACCCATCTTTCAAAAATTTTTATTACTTTTGCTCCTTAATGAAACTACTCATTAAAAAAGCCACCATTGTTTCTCCAACCTCTCCCTTAAACGGAACAATAAAAGATATTTTTATTGTTAACGGAATTATCAAGAAAATTGCTGCAAATATTACCGAAAAAGCATCCAAAACTATTGAGCAAAAAGGGCTTTGCATAAGTATGGGTTGGGTAGATATTTTTGCACATTTTTGCGATCCTGGTTTGGAGTATAGAGAAACCATAGAAACTGGATTGGCAGCCGCAGCAGCTGGAGGTTTTACAGATGTATGTGTACTGCCCAATAATAGTCCGGTAACGGATAATAAATCGCAAGTGGAATACATAAAACAAAAAGCCACAACTTATGCTGTAAATATTCACCCAATTGGTGCAATTACAAAAAATGCCGAAGGCAAGGAGCTGGCCGAAATGTATGATATGCAAAACAGTGGGGCTATTGCCTTTAGCGATGGGATAAATAGCTTGCAAAGTAGTGGAGTTATGTTAAAGGCGTTGCAATATGTTAGGGCTTTTGATGGAACTATTATACAACTACCAGATGATAAAAGTATTGGGGCGAATGGTATTGTAAATGAAGGCATAGTATCTACCCAACTTGGTTTACCCGGTAAGCCAACAATGGCAGAGGAATTAATGGTAGCAAGAGATTTAAAATTAGCAAGATATACCGATAGTAAAATTCACTTTACAGGTATTTCATCCTTTAAAAGTTTGGAGTATATTAAACGATCGAAAGAAACGGGTATAAAAGTAACTTGCTCCATAGCCCCCTACAGTTTATTTTTTACCGATGAGGATATTAAAACGTATGATACTAATTTAAAACTTAATCCTCCCTTACGAACAGAGAAAGATAGACAAGCCCTAATAAAAGGAATTAAAAATAAAACAATTGATTGCATTGCCAGTCATCATATACCCCAAAACTGGGATGGTAAAACATGTGAGTTTGAATATGCTAAAAATGGAATGATAGGGCTTGAAACACTGTATAGTTGTTTACAAACCACTCTAACAGATTTACCCGTTGAGCAACTTATTGAAATGTTGACTACAAATAATAGAAAAATTGTTGGTTTACCCATTCCACAAATTAAGGAAGGCGAAATAGCTTGTATAACCTTGTTTAACCCAAATACAACGTACACTTTTGATGAAACAATGATAAAAAGCAAAAGTAAAAACAGTGCCTTTATCGGACAAAAATTAACAGGCAAAGTAATTGGTATTATTAACGGAGATAAAATTGAAATGAATTGAAAAAATTAACGCCTACCTACAAAGGGCTGTTTGTTGGAGTATTAATGATTGCTGTTTCTTTTGTAATTTATTTAACAAAAGGTAATTTTGAAAACAAATTACAATACATTGTTTACAGCTTGTATGTTGGTGGTATTATTTGGACAATAATTGATTTTAAAAAAAACGAAGAAGTACTGTCAAGTTTTAAAGATTTTTTTGCACAGGGTTTTAAATTTTTTATTGTTGTAACTTTATTAATGGTATTGTTTACTATTGTATTTATTCTAATGCATCCAGAATTGAAAGATGAGATGATTACGTTAATGCAGAAAGATTTGGCTAGTGCAAAAGATTTAGTTCAAAACGATATTGACAATAGAATTGCAAGTGCTAAAAAGATGTATTTACCAGCCCACATTATGGGAGCAGTTTTTGGTTATTTAGTTATTGGTGCTTTGGTAAGTGCTGTTACAGCAGGGTTTTTAAGTCAGAAAAAAAATATGGCTTAGTTTAGAAAAAAATAAATGTTAGGCTCACATAATTAGTAACGAAAACAATTAAAATTTGCCTTAGGCAAATTGGAGTAATTATGGATTTATCAATTGTAATACCACTTTATAACGAAGACGAATCGTTACCAGAATTAACGGCCTGGATTGAACGAGTAATGGTTGCTAATAATTACAGTTATGAAGTGCTGTTTATTGATGATGGCAGCACCGATAATAGTTGGAATGTTATTGAACAATTACGGAGTAAAAACGAAAACATAAAAGGTATAAAATTTCAACGCAACTATGGCAAAAGTGCAGCACTAAACGAGGGTTTTAAAGCTGCTCAAGGCGATGTTGTGATCACTATGGATGCAGATATGCAAGATAGTCCAGATGAAATACCGGAGCTTCAAAAAATGGTAATTGAAGGAGGATTTGATTTGGTAAGCGGCTGGAAAAAAAAGCGATACGATAATGCATTAACAAAAAATATTCCCAGTAAATTGTTTAATGCTGCTGCCAGAGCTATGAGTGGGATTAAACTGCACGATTTCAATTGTGGGTTAAAAGCATACCGTAAAAAAGTAGTAAAAAGTATTGAAGTATATGGCGAAATGCACCGGTATGTTCCTGTGCTTAGTAAATGGGCTGGCTTACGCAACATTGGCGAAAAAGTAGTAGAGCATAGAGCAAGAAAATATGGAGTTACTAAATTTGGTTGGAGCCGATTTGTAAATGGTTTTTTAGATTTGCTAACCATATTTTTTATGGGTAAATTTGGTAAGCGACCAATGCATTTTTTTGGTTTATGGGGAAGTGTTTTTTTCTTCTTGGGCTTTATTACATTCACCTATTTAACTATTTCTAAGTTTATTTTTGACAATAGTGGGCTAACACAACGTCCATTATTCTTTTTTGCTTTAACGATAATGATTATTGGTACACAGTTATTTTTAGCTGGCTTTATTGGAGAGTTAATTAGTAGAAGCAGTGCAGATAGGAATAGCTATTTAATTGAAGAAAAAATAGGGCTATGAGTATAGAACACTGATTTAACTTATTAAACGAATAATCACTGATTTTAGTTAGATGAATAATGAAATAAACTATTTACACTCTAATACAACTGAAATAATTTTAAAATGTTATTTTGATGTATATAATAAATTAGGATTTGGATTTTTAGAGAAGGTATATGAAAACGCTATGTTAATAGAGTTAAGAGAAGCTGGACTTACAGTTTCAAATCAAGTACCCATAGAAGTTTTTTACAAAAAAGAAAAAGTTGGAAATTATTTTGCAGATTTATTAGTGAACGACAACGTAATTGTAGAGTTAAAAGCTGGCGAAGGTGCAATAATTGAGGAGCATGAAGTACAGTTAATAAATTATTTAAGAGCTACAACTATTGAAGTTGGGTTAGTTTTATTATTTGGGAAAAAGCCTCAATTCAAAAGAAAAGTATTTACAAACAATTTAAAAAAATAAGTGCTCATCAGTCCAATCAGTTAAATCAGTGTTCCATCAACCACATCTTAAAATAGCAATTATTGGCCCAGCACATCCTTTACGTGGTGGCTTAGCATCCTACAACGAACGACTTGCAAAACAATTTATAGATGAAGGAAATGAAGTAACGATTTATACTTTCTCTTTACAATACCCATCTTTTATTTTTCCCGGCACTACACAATACTCTACTGAGTCCAAACCCAGTAATTTAACTATTAATGTTTGTATAAACTCTATAAATCCGTTTAATTGGATAAAAGTTGGAAACAACCTAAAAAATGAAAAGCCAGATTTAGTTATAGTGCGTTATTGGCTTCCATTTATGGGGCCATGCCTTGGTTTTATTTTGCGGCAAATTAAAAAGAATAAGCAGACCAAAATTGTGTGCATTGCTGATAATATTATTCCACACGAAAAACGCTTTGGTGACAAGGCTTTTACAAAATACTTTGTACAACCTGTAGATGCGTTTATTACCATGAGTGATAAAGTGATGACGGATTTAAAACTATTTGCACCTACTAAACCTACACAGTTAGTAGCACATCCTCTATACGATAATTTTGGAGAAAAGGTTAGTAAAGAAGAAGCAAGGCTTAAATTAGGAATTAAGAATGAAGAATTAATACTATTATTTTTTGGCTTTATTCGTAAATATAAAGGACTTGATTTACTGTTGAATGCTATGAAAATAATCAAAAATTCGAAATTCAACATTCAAAATTCAAAACTACTTATAGCAGGTGAATTTTATGAAGATAGAAAAGCCTACGATGAACAAATTGAAAAATTAGACCTACAAGAAAATTTAATTTTAAATACTGATTTTATACCCGATAGCGAGGTAAAATATTATTTATGTGCTGCTGATGTAGTAGTACAACCCTATAAAAATGCAACTCAAAGTGGCGTTACCCCCCTAGCCTATCATTTTGAAAAACCCATGATAGTTACTAATGTTGGTGGCTTACCAAGTTTAGTGCCCAATAATAAAGTAGGGTTAATTGCTGAGCCAAACGCTGAATCAATTGCCGAAAAGATTATTGACTACTTTACCAAAGGAGAAGCTTATTTTTTACCTCATTTAATAGAAGAAAAGAAAAAATTTACTTGGAGTAAAATGACGGCATCTATTAAGCAAATTGCAGGATTGTAGTATATTGCCGTACAATTTATTAGAAAATGATTTATAGAAGCAAAGCTCCATTACGCATAGGTTTAGCTGGTGGCGGAACCGATGTTAGCCCGTATAGCGATCAATTTGGTGGCGCCATTTTAAATGCAACCGTATCCTTATCAGCCTATGCAACTCTAGAACCTATTGAAGAAGATAAAATAATTCTTCGGGCCTTAGATAGAAATGAATCAGAAACACACGAACTTTTACAGCGTTTACCCATTAACGGCACACTCGATTTATTAAAAGGTGTGTATAATAGAATACAACAAGATTATAACTTTCCATTAAGTGGTTTCATTTTATCCACTTTTGTAGATGCCCCGGCTGGTAGTGGTTTAGGTACTTCATCTACCCTTGTAGTAGCTATTTTAGGTGTATTTGTAGAAAAGTATAAATTGCCCCTGAGCGATTATGAAATTGCACAATATGCATACAGCATAGAAAGAGTAGATTTACAATTAGCTGGCGGCAAGCAAGATCAATATGCTGCAACATTTGGTGGAGTAAATTTTATGGAGTTTTACAAAGACGATAAAGTAATTGTAAATCCGTTACGCATAAAACCACACTATTTGCATGAGTTAGAAAATAATTTAGTATTGTATTTTACAGCAACAAGTAGAGAAAGTGCTACAATTATTAAAGAACAAGTAAAAAACGTTACAAATAACAACGAAAAAAGTATTGAGGCTATGCATCAATTAAAAGAGCAGGCAAAAATGATGAAAGAGGCTTTGTTACAAGGAAAACTAAATGACATTGGCGAAATTTTAGATTATGGCTTTCAACAAAAACGCTTAATGGCAGCAAATATTAGCAACCAATCTTTAGAAAATATTTACGATGTTGCAAAGGCTTATGGTGCAACTGGCGGCAAAATTAGTGGAGCTGGTGGTGGTGGTTTTATGATATTTTATTGTCCAAATAATACTCGTTATGCTGTAATAAATGCATTGAACAATTTTGGTGGGGCCATAAAAAAATATCAGTTTATTAAGTATGGTTTAACAACTTGGACAGTTTAATATTTTTTTATCCAAGCGGTAATTTTATTATTTGATTTGTAGTTTCTGATCTATTTGCCCACGCTAGTTAAAAAGACTCTTCAATAAATACTTGTTATTTACTTTGCCCAATAATTTATTATTAACTTTGTAAATTAAAATAATATTTCAATGCAACAAAAAATTAAGGAAATAATTCAATCATCGATACAAGTAAAAGAACAACTTGTACAAAATGAAGCGTTAATAAAAACTATTGAAACTTGTGTTGATATTTTGGTTACTGCATTTAAAAATGGCAATAAAGTGTTGTTTTGTGGCAACGGCGGTAGCGCAGCCGATGCACAACATTTAGCAGCAGAGTTTAGCGGTCGTTTTTATACCGATAGAGATGCATTACCTGCTGAAGCGTTACATTGCAACACATCGTACATTACAGCAGTTGCAAACGATTACAGCTACGATGTTATTTATAGCAGAATGATAAAGGGCATTGGAAATAAAGGCGATGTATTAATTGGATTATCTACTAGTGGTAATAGTAAAAATATTTTAAATGCTTTTGATGTCGCCAAAGAAAAAGGAATGATAACAATTGGTTTTACAGGCGAAAGTGGTGGAAAAATGAAGGATAACAGTCACCATTTAATTAACGTACCCTCAAACGATACGCCACGTATTCAAGAAAGCCATATTACTGTGGGTCATATTATTTGTCAATTGGTAGAGGAAAAATATTTTGCACAATAATGGAAGCAATAATATTAGCAGGCGGTTTAGGAACTCGATTACGTAGTGTAGTTGCAGATGTACCTAAATGCATGGCACCTATTAACAATATACCTTTTATTAGTTTTATTATTACCTATTTACAAAATGAAGGAGTTGAAAAGTTCATCTTTTCATTAGGCTATAAAAGCGAAATTGTTATAAATTTTTTAGACGAAAAATTTACACCGCTTAATAAAAAATATAGTATCGAAACCGAACCGTTAGGTACGGGGGGTGCAATAAAAAAAGCATGTGAACATGTAACAACAAATGATGTAATAGTGGTTAATGCCGATACCATCTTTAATATTAATCTCTCCACTCTTTTTTCATTTCATACACAAAAAAAAGCTAGCTGTACATTAGCTTTAAAAAAGCTAGAAAATATTGATAGATATGGGATTGTAGAATCAAATACTAACCATTTAATTTCTAATTTTAAAGAAAAGCAATTTTCTAGATTAGGTAATATTAATGGAGGGATGTATATTCTTAATGTAACTGATTTTTTATCTAAAGAATTGCCAACAAAATTTTCTTTTGAAAAAGATTACTTAGAAAAATATGTAATTGAAAATAGATTCTATGGTAGTACTTTCGAAAATTATTTTATAGATATAGGAATTCCGCAAGATTATAAAAAATTTGAAGAAGATTATAACTTGATACGTAGTAAAAACTACAAAATAAATAACGGTGCTGAGTTAGATAGAATAGAAATTCTTTTTGAAACAATTGCTACAATATTTGATTAACAACAATGCTAGATTTAACTAAAATAGACAATAACTGGACGCTGTTTTTAGACAGAGACGGTGTTATTAACCACGAAAAAAATCTTGATTATATACATACCTGGGATGAGTTTAGCTTTTATAATGGGGCTAAAGAAGCAATCGCCATTTTTACAAAAAAATTTAAACACATTATTGTTGTAACCAACCAAAAAGGCATTGGTAAGGGCGTTACAAAAATTGAAGACTTAAATACGATTCATAAAAATATGATTAGTGGATGTGCCGCTGTTGGAGGAAAAATTGATGCTGTATATTTTAGTCCAGATTTAGAGGATGATAGCCCCATTAGAAAGCCCCAACCAGGAATGGGTTTACAAGCCGCGAAAGATTTTGAAGCCATTAATTTAAAAAAAGCAATTATGGTTGGCAACACTATTAGCGATATGCAATTTGGCAGAAACCTTGGAGTTTATACCATTTTTTTACCTACAACAAGACCAGAAGTGGATTTGAACGATGAAAGAATTGATAAAGTGTTTGCATCGTTGATAGAATTTGCTAATGCATTAAACCGCCAAGACGCCAAGACGCTAAAGTAAATTTATTTGTTTCCCACACTATTCATTTTGCATTAAAACTTTTCAACTTTGTGCCTTGGCGGTTATATCTATTGTTTACTTTTAGTTAAAATTTACACTATACTCTACTTTTGCACATTATTTGTTATCGATTTAACTAATTTTAAGGTATGAATAAATTTATCTTTCTATTTATCTTATGTACACCACTTGTTTTAAGTGCACAAAAACGCCTTTCTAAAGAAGATTATAAAGCATTACAACTACAAGAAAATTTACTTAAACCTACGGCTTTTAAAATTATACAAGGCATTACATCTAAAGATAGATTTATGGCTGACAGCCTTTTTACAAGGCAATTTGTAACTGCATTAAAAACAAAAAACTCATTTTATTTTCCGTTTGATTCGTTGCAAACCATTAGTAGGTTATACGCACCAGATAGTAGCTTTAAAATATTTACTTGGCAAATGATGATAAACGACAATGTTATACGCCAACATGGTGCTTTACAAATGCGTACATACGATGGAAGTTTAAAATTATATCCGCTAATTGATAAATCCGATGTTACTAAAACCCTTTTAGATACTATAGGTAATAACAAAGGCTGGATAGGAGCTATTTATTATAAAATAATTCAAAAGAAAAGCAGCAATCAAAATTATTATACACTTATTGGTTTTGATGAAAATAATATTCGTAGCAACAGAAAAATAATTGAAGTCCTTCATTTTTTAAATGACGAGCCAACATTTGGTGGTCGATTCTTTAGTTTTGAAAACGATAAGCCTTTTAAAACATCGCAAAGTCGTTATATAATGGAGTACAAAAAAAATGCTAGCCCTCGTTTAAATTACGATGAAGAGTTAGACATGATTATTGTAGAGCATTTAATAAGCGAAAGCGGTAAAACTGGCGTTGCATGGACGTTGGTTGGCGATGGAGACTACGAAGGCTTTGTTTGGAAAGCGGGTAAATGGATACATGTAGATAAAGTATTTAACCAAGCTACACCACAAGGAAAAGAACCAGTGCCTGTGCCATTGGATAAGAGTAAGATGGGTGGAGGAAATAATTAAAAAGTAAAATGAAAAATGAAAACATTTAGCTCAGCAATTTTATTGCTTTTCTTAAATAATTTTTCTAATAGTCAAACTCTTTCTAAACTATGTCGCAGATTTTTCCTGCGTCGAAATGACAAAAGGCATTTAATCATCCAACTTCAACACCGCTAAAAAGGCTTCTTGTGGTACTTCCACATTACCAATTTGCTTCATACGCTTTTTACCTTCTTTCTGCTTTTCTAATAACTTACGTTTACGACTAATATCGCCACCATAACACTTTGCTGTAACATCTTTACGCATAGCGCTAATATTTTCTCGTGAAATAACTTTAGCACCAATAGCAGCTTGTATAGCAATTTGAAATTGTTGTTTTGGTAATAATTCTTTTAATTTTTCGCAAAGTTTACTACCAAAATGTTGTGCCCTACTGCGATGTATTAATGCACTTAATGCATCTACCTTTTCGCCATTCAATAAAATGTCCATTTTTACAATATCACTTGGTCGCATATCAATAGGGTGATAATCAAAAGAAGCGTAACCCCTAGTTTGCGATTTTAATTTATCGTAAAAGTCAATAACAATTTCGGTTAAAGGCATTTCAAAACTAAGCTCAATTCGTGTAGGCGATAAATAACTTTGGTTGGTAAGCATCCCTCGTTTGCCTATACACAAGTTCATAATATTACCAATATATTCAGGCTTTGTAATTATTTGTGCTCTAATAAAAGGCTCTAAAATTACCTCAATCCTTGTAGGATCGGGCATTTCGGTGGGGTTATTTACAATTATTTTTTCGCCTTTTACAGTAGTAGCTTCAAAGCTTACGTTAGGTACCGTTGTAATTACAGTTTGGTTAAATTCTCTTTCTAAACGTTCTTGTATAATTTCCATGTGTAACAAACCAAGGAAACCACAACGAAAACCAAAACCTAAGGCTTGAGATGTTTCTAACTCAAACGTTAGTGAGGCATCGTTTAATTGCAATTTTTCCATGCAATCTCTTAATTCTTCAAAAGCATCTGTTTCTACCGGAAAAATACCTGCAAATACCATTGGTTTCACATCTTCAAAACCATCAATACGGCTTTTTGTTGGGTTGATGACGTTAGTTAAGGTATCACCAACTTTTACTTCTTTGGCATTTTTAATACCTGTAATGATATAACCCACATCTCCACAATGCACACTATTTTTTGATTCCATTCCAAATTTTAAAATACCTACTTCATCGGCATAATACTCTTGATCGGTGCTAAAAAACTTAACCTTATCCCCTTTTTTAATGCTGCCGCTAAATATTCTGTAATAAACAATAATGCCTCTAAAACTATTAAAAACACTATCAAAAATTAAGGCTTGTAATGGAGCTTTTTCATCGCCACTTGGTGCAGGAATCCGATTAATAATGGCATCTAAAATTTCATCAATACCAATGCCACTTTTTCCACTTGCCAATAAAATATCTTCTTCTTTACACCCAATTAACTCTATAATTTGATCTTTTACTTCGGGTATCATTGCCCCATCCATATCAATTTTATTGATAACCGGGATAATTTCTAAATCGTTTTCTATGGCTAAATAAAGGTTAGATATAGTTTGAGCTTGTATACCCTGTGTAGCATCTACTAATAACAATGCCCCTTCACAAGCGGCTAAAGCCCTACTAACTTCGTAGCTAAAATCTACATGGCCAGGTGTATCAATTAGGTTTAAAATATACTCCTCTCCCTTGTACGGAAAGTTAATTTGAATAGCGTGGCTTTTGATAGTAATGCCTTTTTCCCTCTCCAAATCCATATCATCTAATACCTGAGCCTTCATATCTCTGCTTCCAATAGTTGAGGTATGTTCAAGTAACCGATCGGCCAAGGTACTTTTTCCGTGGTCGATATGGGCTATTATGCAAAAATTTCTAATGTTCTTCATGTACTATCACTCAAGTTTAAGTCCCGAAGTTTCGGGATGCAAAAGTAGTTGATTTTAAGGGATTTTAGAGCAGAAAAAAGTGTTACTATTTTATATGGATTGATGCATTTTATTAAACAAAAAGCTAGTTATACAAGAAGAGTTAGCTCTTACCTAAATTTTCCTCTTTGTACCTTAAAAGATTATTTAATTTTTATACGTTGGTTTTTAGGGTGAATGAGTAAGCTTTAGTGCTAATGTTTAGGTGAGCATACTTTGGTAATTTTCGGATAAGTTTGAAATAAATTGAATGGTAAATTTTATGGCGAAGTAGTTTTATTTTATCCTAGGGTCAACCATTTTATACAACACATCGGCCAACATATTTACAACAATAAAAATACAGGCTGAAAAAAGAACGGCACCCATTACCACAGGATAATCCAACTTCTCCAATGCATCAACCGTTAGTTTGCCAATACCCTTCCAACCAAAAATATATTCTATAAAAAATGCCCCAGCCAATAACTCGGCAAACCAACCTGTAATCGCTGTTATTACTGGGTTTAAGGCATTGCGTAATGCATGTTTAAAAATTACTTGTTTGCTGCTTAATCCTTTGGCATAGGCTGTTCTAATATAATCCTGATTTAAAACATCTAACATAGCACTACGAGTTAGCTGTGTTATAATTGCAAGCGGACGAATGCCTAATGTAAATGCAGGTAAAATTAAATTTTTTATGGTGATGTATTTTTCACCAGTTACCTCATCAATATCAAACCAACTACCAGTTAAGTTTAAACCTGTATAATTGTGTAATACCACTCCAAAAAAATAAGCTATTAAAATTGCCATAAAGAAAGACGGGGCAGATATACCAATAATGCTGGTAAACACTGCAGATGTATCTAACCAAGTACCTTTTTTTACTGCAGCAATAGTGCCTAGTAAAATACCAAAAAAAGTAGCGAATAGCATGGCTGCAAAAGCTAATAGTAAAGTGCCTGGTAATGCTTCTATCAACATTTTACCTACTTCTTTTTTAGTTTGATAACTTTTGCGTAGGTAAGGGAATTTTAATCCCATTTTTGTGTTACCGCCTATAAAAAATCCATTTAATTTTTTTTTATCAATATCTGCTTGTGAATGAAAACAAATAGGAGAAACATCATTTAAATACAACATAAATTGTTTCCATTTGGGTTGATCTAAATATAAATCTTTCCGAATATTATCCATTGTTTTTTTATCGCCAGTTTGGCCAACAATCATTCGAGCAGGATCGCCAAAGCCTTGAAACATAATAAATACAAGGGCAACTACGCCAAGGAGTATAGAAAAAGAGTATAGTATTTTTTTTATTAAGAATTTCAATGCAAGATATTTGATTTACAATGTACGATGAAAGCTTTACGAATGTAAATATTTTATAGAGAAAAACTTGGCAGTTTAACATAAGAGTAAAACTACTTAAACACTTTTTTAAAATCTCCTAAGCCCCATTTTTGTTTTACAATTGAGCCATTCATTAAATACAACGTAGGGTTGCTACGGGCTAGTGTTTTTAGGGCAGTAGCATCGCAAGTAAAAATGGGTTGTGTTATTTTTTTACCCTCAATAAAAACTTGGTAACGCTTTTTTGCTTGCTCTATTTGTGTAGTTATAATAAATAGTTTTTTACGTAACACATTTGCATTTATTAGTAGCGCTAGATCTTCCATCCAATCTTTAGCTGGATTTTTTATTTCATCAAACAAAGAAGTATACATCAAATAATACTCCCCCTCTTGTCCTAAAATAGCTTCTGTTGTATCATTACCACTTTCGGTAGTAAATGAAAAATCGTTTATGAGTGGAATATTATTTTTACCTTTTTGTACTAAGGTTTGTTTTCTATCTACAAACTGCCAAGTGCTATCGGGTATATTGTTTACCCCAAATTCTTTTTTCTCTCCGTTTTTTTGGTAAACAAAAGTATAGTCAAATTTATCTGGCACTGCATCCTTAGGCATTTTACGTAATTCTAAAATATTATTACCTACTTTAAATGGTAAACAATCTTTTAAAGGCAAATGATGTTGTACATAAGTTTGTAAAAATAATACCCCACTAATAGCCATTACTAAAATAGCAATACAAATTATAGGTTTAAATAAGGGTTGAATAAATTTATGACCCATTAATAGTAATACCACCAAAACCAATAAAATAATATCCTTTGTAAATGTTTGAGTGGGTGTTAGTGGTATACAATCGCCAAAACAACCACAAGCTTTTATTTTGCCTGTAAACAAAACAAAGGCTGTTAAAAAAGTAAAAAATAGGGTTAGCAAAAGTAACAACCAAGTAGTCATTTTTTTTTGCCAACCTACTAATAAAGCCAACCCTAGCAATACTTCTAGCGTAATAATTACTATGGAAAAAATTAAAGAATGTTCATTAAATATATTCATCAGCTTAGGCAAAAAGCCATCTCTTGCCCATACTTCAAAAAACTCTTGCATTTTGTAACTTAAACCCTTTGGGTCTATAGCTTTTACTAAGCCACTAAAAATAAATAGCCCACCAACTAAACCCCTTGCTATGTTTACCAATACTTTCATAAAAAGTTTTTAAAAGGGTTCGCTAAAAACACCCTTATTTTTATTGTTTTTTTAAAACTTTTAGTCGACAACAATTTTTTAATGTATGTGTTCAATCAATTAAAATAAGTGCAAAAATGGCGTAGTTAATAATATCGAAAAAATTAGCATCTATACCTTCACTACTAATGGTGTGCCCATCGTTTTTAAGTATTTGTTTAATACGCAAAATTTTGGCTAGGATTAAGTCCACAAAACTTTCTTGGCTCATTTCTCTCCAAGCCTCACCATAATCGTGATTTTTATCTTGCATTAATTTTTTTGCAATGGAAATTTTTTCAATATATAATTTTTCAACTTCGTCAATAGGTAATTCTTCTACTTCATCATTATTGATATCTAATTGTATTAACCCAATAACCCCGTAATTTAAAATTCCTTTAAATTCACTAATGCGATCATCGTCTATTTTTTGTTGTCCTTTTTCTTGTATAGTTCTTATGCGTTTTGCCTTTATATAAATTTGATCGGCAACAGAAATAATACGGTATACCCTCCAAGATGTTCCGTAATCTTTAGTTTTATTTAAAAATATTTGTTGGCAACTTAATACTGCTTTATCATATTGCTCATTTGTTGTGCTCATTATTTCTTCTTAGGTTTTGCTTTGGTTTTTACTACTGGCTTAGTTGATTTTGTTTTAGGTTTTGTTGTAATTTTTGTAATGGGTTTAATTGCTGGTGCATTTACTGGAGTAATTGCAACAATTTCCATGTCAAACATTAATATTTCATTGGGTTGTATTGCTGGAGGGTAACCTCTACTTCCGTACGCCAATGGCGAAGGAACAAAAATGATAGCTTTACTTCCTTTATTTAAGTTTTTTAATGCTTCTTGCCAACCTTCAATGACTTGAACAGGGTTTTTAGACAGATCAACCTCATAAGGAGCTACGTGACCAAATGCAGGATCGGTACTACTATCAAAGGACTTGCCAGCAAGGTTTTTTCCTGTATAATTTACTTTTACCTTATCGTTTGATGTGGGATTGTTGCCAACCCCTTTTTTTATTACTTTAATATAGGTGCCTAAGGGCAATTTAATTGCACCTATTATATTATTTTTTACTAAATAGTTTTTAATAACCTCATTTTCTTTAATAAAAATTTGCTCATTTTTTGCTATTTCTTTAGCAGTCATAATTTGTTGCTCAATAATTGATGCACTATCCGCCTTATCTTTTGTATCAAAAATGTCGTTAACTTTTATACAAGTATATAAATATTTACCTGGTTCAAAAATAGAAGGCATAGGCATTTCAGAGTTTTTATAAGCGCTATCAACAATAATACGCATAACAACACTATCGTTATTTTTTAATTGCATTAAAATAGAATAGTAATACATAGGTAAACTTAACGTATCAACTGGTTGTATTGGGCTAGCATATTCTTCGCTATCATACAAAACAGTATCACTTGTACCCCGGTACAATTGAATAACATGCATTTTAATAAAGTTACCGTAGCCTATTTTATCACCTTGGGCAGAGGGGTATATTTTATACTCAATATTGTTATCTGCTTTAATAAACCCATCGTTTTGGGCTTTAAGATTAAAAATAAAAGTGGTACACAATAAAAATAATACTAGTTTTTTCATTTTAATTTTTGATGTTTGTAAAAAATTGCTTCAAAAATAACTTAATTGCACCAATGTTTACACTAAACTGCTGTAGTAATTTATTAACGATTGATTCCCCTATAGTAATGGGAATTATTAATGCTACCCCAGATTCTTTTTACAAAGGCAATATAAAAGATGATATTTTGAGCTTAGCTGCTCAAATGCTGTCCAATGGGGCTACCATTTTGGATATTGGCGGACAAAGCACAAAACCAAATAGCACGTTATATTCTGCCAAAGAAGAAATGGATAGAGTACTCCCGTTTATTAAAAAAATAAATACAGCTTTTCCTAACGCACTTATTTCGGTAGATACATTTTATAGCGAAGTAGCTAAAGCTGCAGTTGATGTTGGTGCAACAATAATTAATGATATTAGTGCAGGAAATATGGATAAAGAAATGTTGAAAACAGTTGCCCAATTAAATACACCCTATGTATGTATGCACATGCAAGGCACCCCTGCAACAATGCAGCAAAATCCTTCCTATGAAAATAGTACAAAAGAAGTATTAGATTTTTTTGTAAAAAAAATAAGTGAATGTAAAAGTGCAGGAGTAAAAGATGTAGTTATTGACCCTGGCTTTGGCTTTGGAAAAACTATTGATCATAATTATACCTTGCTTAAAAATTTATCTATTTTTTCAATGTTAGATAGTCCTATTTTAGTTGGTTTATCTAGGAAAAGCATGGTGTACAAGCCGTTACACACTACTGCAAACGAGGCATTAAATGGAACAACTGCCTTAAATATAATAGCTTTATTAAATGGCGCATCACTATTAAGAGTGCATGATGTTAAAGAAGCTAAAGAAGCGATTGACTTGTTTAATACATACAAAAAAGCGTCGCACTAAATGCAACGCCTTTTTTATACTTCATTAATTTACTTTTATTTACTACCATCTGGTGCTTGCTGTGGTTGACCACCTTGTTGCATTTGCTGTTGCTTCATCATTTCCATTTGTTGCTTCATCATTTGCTCTTTTTGAGCAGCCTCTGTTTGTACCTTATTTAATACATCTACAACTTCAATTTCAAACATTAAGTTAGCATTTGGTCCAATTGCAGCTCCATTACCATTTGCACCATAACCTAATGCACTAGGAATGTAGAATCTTGCTTTTGCTCCCTTACCCAATTGTTTTAATCCATCAATCCAACCTTTTATAACTTCTGGTTGAGCAAGGTTTACCAAATATGGACTAACATGGCCAAATTGTGGATCAATATTACTGTCAAAAGCCTTACCATCAAATGTTTTACCTGTATAATTTACTTTAACACCAACACTATCATTAATAGTTCCAGTACCAGCTTTTAATATTTCTACATAAGTACCAGAAGTAGTTTTTGTAGCCGTAATTTTATTTTTAGTTAAATATTCTTTTAGCCCTTTATCATCAACAATTATTTGTTTTAGTGCAGCAATAGAATCTTCTTTCACCTTTTTAAAATAACGAATGCTATCCTTTGCTCTACCAATTACCATATTTCTTTTTTGTGCTTCTAACAGACTAGCACTATCGGTATAAATTTTTTGTACTTTAAAGGATTGTAAAATTACATACCCTTTTTTCATCCAAGGAATTTCGCTTCCCTTTGATAAAATACTATCTGTTTTTTCTTTAACAATAATACTATCTCCCTCACGTATTTGTTTAAAAATACTATAATAAGCAGGTGGTATTCTTGTACTATCTAATGTTACAATTTGATTAACTCTATTTTCGTCGGTAATTAAGATGCTATCTTTTTTGGTATAGATTGCATAAGGTGTAATTTCAAAATGATGACCATCTTTTATTAATTGACCTTTACCATTGCTGATAATTTTATACTCAATACCTCCAGCTAGTTTTTTAAACTTTGTTTCGCAACTAACCAATAAAATGGCCATAAAGAATGGCAACACTACTAAAAATTTACTTTTCATTTGTTTATTTTTTTAAATTATTAACTACTTAATTGTTCTGCATTTTCTTTAATGGCAACTTTTAATTTTACCACAACTTCCTCTAAGGTTTCTTTATTAAATCCACCAGCTGCATTATAATGGCCTCCACCATTAAAATATTTACGGGCAAAAGTATTTACATCAAAATCGCCTTTGCTTCTAAAAGAACTTTTACGTTCTTCGCCCCTATCAATAATAATAACTGCTAATTTAATTCCTTTAATACTTAATGGATAATTTACTAATCCCTCGGTATCTCCTACTTTAACATCATACTTTATCAAATCGGCTTGCGGTATAGCTATTAAGGCTGTATTGTATTCATATAAAACCTCCATTCTATTGGTTAAAATATTACCAATAAATCTAAATCTATTTTCTAAAAAATTATCGTATAATTCTTCATGTATACTACTATGTACTAAACCTTTATCTTTTAATTCTGCCACCATTCTGTGTACACTTGCTGTGGTAGAAGGAAAACGAAAAGAACCAGTATCCGTCATAACACCTGCGTATAAACAACTGGCAATATCTGGTGTTATTTTTTCATTATTTCCACTTTTACAAATAAAATCGTACACCATTTCGGCTGTACTACTTTTGCTTGTATCACTAACTCCGTAAGTAAAAACCTCTGTTTGTGGCTCTCTATGATGGTCAATTAAAACTCTATCTCCTTTTGCTTTTAATAACACATCTTCCATATTTTTAGTACGGCTAAGGGTATTAAAATCTAAACAAAAAAGCCAATCGGCCTCATTAATAAAAGTGGTACTTTTTTCTATTTGTCTTTCAAAATCAAGCACTTCTTTACTGCTAGGCATCCAATTTAAAAAACTAGCCCAATTAGTTGGAGAAATAACGGTTACACTATGCCCCAATTGAACCAATAAATGATATAATGCTAAGGATGAACCCATAGCATCGCCATCGGGTTTTTGGTGTGTAGTAATAACTACTTTTTTAGGTTGATTAAGTAGTGGAAATATTGAAGCGATTGGTTGCATAAATTGGCCGCAAAAGTAGTGTATTTTGTAGCAAAAAATGTAATTGTACTAAAAAAGCCGCCACAAATTGTGGCAGCTTTTAAAATTCGGTTGCATTTTAGGCTTAATTAGATGCCTTTAAATCCAATGTTAAATTAATTTCTTTAGCTACTTTACCTTCTGCACCATAGGTCATCCCCCACTCTGTTCTATCAATATTAAAAGATGCCTTTACAGCAATTTTACCATCGGCCATAATAACTTGTGCCGGAAAACTAACGCCTTTTGAAATTCCAAGTAAAGTTAAATTCCCTGCAATAGTATGTGTAGCATCGGTATTAATTAAACCTTCTGGTTTTACTTCCAAAGCTTTTACTTCTGTAATATCAAACATTGCTGTTGGATTTTTTTCTACACCAAAAAAATCAGCCGATTTTAAATGCCCTTCTAAACTCTCCTTTCCTTTTCCACTTAAATCAGTGCAATTAATTGAACTCATGTTTAATATAAAATTACCTGATGCAACTAAACCATTATCAGCATGTAAAGCTCCGCTATTTAATTTTAAAGTACCCGAATGTTTACCAGTTGGTTTAGAACCTACCCAACCTACAATACTATTCTCAACATCAACCTTGTACCCATGGGTATTACTAACGGCAATCGGTTTTGTATTGGTAATAATTGCGTTATCGGCATGTACAGGTTTCATATTTACATAAAATGCAGAAGATAAACCTAAAACCCCAACTGCTAAAAGAGAATAAACTAGTTTCATTACATTAAAATTTAAGTAAGCGTTAAAATTGATATTGAATATTTAAATATTTAGTTACAAAGCAATGAATTCAAACTAAATTAACCAAAAAAAAGGTGTTAATGTTTTATATTTGCACAAAAAAATAATATAATGATTAACAGAACTTTTACAATGATTAAGCCAGATGCTACTGAAAAAGGGAGCACTGGAGGTATTTTACAAATGATTAATGCTGCAGGTTTTAAAATAGTGGCAATGAAAATGACACACCTTAGCAAAGAAAAAGCTGGAGAATTTTATGCTGTACATAGCGAAAGGCCATTTTATGGTGAATTAGTTGAGTTTATGAGCCGTGGCCCTATAACTGCTGCTATTTTAGAAAAAGATAATGCAGTAGAAGATTTTAGAAAATTAATTGGTGCTACAAACCCTGCAAATGCAGAAGAAGGCACTATTCGTAAAAAATATGCAGCTTCAATTGGCGAAAATGCAGTGCATGGAAGTGATAGTGATGAAAATGCAGCTATTGAAGGAAGTTTTTTCTTTAGTGCTTTAGAAAAATTTTAAGTACTACTTGATCTAAATAATTGAACCCCCGATTTTGTCAGGGGTTCTTTTTTTAATATAGAAGCACAAACAAACTAGGTAATAAATTAAGTTATCTATTAACTAAACGTTGTATCTATTGTTTTATTGTTTAGTTTTAAAAAATATGGTTAGCCTCACTATAATTCGATATAAAAAAAGATATATCCCTTTTGCTTTTTTTGCAATGGCCACTTTTAGACTCCCCTTGTGGTTAAATAAAAATATTTCGTTTTACAAATTAATGGGGTGTGGTAAAAATGGCACATTTGATAAAACGCCCGATTTGCAGCAGTGGGCAATTCTAACATTAGGTAATGAACAATCGGTTGTTGACAAAACGCAAAAAGAAATTTTAAATACACTTTATGGAGGCTTTATTGCAGGCTGGTTAGGGTTGTTTGGTGTTAAAACAATTACGTACCTACTTGATCCTATTGAAGGGCATGGTTTATGGGATAATAAAAAAGTATTTGGCGAATTACCTATGAAAAGCGATTATGAAGGAAAAATTGTTATACTTACCAGGGCAACGATACGTTTAAGTAAACTAAAATCGTTTTGGAAAAATGTAGATAGTATTGCTAGCCAAATGGCAAATGCTAAAGGCTTTATAACCTCTTACGGTATTGGCGAAATACCTTGGGTAAAACAAGCCACCGTAAGTATTTGGGAAAGTAAGGAGGATATGAAAAACTTTGCCTATAAAATGCACAACCATGCCGAAGTTATAAAAAAAACAAGACAAGAAAAGTGGTATAGCGAAGATATGTTTGTACGCTTTAAGATTAAAGAAATAGCAGGTAAGCTATAATGTAATAGCAGTTAAATTGAAAGTTGTAAATTTGACTAACAAACATTTATGAAAAATATAAAACTAATAGAAGTTCCCTCAGAAATTGGTGCAGGTACAAGAGGTGCAAGCTTAGGTATTGATGCAATAAAAATTGCAGCACTTGATTTTATGAGTAACTTTTTTGTACACTTTCCTTCAGAAAAAATTAACGTAGAAAATAATTTATTGTTTGAACCCATACAATCGCCTTATGCTAAACGTATAAGTGGTGTATTAACTATGTACGAACGTATAAGTAAGGCAGTAAGCGATAGTATGAAAAACAATTTTTTCCCAGTGGTATTAAGTGGCGATCATAGTAATGCTGGTGGTACAATTGCAGGCATTAAAATGGCTAAGCCAAAAAGTAAACTTGGCGTAATTTGGATTGATGCACATGCTGATTTACATACCCCCTATACCACACCAAGCGGAAACATGCATGGTATGCCATTAGCCGTTTCAATAGCAGAAGATAATAAAGAAAATGGTGTACATGAATTAGATGAAAAAACATCTAAACTATGGAACGAGTTAAAATCAATAGGGAAAATTAATCCAAAAGTATTACCCGAAGATGTGGTATTTATTTCGTTAAGAGATTTTGAAAAGGAAGAAAAGCATATTATTGAAAAACACGGCATTAAAGTAATTACAACTGCCGAGGTACGCCGTAATGGAGCAGAAAATGTTTGCAGAAAGGTATTACGCTACCTAAGTGATTGTACAGATATTTATGTAAGTTTTGATGTAGATAGTTTAGATAGTGCTATTTCAAAGGGTACAGGAACGCCTGTTAACAATGGGTTACGAGAAAGAGAAGCAGAAGATTTAATTAGTAAGTTTATGCAAAACCGTAAAGTATGTTGCTTTGAAATTACAGAAGTAAACCCAACCCTAGATAAAGAAAACTTAATGGCAGAAATTGCTTTTAATATTTTACAACGGAGTGTAAATGTTTTAATGATGAATTAGTATGAAGAAGATTTTATTGTTTGCTACTTTTATTTTGTTGTTCGTAAATTGTTTTGCACAACAAAAAGCAGTGAGAAGAGCAAGCAGTTATTCTATTGAAATTAAAAAATTCCAAAAAAAATATGTAGCAACACATGATGTAGTAAGCGCAAAAAATAAAAAATATTTTAAGTTTTACCCCCCTTCCTCAAAATATAACGTACTTGCTACGTTTACAAAAATTATCGACACTACAATTATTGCCATAAAAACAAGTGGTAAAAAAATCCCTGAAAAATATTTTATACGTTACGGTAAATTGACTTTTACTATTGATAGTACTGAATACCAACTAACCCTTTTTCAATCCAAAGATTTATTAAATAATACGGAGTATAAAGATTATTTGTTTTTGCCTTTTAGCGATAAAACGAATGGCCATGCTACGTATGGTACGGGTAGATATATTGATTTACTAACCACAGCTATTGAAGAAGGCAAATGCACATTAGATTTTAATAAAGCATACAACCCATATTGTGCTTATAGTAATGACTATAATTGCCCTATACCTCCAAAAGAAAATAGGTTAGCCGTGGCAATAAGTGCTGGCGAAATGAATTTTGCAAAATCAATTACTCACTAATGCAAAGCGTTAGCCATTTATTAATGATAAAACCATCGCATTTTGGTTTTAATGTGGAAACTGCCGCTAATAATTATTTTCAACAAAACATACCCGGCAATCATCAACAAAAAGCTTTAAAAGAATTTGAAGCATTTGTAACCCTACTACAAAAGAATAATATTTTAGTTACGGTAATAAATGATAACAACGATACCATAACACCCGATGCTATTTTCCCAAATAATTGGATTTCATTTGATGAGGAACACGGTATTTTTTTATACCCAATGTTTGCTTTAAATAGAAGATTAGAGAGAGATAAATCTATACTTGAAACTTTAAAAAAGAATTTTTCTAACCAAAAAATAACCGACTTATCATATTTTGAAAATGAAAATAGATTTTTAGAAGGTACTGGCAGCATGGTTTTAGATAGAATTAATAAAATTGCGTATGCCTCTTTATCTCCTCGAACAAATAAAGAAGTGCTGGATGAATTTTGCCGATTAATAACTTATACGCCTTGCCCCTTTACATCAGTTGATAGTACCGGAAAAATAATTTATCATACCAATGTAATGATGTGTGTTGCAGATAAATATGTAGTCATTTGTTTAGAAAGTATAAAAAATAGTGTTGAATTAAATACTATAAAAAAAACGATTGAACATACGAGTAAAGAAATTATTGAATTAACGCTACAACAAATAAATTGCTTTGCCGGTAATATGTTACAGGTAAAAAATAAAGATGGAATGATTTATTTACTTATGTCAACAACCGCTTACCAATCATTAACCACAATACAGCTAGAAAAATTAGAAAAATATAATCCCATTTTACATGCCAACATTAATACTATTGAAACAATAGGTGGTGGCAGTGTTCGTTGTATGTTAGCAGAAATAGTTTAGTTTTTATAGCCCTACAGGCAAACTTGTTTGCTTACGCATTTTACCTAAAGCAGGATCCATATCAATAGCAGCATCACACATTTTTTGCCCTCTATCTGTTTGACCTTTCTTTTGAAAACAAAGCCCAGCTTGATACAAAGCCTTTCCATCTCTAGCATCCATTTCTATTAAACGTTGGCAGTAGCTTAACGAGTTGTCGTATTGTTTTGCAGAATAGTAGGCTTCAGCAATATCTCTAAGCAATTCTTTATTACCTGCTTTACGGATAATTAAATCTTGCAAAATAGGCTCGGCATTAGTTGCATCATTAGCATAAATGTAAGCAAAAGCATAATTCTCTTTAAAATTGTTTGATTGTGTAATACCATTTTTTACAGCATTGGTAAAACAATCTATTGCTTTTTTATATTGATTGTTATTATAATAAATTAGTCCTAATTCGCTATACCAACTAGCATTCGTATTTCTTTCTTTTAAAGCTAATTCATAAAAATAAATAGCTTTTTTTTCATTTTCTAATTCCAAATATGTTCTAGCTAAAGCAAAGGCCGCCTCTGCATCGGTTGGATTTTTTTGAACATAAGTTGCTAATACTTTTTCTGCTAAACCAAAATTTTCATCTTGGTAATAACTTATTCCAATAATTTTTTCCTTATCGTTGCAACTAGTACATTTGTTCGTAAACTCTACTGCTTTTTGGTATTGTTTAAATCCAAAATATAAAGATGCTAATTCTTTAATTGCAGCTTGATTTGTATTATCAAGTTCAAAAACTTTTGTAAAATCATTAAGTGCCAACCGTAGTTTTCGCATCTCTAAATTTGTGTAGCCATTTTCTAAATAAGCTTGTAGGTAGTTCGAGTCGAACTTTATAGCCGTTTCAAAATTTTTAGAGGCATGCAAAAAGCGCTTTAACTTTTTTTCTTCTACCCCTTTATTAAAATAAAATACAGCACTGTCGTTACAAAGTGCTACTGAATTGAATAGGAATATCCCTAAAAGGGATGTAAAAAGGTTTTTCATATTTGTAAATTATCAAAAATTGTTCCAACTTATTGGATAAGTATACCTCCTAACGCTGGAAGTTGCAAAGTTATTTCATACAAATGCTTCTTTTTATCTACTAATTTACTGATTATTTCTGGATTATATACATCGCCTGTCCCAAAAAATCGCTTTTCATTACTATTAAAAATCTCTTTCCAATTGGCTTTATTCTTTACAATAACTTTCCAGTTTTTTTGTACAACAGGCCTCATGTTCAATACTATCAGTACATTATCCTCTTTATTTTTCCCTTTTCGCATATAAGAAATTACACCCTCCTCCCTATGGTTTAAATCCACCCATTCAAACCCTTTTGGGTTAAATTGTAATTGATATAAGGCTGGGGTATTTTTATACAAATGGTTTAAAACTTTAACACACTCCTGTAATTGACTATGGCAATCAAATTTTAATAATTCCCAATTTAATTCAGTCGTAAAATCCCATTCCTTGGTTTGTCCAAACTCGTTACCCATAAATAACAACTTAGCACCTGGGTGGGTGTACATATAGGTGTATAATAAGCGTAACGTTGCAAATTTTTGCCATTCATCTCCTGGCATTTTATAAATCATTGGGCTTTTACCATGCACTACTTCATCATGACTTAAGGGCAACATAAAATTTTCGTCGTAATAATACATCAAACTAAATGTAAATTTATTTTGATGGTGTTGTCTTTCCCTTGGGTCAAGTCTAAAATAATCTAAGGTATCATGCATCCAACCCATCATCCACTTCATACCAAAGCCAAGTCCATCTTCAGTTGTAGGTCTACTTATTTTTGGCCAATCGGTCGCTTCTTCTGCAATAGTTTGTACATCTGGAAAATCTCTATAAATAGTTTCGTTAAAATCTTTTATAAATGCAATCGCTTCTATATTACCATTACCACCAAATTCGTTTGGCTCCCACTCCCCTTCTTTTCTACTATAATCTAATTGCAAAATACTACTAACAGCATCTACTCGTATTCCATCTATATGAAATTTATCAAACCAATACCTTCCACTACTAATTAAAAAAGATTTTACCTCTCCCCTTTTATAATTAAAAATATAACTATTCCAATCTGGGTGGTAGCCCTTTCGCATATCACCATACTCATAGGTATGTGCCCCATCAAACCTATACAAACCATGTGCATCGTCAGGAAAATGTGAGGGTACCCAATCCAAAATAACACCAATACCTTCATTATGAAAAGCATCAATTAGCTCTTTAAATTGTTCGGGTGTACCAAACCTAGAGGTGGGTGCAAAATATCCGGTGCCTTGATACCCCCAACTTCCATCAAACGGAAATTCCATGACGGGCATAAACTCTACATGTGTAAAGCCCATTTTTTTTATATACGGCACTAAAAATTCTTTAAACTGCAAATAGGTATTAAAACTTTCTTCATCACTTGGTACAGGGCGTTGCCAACTGCCTAAATGCACTTCATATATACTCCATGGGGCATCTAACGAATTTGCTTTTTTACGCTTTTTCATCCAAGCATTGTCTAACCATTTATAATCTTCATTCCATGCAACAGAGGATGTATTGGGCCTAAGCTGGGCAAAATTTGCATAAGGATCGGCCTTAAAAATTTGCACCCCTTTAAAACCTTTTATATAATATTTATACGAGTCGCCTTTTTTAAAATGTGGTATAAACCCTTCCCAAATACCTGATTTATCTAACCGAACAAAAAGTGGATGAATTGATTTTTTCCAGTTATTAAAATCGCCTACGACACTTATTTGTGTTGCATTTGGCGCCCATACTGCAAAATAAAAACCTTCCGTATTTAATACCGTACGTTTATGACTACCAAAAAAATTATACGCATTATAAAATGTCCCATTTTGAAAATTTGTAATATCCTCATCGGTAAATAGCGAATAATTCCAAACAGATTTAGTAGAATCAACAAATTCCACATCCTCATAATTTAATTTTATGGGTATTTTTTCCGTTGATGTTTTCTTTATTGCCATTTATGTAAGTAAGTAAAAGTGGTTATAAATTAAATAAACAACTTTTATAAACGTAAATTTAAGATATATGATTAAGTTAATACTAAATATTTAGTAGTTATTTATTATACCCCTCAACTAAGAATAAAAACAACTCTTCCAAGAAAAGAATAGTTGAAATTTTATTTTTCTATAAAATGTTAATACAATAGTGTAAGAAGTTTGTGGGTTTATGTTTAATTTAATGTAACGCTAACAAAAATAAAATAGAACGTACTATAGATTGGAGAAACAATGATGATGAAGAAAGTAAAAGTGGAGAGGGCAGTTTTATTAGGGTGCTTTGTTGTAAAAATTTTTAAGTTGTTTTGATTGGAAAGAACGAATAATACAAAAAAAATTCTGCTAATTACTTAGCATTATTTTTTTACAATTTTATTCTATAATAAATCCATTAGGGATAATAGCGCCTTTTTTAATTACAATTATATCATCTTTTATAGTGTACAATGCATGATCAATTGGAGTTAAATGTGTCCCCCCAATTATTCGTACATTATCTCCTATTCGGCAATCTTTATCGAGGATAGCATTTTTTATTTCACAATGCTCTCCTATTCCAATTTTTGGAATTCCTCTTTCCAAAGAATGAGCCATTTCTGGAATAGTTTCATAAACGTCGCTCCCCATTATGTAGGTACTTGTTATCACAGTACCCTTCCCTATTCTAGTTCGTATACCAATAACACTATTCTCAATTTTTTTAGCATGTATAATACAGCCTTCGGCTAAAATGCTGCTAACAAAAGTTGTTCCACTAATTTTTACAGGAGGTAACATTCTAGCTCTACTGTATACTGTTTTTGCATTATCAAATAAATTAAATGGAGGAATTTCTAAAGTTAAGGCTAGGTTGGCTTCATAAAAAGAATTGATGTTTCCAATATCTGTCCAGTACCCATCGTATTGGTAACTTATTACTTTATGTGTATTTATAGATGTTGGAATAATTTCTTTACCAAAGTCTGTTGCTTCTTTTTTATCAACCAATAAAAAATCAAATAACGTTTTTCTATTAAAAATGTAGATACCCATACTAGCTAAATAATTACGTCCTTGCTCTTGCATAGCTGTCCCTGTATCGCTAATCCATTCTGGTAATAATTCTTTAGCTGGCTTTTCTATGAAAGAGGTAATATTATTTTGTGCATCTGTTTTTAATATCCCAAATTCTGTAGCTTCTCTATCGCCTACTGGAATGGTTGCAATGGTAATATCTGCTCCTTGTGTTGCATGGTTATCGATCATGGCGGCAAAATCCATTTGATATAATTGATCTCCGCTTAAAATTAGCACATACTCAAAATCGTTATTACCAATATGTTTTAACGATTGTCTAACTGCATCTGCTGTTCCTTGAAACCAACCTAGGCTATCGGGAGTTTGCTCTGCTGCCAAAATATCTACAAAGCCATTGCTAAATGCACTAAACTGGTAGGTATTTTTTATATGCTTATTTAAAGAGGCTGAATTGTATTGGGTAAGCACAAACATTCTGTTAATGCTACTGTTTATACAGTTAGATATTGGAATATCTACCAAGCGATATTTGCCAGCAATAGGCACTGCTGGCTTACTACGGGTAGAGGTTAGTGGATAAAGCCGACTGCCTGCACCGCCTCCTAGGATTACTGATACTACTGATTTGCTATTCATAAAAAGTGAAAAATTAAAAATTATGTTGATTAATTACTTTTTTATATTGTTATGCTTGATACTAATAATTTAATAAGTTCTTCAGAGTCTATATTTAGTAAATCAAACATTTTTTGGTTTATAAATTCTCCTGCGTTTAAAAGTTTAAGCCAATATCTTATTTCTTTGGCTTGTTTTGAAGATACTGTTAATTTATTTATGAAATCTTTAATTGAGCCTGCAAACTAAGACTCTGTAATTGAAGCACCAATAGATGTTCAACTTCTTAATATTTGATTACTTGTGACAATACTAGATTTATTATTGTTTAAATATCTAATTAGTTTCAAAATTCTAATTGAAAAATTAAAGCTTTTAATAGCCAAAACATTTACTTTCATACTATTTTAAATTAGAGCAATTTTTCACTTTGCATTTGTTAATGCTTGATAAACATTAAAATACTCCTCTGCACTTTTATCCCAACTGTTATCAATATTCATAATTTTTTTTTGAATAGCTACCATTTTTTTTGGGTCTGCAAACAAATCATTAGCTCTGTTAATAGAGAGAACAATATCATCCACACTTGCGTTATTGAAACAAATACCATAACCTTTTGGTTCACTAATGTCAACTACGGTATCTTTTAAACCCCCTGTACTGCGTACTATAGGAATTGTACCATAGCGTAATGCATACATTTGATTTAAGCCACAAGGTTCTACTCTACTAGGCATTAATAAAAAATCGGCTCCGGCATACATTTGGTGTGCAAGTTTTTCGTTGTAACCAATTTGGGAGTTGTAGTAACCAAAATAATTACTCCTCATACGCTCTAATTGTTTTTCAACAGCAGGATCGCCACTTCCCAATATTAAAAAATTAACTTTTTTATCTAATGTTTCAAAGGCTTTATTAATGGCAGGTGGCAAAAGTTCAGCAGCTTTTTCACCCACTAATCTTCCTATATAGATGAACAATGGTTTTTCGTAGTCCAAATCAAAATCATCACATAATTTTTTCTTATTTATCTTTTTACCGGCCTCCACATCTTTACTAGTAAAATTAGATAAGATATAGGTATCTGTTTTTGTATCCCACACTACACTATCAATTCCGTTTAAAATGCCCACGCATTTTTCTTTTTCATATTCAAATAATTTTTCTAAGCCATTAGCACTATACTGTAACTCTGCCATATAACTGGGGCTTACCGTTGTAACTGCACTTGCACATTTTACGCCACAAGCTAATGGATTAATTTTATTATCCCAATCTAATAAGCCCAATTGCCCTTTATCCCATGCAGGTAAAAAATTACTTTTATTCCAATCCATACAACCCTGGTATTGTGCATTATGTATGGTAAGTAAAGTAGGTATAGCAGCTAAATTATTATACACATAACAATGCTGCATCATAAAAGGAATAAGCCCAGCATGATGGTCGTGTACATGAACAACATCTGGCCTATGCTCCCATTTACTCAACCAATCTGTTACAGCAATTTGAAAAGCTACAAACCTTTCGGTATCGTCATCATAGCCATAAATTTTTTCTCTATCCAATAACCCATATATATCAACGCAGTAAAAATCAAACCCTAGTTTATTTTTTTTTTCTTTAATTATGGTGTATTCAAAAAAGCTACTAGCCATCATAAATGCACCTTTATGTATAGTTTCCCATTCATTATCGTACAAAAATTTTGTACGGTGCATAGGAACAACAACCTTTACAGTATTTCCTAAGTCTTGTTGATATTTTGGCAAAGCTCCCACTACATCTGCTAACCCTCCAGCTTTAGCGTATGGATAACATTCTGCACTTACATGAAGTATTTCCATTTAATAATTTATAAATTCAAATTAAGGAAGATTTGCTTAACCACAAATTAAAGTAGGCTAAAAATTTTTGCAGTTGAGTAAATTATTCTATTTTCAAGACTTAAACTAACGATTATGTCAAATGTACACAACAAACCTACTCAAGAAACGAATTATGGGGCTCTTGGAACTTTAGTAACCGTTTTCTTTTTTTGGGGGTTTATTGCAGCTGGTAACAGTGTGTTTATTCCTTTTTGTAAGCATAAATTTAATTTAGACCAGTTTCAAAGCCAATTAGTAGATACCGCTTTTTACTTTGCTTATTTTATTGGTGCTTTAATTTTATTTGCTGTTGGAGCAATGAAGGGTAACGACCCCGTAGCAAAATGGGGGTATAAAAAAAGCATTGTGTATGGTTTACTTTTTTCGGCTTTAGGTGCTGCAGCAATGATTATAGCTGTTAACTTAGGTACTTTTCCTGGAATGTTGGTTGGCTTATTTATTGTAGCACTAGGTTTTTCTTTACAACAAACAGCTGCACAACCTTTTGCTATTGCACTTGGCGACCCAGCAACCGGTACAAATAGAGTAACACTTGGTGGGGCTATAAATTCATTTGGAACTACCATTGGCCCTTTGGTTGTTGCGTTAGCTTTATTTGGAACTACTGCTGCTATTACAGATGAAAAAATTGCAAGCCTTAGTTTAGGTAAAGTAATATTATTATATAGTTGTGTGGGTGCTTTATTTATTGGAGCTGCCGCATTATTTTATTTTTCTAAAAAAGTACCTAGCGATATTAATTTAGAAAAAACTGAAAAGGCAAACAAGGCGTTAGGTATGTTATTAATAATGACAGGTTTGTTAGCGGTTATGTTTGTACCTATTTTTAGTAGCTATAAGGGAGATCCTACTTTGTTATCAGATGTTGAAAAACATGGTTTAGAAGCTTATAGATTGAAATGGTTGATTGGGGCATTTGCTGTTATTGTTGCTTTCTTATTAGCTGTAAATGTATCGGCTAAAAAAAATTCAGACGGTTGGGGAGCTATGAAGTATCCTCAATTAGTACTTGGCATGTTAGCTATTTTCTTTTATGTTGGTGTAGAAGTTTCTGTTGGCAGTAATCTATCAGAGCTTTTAAAACAAACTGATTTTGGTGGTTTATCATCCTCTGAGGCTACACCTTATGTTGCCATGTATTGGGGAAGTTTAATGATTGGTAGATGGGCTGGTGCTGTTGGTGCATTTGGCTTTTCAAAACAAAAAAGAGTTATTCTACAATTTATTGTACCCATAGTTGCATTTTTTATATTGATACTTGTCAACACAGCTTTTGGTTATGATATGCAAAATCTTTATTGGTATTTAGTTTGTGTTGCTATACAAATTGGTGCATTTTTTGTAAGCAATGATAAGCCCGTAAGAACCTTATTAATTTTTTCACTATTAGGTGTAGCCGCAATGATTATTGGTACATTAAGTACAGGTACTATTGCTATTTATGCTTTTTTGAGTGGAGGTTTATGTTGTTCAATTATGTGGCCTTGTATTTTTAGTTTGTCAATTGCAGGGTTGGGTAAATACACTACACAAGGTTCCGCTTTTTTAATAATGATGATTTTAGGGGGCGGTATTATTCCACCAATACAAGGAAAGATTGCCGATTATCTTCAAGCTAATTCAACAGTTGCTGGCAGTGGCATTCACGCTTCCTATTGGGTAGCAACTTTATGCTTTGCCTATTTAGCCTTTTTTGCATTTGCAGTAAAAGGAATTTTAAGCAAACAAGGTATTAATTACGATGCAGAAACTACTGGAGGAGGACACTAATTTTTTAAAATTGACTTCTTAAAAACTTTATGAAAGAATTTGCAATAGGCATAGACATTGGTGGTACCACAACTAAGTTTGGCATAGTAAATCGTAAGGGCGAAATTATTATGCAAGATAGAATACCTAGCAACAAACATGAAGTTGCCGAAGATTTTATAGTCGACCTCTATAATAAATTAAAACCAATGATAGATAGTATGGGTGGTAAGGAAAATTTTGTAGGGATTGGTATGGGTGCTCCTAATGGTAATTTTTATAGTGGAACAATTGAATATGCTCCTAATTTAAAATGGAAAGGCATTATTCCTATTGCAGATATGATGTATAAAAAATTTGGCTTACACACCAAATTAACCAACGATGCAAATGCTGCTGCAATGGGCGAATATATTTTTGGGTGCACAAAAGGCATTAAACATTTTATAACCATTACATTGGGTACAGGTGTTGGTAGTGGCATTGTAATTGATGGTAAAATTGTTTTAGGACATGATGGTTTTGCTGGAGAATTAGGGCATATTATAATACGCCCCGGTGGAAGACAACACAAAGGGACAGGTGCTTTAGGTAGTTTAGAGGCTTATGCAAGTGCAACAGGCGTAAGAGAAACAGCAATTGAGTTATTAACGCAATATCCTGAGCAAGAAAGCCTTTTAAGAAACTATACCATTAATGAATTAACGAGTGAAGCCGTGTACGACTGTGCAATGCAAGGTGATAATATAGCCAACGAAATATTTGAATTTACAGGACAAATTTTAGGCGAATCGTTAGCCAATTTTATTATGTTTAGTTCTCCAGAAGCTATTGTTCTTTTTGGTGGCTTAACCAAAGCTGGCGACCTTTTACTAAAACCTACTCGTAAGGCAATGGAAGCAAATTTGTTGCCAATTTTTCAAAATAAAGTAAAACTGTTGTTTAGCGAATTAAAAGAGGCCGATGCTGCAATATTGGGTGCTAGTAGTTTGGTGTGGGAATAAAATTATTTACGCAAGTATTTTTACAATAAGCAACATAGGAAACACTAAGAACACAAAGAATTTTTCTAAATTGGTTAATAACGTTTTATAGCCTTTGTCCCTTTTTAGAAAAAAATATCACTTTTGTGACAGTCTATTTCAATGTTTAACTGATTGTATAAAACTAAAATAAATTATTTTTTCTTTTTCAAGAAATTCAACGCAATTCATAATCAATATTTCTCCTTCAAACTCAACCTCTACCTTGTAATAACTTCCGTAATACAGACAGTTTTTTACAATGCCATTAAATTCTCCTTGGGCATTAATACTAAAATTATTTGGCCGAAAATAATTTATGTTAGCTACACTAAAGGTTTTTTGTAAAGATGAAGTTAGGGTACAATAATCTCCTAAAAGCCCTGCTACCAAGTCATTTGATGGATTAGTATATACTTCTTTTGCAGTGTTTTGCTGTATTATTTCCCCTTGGTCTAATATAATCAGTTCATCTGCCCAAGGCAATACATCTATAGCATCATGTGAGCAAAGCAAACAAGTTATCTTTAATTCTTGCGCTATAGTATCTAATACATTTTTTAAAATTGACTTATGGATATTATCTAAATTACTAAACGGTTCGTCTAAAATTAATAGTTTGGGTTTAGTAAGTAATAATCTTGCTAGTGCTACTCGTTGCTTTTCGCCCCCACTAAGCTCTACCGATTTACGCTTTTGTAAATAATTTACATTGCATATTTCAAAAAGATGATGAGCTTGTTCTTTTGTAAACTCTTCATTGGCATAGTCAAACAACTCCTCCATCCTATAATTATTTCTTAACTCAAAATATTGAGATAAATAGGCAATACCTTTTTCTCCAGCCACCAGCTGATAGTTTGGCCCTAAAACTTTTTTTTCATCAAAATAAATGGTACCCCCTTTATGTTGTATAAAACCTGCAATTGTTTTTAATAACGTAGATTTTCCACTACCTGTTTGTCCCATCAACGCCACTTTTTTACCTACGGGTATTGTAAAGGAAATGTTTTCTAACGCAAATCCACCAAGCAACACATCCGATTGTAAATTT
>Ga0209596_1000337_pt1 | contig 43848 bp, 71 predicted proteins | sample M_130807_MF_Meta_FD_187314 | JGI IMG/M metagenome (GOLD analysis project Ga0209596, IMG submission 187314) | Freshwater microbial communities from Lake Montjoie, Canada to study carbon cycling - M_130807_MF_MetaG (SPAdes) (version 2) | ecosystem: Environmental > Aquatic > Freshwater > Lake...
CTTCTAACAAAAATAAACTTTTGCGCTTGGTTCTTCCTTGCGTAACAAGTTCTTTGCGGTGTACCAGTTGCCTTAAATTGTTACTTGTTATTCCAAGCATCATTATTGCAACTTTGGAATCTATTAGATTTTCTTGGTCTGTCATTAGTTACTCCATGGGTCGGTTGTTGTGGTAGTTCCAGCGCGTGAAGCGGTAGCAAACAATGGAACAATTGCATATTTTTTTGCATTAACTTCAAGCGAAGTTTTTTCAATTCCTTCTTTGTCTACATACTTTCTGTTACTAACTTCTCCTGAAATATCAACTAATGTTCCTTTATGTAACGCGTCAATAGCAGACTCCGCATCTCTACCCCATAACGCAACGCGATACCAAGTGGTTTCGCCATCCATCCATTGTTCATCTTTTTTAATTCGCGGAGTGCAACCAACTGAAAAGTTACAAACAGTAATTCCAGATGGCAAAACTTTTAATTCTGGTTCTGCGCCCAGATTTCCGCGTAAATAGATTTGTGCATCGCCAGCCATAATTGCCTTCTTTCATAAGTAATGATATGTGCCTTCTTTTGTAAGTATAACACTACTTCCATCTACAAGTGTGACCGTAGTGGTGTCGGGTTGCGCCCAACTTGGAACAATAAATCCATCCCTAATCGCACTAGCAGGATTTAAGTGGACTGCATCTGTTCCCATATTGTGACAAGCATGATGTAGTGCTACAAAGTTTTCTATAACATCCTTGCCACCTTGCGAGCGCAATTTGCGGTGATGTAACGCCCAACTTTCAGGAAGTACTCCGCCGCATTTTTCGCAATAACCTTGGCATCTTTCGAACACTTGTTCGCGCAATTCTTTAGCCATTACACATGCTCAATTCCAATTTTCACGCCAACATTACTTGAATAAATCTTGCTGGCTGTAATACCAATGACTTGTCCATCATCAATGTAAGCAATTCCAGTAAGTGCATCTAAAACGGCACGAACAAGTTTATCTAAATCTGGGCGAGTGTTAGGAACGGAACGCTTCACTGATGGCGGTTTTGGCATGCAAAACATTAAATCAATTAAAACTCCTCTTTCTTTTTCAGCAGCCTCAACGCCACAATTTTTTGCAGTATTGCCAACATGGACACGCCAAGTTCTAAGTTCTTTGTCTTTTGTGTGAATAATGTTTCCATTCAACACTTTCATAGAACCTTGCGGAACTGGTAATCCACTTACGCTGAATATCATCTAGTACCAATTTTTCTTCTTCCAGAACGCCCAAGCATTACAGGGATTCCCGTAACGGGATTCAATATAGCGCAATCCGTTATCTATTTGTGTTACATAATTGGTGGATTTCTCGCCTAATCTTTGGGCTATTCCATAAGCCGTACTGCGCTTATTATCCGCCTTGTGGTTCCAATGTGACTCTTTTGTCCATAAACTCTCCAGACAAGTCCAGTTGTTTCGTAAATACCCTCGAAATAATAATTGTTGTTTTGCGTATTGTTTTGCCATTAGAACTGTTACTTGTTTATGTTGTTGTAATGGCGCTTGTGCCGCGCTCGGAGTAAGTATTCCTAGCGATATTGCTAAAATTAAGGTCAAAATTAGTGAGTTTTTCTTCATTGATTATCCCCATTTCATTTTCCTCCCCAGCCAGTTCCACGCAAAATAGCGGGTGTGGCTCCGATAATTTTTCTCATTGGTTTGGTGCATTGTGGACATTCAACGAGATGGTTCTCGTGAAATCCAAATGCTTCGGTGGTTTTATCGCCGCAAGAATCGCAAGCGAAGTCGTAGGTTGGCATTAACTACCTTCCAAAATAAGTTTAATTACTTCTTCAATCAATCTACCTTCTTTGAGATTGTCACACTTCTCGCAAATGCAGATAGGTAGCATTTTAACCTTAATCTTCTCCGCTAGTGCAACTCTAAGGTCGGATTCGGACTTTAATTTATTGCGTAATCCGTCAAACGCTGGACGGGATAACTTATCATCCGCTAAGGATTTTGATAATATACTTAGAATAGTTGCTTCTCCTGCCCGACCTAGTTCAATGGCATTACCCGCTTCATCCACAATCATCTTTTTTCTCCTAACGCTACATCGGCACATAACGCTTGAATTGCAAGAGCCATATTGTCTAGATTCCCGCCGCTTTGCTTCATTAAGTCTTTGCGGTTACCTGCCAATTTTAGGTCGCAAATCGCTTCATATATTTCCAAACGGACCTGTGCTTTTAACACTTCAACAACGCGCCTAGCCCGTTCCATATCTCTTCCTGTTGGAGTATCCAGTAACAATTGACCATCCTTAACTGACCAATGGTTTTCTTTGCATAGTATTTTCATTTGCCTATCCTTCCTCGGTTGGTACTGTGAATGAATTACCTATAAGTGCCCTTAACTCACTAGGCATAGAAACTGCGTTACGATTTCGCAATTCATCAGGGTTGTAACGGGATGGTTGAATTGTCGGCGCGTTCTTGGCATTGTCCTTATCCGCATTTAAGCGTAACTGGTCAAACTTTGTCCTTAACTTACTAGGACTTAGAATATTGCTACGCCAAAACGCATCATTCTGGCACCAGTCTATTATGTAACTCACCTGCTCTGGTGTTCTACCATCTTTTTCGATAGTTAATCGTATATCAGTTATCCAACCTTCTGTAACTGTGGGCGGTTTGGAGCCATTTGCCTCTATTCGCATTGCCAATCGTTGCGCAAGTTGTTCATATATAGGATTTTGTTTGACTATAACTATAGGTGTATGTATAGGTGTATGTGGGTCTGTTACTTCGCTGTTACTTTTCTGTTGGTTACCTGTTACATTGTTGTTACCTTTGTGTTTTTCCCGCCACTTTTGTGTGCGTTCACGATTTCTAGCCTTTATGACTTCGACCTCAGCCTTTGTGGACTGGTATTCTTGATAGTTTAGAATATGGAATCCTTTGTTATCTCTAATCCATAAACCCGCAGATTCCAATTCATCGGTAGGTTTATTTTCTGGTTCAGTAATCATTGAGTTAATTGCGGCAAAAGGTATAAACCCATCCGTTAAAAATCTGCCGCAGTAACATAATCCTTGAATGTGTGTCCTAAACGCATGATTTGATAGTCCAATTATCTTTGGATGGTCTGGGAAGTTATCGTCAATTCTTATCCATGTCATTTTTTTATCGCCCTACATCCGATGTCGCCTGTCGCATCATAGAAATCACAATATAACGCACAAAACGAAGCATATTTTTCAGGCGCGGGTAAATCGGTGTAGGTGTCCAATTCTTTTAGCCAATCTAATCCTTCTAATGCTACGGACTCATCATAAGGAACTGAGTAGATTTGGATATTTCTTTCGTCACCATCTCGTGCTATTGCTACTAATGTTACGGTTTCCAATTCGTAACCATTCTTGCGTAACAAATATCCATAAAGTTGAACTTGCATTTTCTGTTCCTGTGACGGGAATTTCTTGGCATTTTTCAATTTAGTGGTCTTCCAATCCACCAATTCTTTTTCTGCTGGCATGTATAGGTCAATATGACCCATCAAGCCTTCGTATTCAACTTCCATTTCTAGAATGTATTTTGTGCCAAAAGGGTCTTCGCGGTAAAATGCTTCCTCAATGGTTTTATGTATCGCCGTTCCCATAATCGCTGGTAGCCGTAGTGTGTCGTTAGTCTTAGGTTGGTCGTGTAACCGATAGTAGGTTCGTCTGCGGCAACCACCCACCTCAGATGGTCCGACTCGCTTCTGGGTGCTTCTGGCACGAGTTTTATCTTTTGCTGTTAGTACTTCCAGTAATTTGTTTCCAATATCCGTCATGATTTGCCTTCCGTCTTGTTATATCTCCAATGAAGCGCGAACACTACTTCCAACCGAGCGAGCAATATCTACTTTTGTTTTAATGCGCGCCATATTGCCACGAGCCGCTTTGACCATTGCTTCCGTTGTCGCCATCTTGATATGAATTTCTTCATTTTCCAAAAGCGCCATGTCATCCCTTTCCGTTATTGTGTAATTCTTGCCAGTTCGTGATGATTTGGTCGAATATAACATACGACTGCGCGCCATTTTAATTTCATATTCCGCTTTGGCTAAGTTGTAATTAGTCTCCACTTCAACTAAATCAAAATGCGCTTCGTCAATTTCTTTACTTAATTTAACTAACTGCCTTTCGACATCTGCTGGTGTTGCTACTTGCGTTCTAATTTCAGACACACTTGACATGATTGCTCCTTAATTTTCCATGAACCGCAAACACAGCGTTCGACTGGTTCAGTTTCTATTGGTTTTGGTTTTTTCTTTGTATGCGTAACAGCCCACCCATCACGCCAAGAATAAGAATTCTTCATCCGAACAATGTTTTTTTCATTGTAATTTCCCAGATGATGCATTCATTTCCCACATCATTTTTGCGGGTTCTTCCTGAGTCAACCAAGTATCCGTCAATGACCAACGAGCGCCGACTAGCGGATACTGTTTGATGTTTTCCTTCCATTAGTGACTCCAATTCATAATCTGTCATGCCGTCACTTTTTTGCACCAGTTCATAGATTTCCCTACGAATGCTGCCAGTTTTTGGAAGGATATTATTTGCCGCCAACTTGGATGTTTTCCTAGCCTTGCGAGAAATAAGTACAACATTGCTATCAATTTCTCTAGCCGTTGGCACTATATGCATATTTCGCACATAGTAATAAACCGCTTGTTCGGTTTCGTGAGCATGGACAAATGATGTTCTTGTCTCGGTTGTAATGTTATAGGCGAGTGGGTGATACTTACAGAATTCCTCGCCGTAACTATCAAACCAAGTGCCTTCAAATAACTTAATTGCATTGTGACACCAATGACATGACAACGCATTATCCTGCGGCATTTTGTAACTCCAAGTCCGATTTAATGCCAAGCAGGTAATCGCGTAATGTAACGCCTTGCTCTGCTATGGTAATTTCTTCCAAGTGTTCTTCGTTTGTATTCCACACCATAGATAGCATTGCATTGTTTTTGCACACCAAGGCGACTTCCTGAACCTTCATCATTTCTTCTTCGGTAAGTCGCTTGACTTTAGGTTTAATTGCTTTAACCGCCGTAGGAATAATTTCTATAGGTTTTGACTCAGGTTCAGATTTAACAATTTCAGCCTGTGCCATTTCATCTGATGAATAAATACCAGACAAATCTTGCGGGAACGCTTTGCGAAGTGCTAGTGCTTCGGCGCATTTAGCAATCATTAGGTCGGGCATCTTTGCCCACAATCCTGAAAGTTTGCCTTGATAAGCAACTGCATACGACTCAAACTTTGCAGTTGCATAAGTAGGATTAACAACATCCTTGTAGTAAATCCCAACACGCGCCGCAGTTGGTGGAGTTTTTTCCAACCAAACATCTTTCCAGATTCCATCCTCGCCGCACCATTCCACCATTGTCTGACCGCCATAATTTCCTGAGCGTTGCGCAACAATTCTAAGTCCGTCAATACTGGCTTGAATTGTGTATTTACCGCCACGAGATATCATGTAAATCTGACGAGCAAAAGGGTCAAGTCCTGTGCGTTGGCAGTAATGTAAAAAAACCGCCAGTTCCGCTTTTGGTGCATCTGTCAAGCCAATCTGCCTTAATGCGGCTAATTGTTTTTCATCCCAGAAATCCTGAGTTGTTGTTACTGATAAAGTGTTACCCATCAAACTGCCTCGCCTTCTTGTAAGTGAACCGTTTGTTTAACTACGCCTTGCCATTCAATTGAATCCATAATCAATGACTTGTCATTTTTTATTAGATATCCAATCATTCTTGCTATTTGTTCTTGTGTTCTTGGCCAATTATCTTCATTGGAACGAACTGTTAATTTGTACTCATGAATTGGATTCATGATTATCCCCTTCCTGTATTATTGTCAATCATTTTTGAACATGACCCGTAACCGAGCCAATTCCCGTCTTGTCCTACATAACAAACATCACGCGTGGCGTAAGTAAATAAACCAACAACAAGTGTGATAAGAACCACTATAACAATCCAACCTCTGCGTGTAATCATTTGTTATTTCCCTTCTTCTGAGTTTATGCATAAAGAATCTGGACAATAAAATAGTCCGTCATGGATACTGACGATAACGTTTTTGCCACATTGACCGCATTGAATAAATCCCGTACGCTTTGGCTTTCGTTTTGTTGGCATTAGACTTCTCCTTCTAGCATAATTTCTTCGGTTTCGAACCAATATTCCTCGCGTGGGTTTTCTTCTCGCAACTGCTTAACAATTGTCGCAGCATATTTGCGAGCGTCCAATTCATTTTCCACAATTACTGTTTTGCGTCTAACAACTTGCACAACTTTGATTTCAATTTCCAGTGTCATAATCACACACCCAGCCCTTCCGCACAGTGATTGCAAAGAGGAAGTTGAGCGGTTGGCTTATCCCAAAAACCATTGTAAAAAAATAATGAAGTTCCAAGTGGTGCTAATTGCTTGCATTGAGCGCAAACATATTTAATCCCTACCAAATCTGGTTGATTTTTAATTTTAGTAGCCATGATTATGCACCTACCTTCTCTACAAGAACAAAACCAACTTCTGCAACTCGGTAAGTTGGTCCGTCTTGATTTGCAATCGAAGAACTGGTGCGGTTGATTTGAATATTGTCGCCAACCGAAAGAGCAGTATGTGAGCGATTTACTGGAAGTACCGCTTGAATTTTATTCCACAATTCAATATATTGTCCTTTGTAACCAAAATCAACAAGTTCAGATTGTAGATTTGTTGCTGTATAAATTGAATCCATTAAAGTTTTATTTGATATTCGATTCCAAAAACCATCTAATTCCAATGTTGCAGAAGCAGATGCACAACGAGTTGAATTCCATGTGATTGTAATTATTGTAATTTGTGTAGTCATTTTAGTGCCTTTCGTTTGTAAGGAATGTATTTCCTTGTTGGTGCAACTATAAACCCATCCGTAACGGTTTGACCCATAGAACTGATAACTTTTTGATAACTTTTTGTGAGCAGATTTACCTCTATGGCTGACGGCTACACAGCAGACTAGAAACTGCCGTTATGGATACATGGACATACGGGGGTCTGCCGCCACAATCGCTGGCAAACGAAAGCAGCCCTCTAAGTGGTCATAGAGGACTGCTGGCGTATGGATTCTATGGACTAGAGCATCTCCTTTAGTAGCCGAGCGCAAGCAGGGCAGTAAAGTTGCATCTGCTGGTGCCATCCCCATCGGTGTCCGTTCAGATAGGTTTTCAAGGCTGGATGCTCTATGGAGTCGGGGATACCTTTGTCAAACAATTCCAATGCGCTAGAAACTTCTTCGTCTGTATATCCAATTAGTGTCATTTATTTATCTCCCTTCTTTAATAATTACTGGCACATATTTAAGTCCAATTTGCATAGCAATTACCGCTCTGTGGTGTCCGTTTTTTAGATTCAATTCGCCTGATTCAAACTTGTCAATTTCAAGCGGCTTTTTAATGCCGTGTTCAATGATGCTTTGTTTCAGTTCTTTAAATGAACCTTTCCAATCTCCATTATGAGATAAATCTTTTTCGGTCATTTCGGCAATAATTTTGCCGCCATATTCCGCATGACTATGCAATTGAGACAAGATGTTAATTGCCATTAGTGTCATTTGTTTATTTCCCAGCATTTTTCACAAGTGATTGTGTCGCCATACTCGAACACCGCGCTTGTGACTGGCGATGAGCAGACTTTACAATGCAAGGTAACAGTCATTTTGCTTGCACCATTCTTTCAGCCGCCGCGACTGCGTTACTGGCAATTCCGTACATTTCAATCTGAACTTGGTTTTTGTAAATAACCCAAGAAGCGTTCTCGTTCTTAATGATTTTAATAGAACCATCTTTTGAAGTGTAATGATGTCCAGTTTGCGTCTTATCAATAACTGGCACAATTACTGTGTATTCAGCCATTATTTTGCCTTTGTTTTGTAGTTGCATTTAGGACATTGTTGATAAGACTGCCACGGCTTGCCGTCAAAGTTAATCACTTTGTTGGTGTGCATTTTGGTTTCACACTTTGGACATTTCATTATTTTCCTGCCTTTCGGTTAACCACTCGTACTATTACATCAGAGGCGGTTCGGTAGATATCTGAACCTGCTTTGTACATTTCCGTGAATTCAATTTCACTCATTAAGCATTGAGCGTATTGTAAAGCGTTATATGTTCCTCGTAATTCATCATCTAATCCGCAAACATTAATGTGACGGCGCACATCAGACCAAATCAATGTAGGAACACCAACAGATAAACTATTTCGTGTAGTCATAATTAGTTACCTACCTTCTTGACATAAACACGAGTTAAGCGGTAAAACTCATCATTGGAATCCATGTCGCTTGTAGCCATTTCGTACATTATGCGGTCACTCCAGTCAAAGATTTGAACATCTAGAGGATTATTGGCATACGCTTTGTTAATTTTGTTAATGCGACCTTTTGCTTTACCAGTATTGTCGCCTTCCTCTGTATAGTCGCCACCGCAACCACAAGCGCAACCTGATTTTCCATTGTAAGTTTGGTCAATAAGTGCATCAGTCGCAATTAAAGGCTTAGCAACTTCCTTAACTTCTTTAACTGGAAATGTAACACTGTTTAGCATTGTTGCGCGACCAACAAACTCATCACGCGAGATTTTTTCATCTAAGAATTCTTCGCACAGTGCAACAAACTCGGCGTCATTATTCATTTTTGTAGTCATTTTAGTGCCTTTCGTTTTGTAAGGAATTGGTTTTCCTTGTTGGCACCACTATAAACCAACTTGTAACACTTTGACCCATGAAAACGATAACTTTTTGATAACTTTTTTCTTGGTTTGCCCTCTAGAATCGGCGGTCTACCAGCAGTTCTAACGGCAGCACCAGACAGGTCAATGGTAACCAATGGGTCGCTACTAGCACCGACTACCACCGATGTCATAGTGGTACTGGTACCGCTATGGTTTTTGGACCTTCGTAGTAGGTGCCGTCCTCGTTGAACCACACATAGGGCAAGTCGTCTGGAACGGGAAAGTTGTAGAAGGTGGAATCTTTACGCATCAGGTTTGACTGATGAGATAGATGGAACTTTTGAAACCCTAGCCACGCTGGCATTTCTGGATTATCGGTAGTGACTTGCGCCTGAAAGCGCGGCAATAAAGTGTCCTTGTATCCACGCAAAATCCATTCCTCGCAAATGACAATTGCATACTGGATTAAAGCCTGTTCGTGTTCACGCCACATAACTGAGCAGGGGTGATTGCGCCAACCTTTACTTTCACCTCGGATGGCGGTCAGTATTTGTAATGCTTCAACACGCTGCTTGCCTAAGCGTTTGTAATCTAGCACTTGCGCTGACTGAGTAAAGTCTGCATAGGGAAGAAATGTCTGCATTTATTTTGTCAAATTACTAGCGAAAAATTAAAAGACATTTCAATGTCTTGATTTTGCAAGCGACTAATAACCTCATCTTCTACATCGCTTGTTGCGGCAAACTTGCCTGATTCTCGATTAAAGTAAATAGTGGCTTCCAGACCGTCACCTGTTATTGAAACATCTGTATCCTCTAAAGAAAGTTCTGTGTTGCCATCATCTCCCATATTTGATAATTCAGAACATTCGGTTTCAATAAGTTCTTGGATTTTTTCAATAACTTTTTCTTCTATTAAACCAGCAAGGTCGGCAAAACTATAACCGTCTATTTCAATTTGAAGTTTCTTAATTACATTGCTTGCCATTTTATTTGCCTTCCTTTACTTTTGAACCCCAGCAAGTTGAGCAGAAGTTGAGTGATTTAACTGCAAGTGCAATTAGAAAAAACTTTTCTTGGCAGTTGTAACAAGTAACAGTTTTGTAGTCGTTGGTTAGGATGCTCATGATTAAGCACCTACTTTCATCATTGAGTCAAGATTTGCAAGGCAGTTTTTGCACATTGAATCCACATTTACTGTAGTTAGATTTAATGGAAACAAATAAGACTGGCGGCGACCGTTGCGGCTATAAGTTACACCGCATAAAAGATTGTTTTGACGGCAAGCGCCAGCAGATACATGAACAGTTTTGCCGCCCTTGCCTTGCTTCATAAAAATTGTATCTGCGTTGTTAGTAATTTCTTGTATTTGTTCTACTGTAACCTGCATTTTTTTGCCTTTCGTTTGTAGGGCGTTGTTGCCCTGTTGGAACAACCATAAACCACCTTGTAATGGTTTGACCCAGTAAACGATAAAAGAATTGTAACAATTTGATAACTTTCTTGGTCGGTGGTTAGCCACGATTAACTAGAAATCGGCGGTCTAGGACAGCGCTACGCAGCAGTCCAGACCTTCCGAATGGTAATAGGTCGGGGTGCGGGGTGATGCGCTTAGAACCGCCGCTATGCCTTTTCTGCCAATCTAGACAGAAGAAGGCATAAAGAAACCCGCACCAGCCCTTGACGCGGGTTTCTAAACCTACTAGCGAGTAAGGAGAGCGTATGCCCGATTCTTTAATGCCTCGCCTTGACCTGTGATGATTCGTTCGGCGCGGACAAGTTGCTCGTCGCCATTTGTACGAACTGGTTTAAACCAGTCCGCATATTCCGCAACGGCGTTGTAAGCCGCCCAGCGTGTCTGACCAGCAATTTTCTGAGTTGGTGCTTCCCAGAGATTCATCAAGTCATTCTTGGCAGTTTCAACAGCATTTGTCAAGCCGCCCTGCTCACCTGTGTTCTTGAAGCGGTCGGGCATAAGAACATCAATAAACTTGCCGTACTGGTCTTTGTTCATTTCAGAGTCAATTAGTTCATTGACTGCAGTTTGGAAGGCATCTTCGTAGACATGGACTAGACCGAGTGCCGCATGAGCCTCAGCAATCTTTCCAGAGGATGTTTTTGTGTGGCGAAGTGTAAATGTAGACCTTGCGCTTCTAAGGGCGAAGCGGATTTGATTAGTACAGGCTAGACGGATTGGAGTTACTGCCGCCGTGAATGCCTTTGTGCCGTCATGACTGGTAGTAACCATTAGGTACATATCAACTGAGTCGGTTCCGTCAATGAACTTTAAAGATGACGGCATTTTCATATTGACAAATACTTGGCGACCTTCACGGATTGAACCAGCAGAAGAAAAAGTAGCACCTGAATCATCCGCTAGATAATTCAAAAAGGAGAAGGCTTCTGAATTTTGGATAGGTTGATAGGATTTACCAACAACGCCAAGTGCTTCTGGCGCTTGGTCTGGCATCTGGCGATATGTAATGAACTTGTCTGGGAAAGAAATATCCTCAAACCCGTCATTTGTTAGAACAGTTGTTCGGACTGATTCAGTTGATTTCTTAACTTGCCAGTTTAGGTTGCTCATGTTTAGTGCTTCCTCAACGGAATTGACACCAAGTGTTACTACGCCTAAGCGACTTGCTGGAATTGCGCGAGCAACCCCTTCCACTTTTACTTTTGTTTCCATATTACTTACCTGCCTTCTGAATTAGTAAAAAGTATGAGCGGCTGCCCAGACTTAGTATTCTTGATGCATATTCGTTACCGAATAGTCTTGCTTCCTTCATATTCTTAGAATCAACCGCAAGTGTTACGCGCGGTGCGTTGTCATTTTTAGCAACGATTTGAACAATGTAACGAGTTTCAGCCTTTGATTTTTTAGTAAGTTGGGAATCTGTAAGCATTATGCAACCTGATTTTGTAGAATTGAAGAATTGTGCCATTGGTAAGTTGCAGCCTCTTTGTGCCAGTTGATTAGTGTGGTAAGACGCTTTCCAAGATAATCGTAAATCTTCCACTCGTTTTCACCAGTAGTATCGTAAGTAATTGTAACAGAAATTGACTTACGGCTAAGAAAAAATGCAGCAGTTGTTGTAAACTCTGTTGCGTCAATGTAACGCTGAACACGATTTTGAACCTTGTCATACATTTTTTGATTAATGTCTTGCTCAAAATCAAACTCTACTAATACTGTTGCGGTTTTGTTTTTTGTAGTCATAATTAGCAACCTACCTTTAGTGAAAGTAGTTGAGCGTGAAGATTTACTAGGTGTTGATTGCCTTTTAAGTCGTTTTTTGCTACATACATTTTCAAAACATGAGCAAGAAATTCAGAATCATTAGCATCTAGTGTTACGGTTTCGTTTGTAGACATTTTTTTGCCTTTCGTTTGGTGGGGATTTGTTTCCCCGTTGGTACTACTATAAACCATCATGTAACACTTTGACCCAGTTTCTTGATAACTTTTTGATAACTTTTTGCGGGGCAATCCCCGCGCCAGCAGGGAATCCCCGCACCAGTTGGCGGTGGCTCCGCCGTCTAGCGTTCATTTTAGGTGGTTATACTCGCCCTATGACCTACTCATCCATAGATATCCGTTGCGGCGGTTTGTCCGTTTCCGTAGCAACTGAACTTGCCTACCCAGATGCAATGGACGATTTATGCTCACGAACATTAGGTTTATTTAAAGAAGGCGCAACTATTGCTAAAGAAAATGGAATAGACATTTCTAATATGCGCTTAATTACGAGCGATTATGGTGACGAACTAGAGGATGACGACTAATCCAGCCAGATTTGATACTGCGCTGTAACGCGACCCTTAACTGGGTCAATAAAATGTAATCGCTGTGAAGGAACTCCGCTTACTGCCATTGAATCTCTTGCATATCTATTATCTGACTCAGTAGAACCTGTCCAATAAATACTTCCAGTCTGGTCGCTCATAGGTTCCTGAGCAAATCTATGATAATGACCTAAATAAATATCTTGGAAACTCCACTTAAATGCTCCTGCTTTCCATCTATTGCCAGCCGCTTGCCAAGCCGAAGGTGAAGCAAATCCTGCTCGCCCTACTTCGTCACCGTGCATAAGTAAAGCGCGATAATTTCCAATTTCAACTTTTTGGATATCTTCTGGGCAGTCTTCCCAAGTTAATCTTTTTTCATCTACTAATAATTGACGAGCAAGTTCATAGCACATTCTGTCAAAATTATCACCTTTAGGAACATGGTCGCGCTTGCTTCCAATTCTTCCATGATTTCCCCACTCGGCAACAACTGTTACTTTATTAAACTTAGTTAAAATGTATCTTACAAAATCAACCATTAGTCTTGAAACAGTTGTGTATTGCTCAAACAAACTTGAATCAACTTCCCATAATTGAGCAGGATAATTAAATAATCCTTCAACCATGTCGCCGCCAAACATAATTACGCAATCTTTAACCGCGTGGTCTTGTCTATGTATTTCAGTAATTTTAGCGGCTTTATGTGCAAACTCCATAACTCGCTTTTTCATAACTTCTGAATTGTAAGTTGTTGTTACTTTTGACCCTTGCCAATCGGTAGCATGTAGCAAAGCAACTTCGTCTTTAGCCTTTGTTGGTTTAAATATTGGATTTTCAACAGGCGTAATTGGTCCCATAGCCAGCATCGCTTCATAGACTGCCCGAGTTACCGCCACTGTAATTTCTTCTCGTTGTTGTTTAACTCTAGCCAATTGTTTTTGAGTGCTGACCAACGCTTTGCGCAATTCATTTATCTGCGGGTCGGCGGCTACAATTTCATCTTTTATTGAATCTTTAAGACTCATGTTGTCTGGCAATCTCTAAGCCATGAAGGACATATCCTTGTTTATCTAGCCAAGAATCTTCGTGGGTAGGATTATTAAAAAGTCTAACTGTCTTTAACACATCCATAAGCAAGGCAACTTGATACGCTGGAATTGGGTCTATTCCTAAAAGCGTTCCCCAGATGGTCCCAATATCCGTAAAGTTTACCAAAGCATCCCCGTACTCGGCTTGGCGTTTATCTAGCATTGTTTTTAGTTTTTGGGGCATCGACAATTTCCACTTCTGTGATTGGCAATTGACTCGTTGCTAGTTTTGTGTCCTTCAACTCGTAACGCTCTCAAAATAATTCTTTGAGCCACGCCTTTTTGCCAAGCATTTTCCAACGCTATCTGGTCTTCTTTAGACAAAGAATCTACCAACGCTTGATAAATACAGACTTGACCAGCGCCTGAAAATTCTTTTAACTTGTCCGCTAAACCCATGTTGGCCTCCTGTGGATAATTGTAGGGGATAACTATTCAGAAACCCTGCATTCTGATAGTCCAATTATTGCTTTGCTTGGGTGACGGAACTTCCCCCGAAACCAGTCACCCAAGCAAAACTATTTAGTTGTTTTATTGCGCGGCTAGCAAGTTGCCTAAAAGCCGTTCTTTCCAAAAGCCGTGTCGTTAGGGTTAATTGCACGCAATAGCGGACCAGCAACCGCTACAACTCCTGCAAGCGCTATTGTTTTTAAGTCAGTAGTTCCAGCAAGCACCAAAGTCAATGCCGCCACAATAAAACTTCTTGCGTAAGAGGCTAGTGCCGCTTTTAGTTGGTCATTCATTTTCTCTCCTTATGGTCGCGCCACAGCCATTACAAAAGAATAGGCGCGCTTTTTCAAGTATACGCCATCTCCGTTTGCCTGTGAACCCTTATTGTCGCCAGCAGTATTGCCTTCAACACACCAGATAAACTTTTTGCCATCATTTTTTACTACAATTCCCACATGGTCGGGTTGCGCATCTTCATCAAATTGAAAGAAAGCAATATCGCCAGCCTGAGCAGTTCCAACTGTTACTAATTTATTGTTCTTTGCAAACCATTTTAACCCAGCGTCACAGGAAGCAAATCCTTTTTTGGTCTGCGCCGCAACAAAGGCAGATAATCCCGCTTCGGCATAACACCACGAAATAAACATTGCACACCAAGGTTGATTATTTAAGCCGTACCACTTGCCAAAAGTTGTGTCGTTGTTGCCAGTTTCTTGATAACCAATTTGCTGGCGAGCAATAAAAGCGACAGTCATTTTTTCTTTTCCAATAACCCTAATACAATTTCCATCTGCGCAGACAGCCTAGTAATTTCGTCACGCATTGAACTTCCGCCGTTTGGTTTAAGTTCGTACAAAAAATGCTTAACTAAAAATCTAACACTAAGCGCAAAGGAACCAATTAAGGTTGAAATTGCTACAAGTAATGTCGCCCAGTTTGCTATTGTCATAATTGCACCTTACGGTTCTGTGGTCGGTTCTTTTTGTAATGTCACAATAGTAGCAGTTAGTACCGCTTTTTCTTGTGCAAGTGTTCCAATTTGTTCTCGTAACGCTTTTAGCACTTCTTGTATATCTATATCCACTTATTTGCCTTCCAGTAGGTTTAATCGTTTGTCTTGGTCTTGTATTAAAGCAAGCATTGCAGGTAATATAATTCTATCATTCCACGATTCAGCACCATTTACATAATCTGCAGCAATAGGGTAAATTGCATCTACTTCTTCTGCAATAAAACCGGGCATCATTATTCCAGCACGGTCATCATTTAAAGATAAATAATTTTCCTTATATGTAAAAGCGCGTACAGATAAATCAAGTAGTTTCTTTGGGTCAAGTTCTGGAATTGTTATTAAATCTACAATGTTTTCTTTGTAGCGTTCAGATGAGGCGGTGCTTCTAGCAATACGACCACCTGTGGTAAAAACATAAGCATTAGCAGCGTTTGTTGTTGTTGAATGACCAGCCGCATAAAGGTCACCTGATGCCGTAATTGAACCACTAGAACTTGTTGAGATATTGCTTGAAGTGGTAATTGAGCCAGAAGAAGTTATGCCAGTATTGCCAGTTAAAGTTCCCGATTGGCTAATGCTTGTAACTGCGGTAATTGCACCTGATGAATTAACATTAAAAGAACCACTTGCGGCTTGTAAAGTTGTAACTGCATACAAACTTGTATTTGCATAAACTCCACCACTGCTGTATATGCCAGAAGCGGATGAATTTGTTGAATAAATGCGTTCAGCATATACGCCTCGGTCTGTATAAATTGAATAAGTAGTAGCCTGACCGCCCGGCGAAGTTGTTGGATAAAGAAGCGTGCTAGAACTGTTATTATACAAAAACCCACTAGAAGAAAAGTTCCAGCCGCTTGTTGGTGAACCAAGATAACCTGCGGCTGCATAAATTGAACCAGTAAACGAACCGCTAGTTGCGGTAACTGTTCCAGTAAAAGTGCCAGCGCTTGCATAAACCGTTCCAGTAAAAGTTCCAGATGTTGCGGTAATTGCACCAGTAATAGTGGCACCCGTAGCGGTTAAATATCCACTAGAGTTAATAATAGCGTTGCCGCCAATATTTAAAGTTCCGCCAGTAATTGTTGCTCCTGTTACAGAACCAGAAAATACGGCAGCGCCTGTTGACGCCGTAACTGAAAATGTTGCAACATTGCTAGAATTGTAACCAGCAAGTCCAGTTGAGTTCATAACTACGCGCGCACCGCTAGTTGAAGACGAACCTGAATAAACAGTAATTCCATTACTTGCAATTGCGGTCATTTGATTTGAGGCATTAACAATAGTGCTTGCGCTGGGTTGTAATGAACCAATGGCGGCGGTATAGGCAACACCAGCAGTAGCAAGTGCCGCATTTGCCGTTTGTATTGCTTGTGTTCCTTGAGCAATAGCCGCAGTTGCTTGAATCATTGCATCAGTTGCTTGTGCAGAAGCCGCCGCAGCATTCGTATCAGCGGCAACGGCTGTATACATTGCTGGGTTAGGACCACTTTCTAATTTTGAAACACGGTCTGTAATTGAATTAAAAATATCTTGTAGGTTTGCTGGAAGATTAACAAATGCCATTAGATAACAGACCCCCCTGCTGAAAGTTCCCTAGTTAATGTAATGGTAACTTGACTTGGACCATTCTCTCCTGGGCTAACGCTTATTGCAACAATACGCACAATAAGACCGCTTAATCCCGTAGGAAAATAATCGTCTTTTATGTCCAAACGCACTTGGTCGCCTATGTTATATGAAGAAAAATAAGGGTCAATGTAAGTTGGTATGATAATTTCAATAGTTGTTGGTGGGTAGGAAGTTGCTTTTAATTGACCAAGTGTTACTGCTTTAAGTAAATCAGTATCCGCCACATCTACAAAATTGGCAGAATCTTCCAGTAAAGGAAAACCTGCGGTAAACATTGTGCCATCAGTAGCAGTTGCTACAACTTTTGTATTGTTTGCACCGTAACCTAACCCGTAAAGTACATTTGCCGCCCCTTGACCATCTTCTGGAAAACGATAAGAAACCACATTGCCGGGAAATTGAAATACGGGAGCCAATGCGGAACTTGTTGTATAAACAGTCCCTAGTGGAATACCAATTGTAAATTTGTTTGTTAATGCGCCGCCTGTGTTATACGGTTTAAAAGCAAAATCAAAATACCCAGCCGCTAAATCTTTAATGGATTGATATATTGCTTTGTATTCAAAACTTTCATAAGTTCTGCTTGTTGAAAGTCCAGATGCAACAGGAGAGTTGCTTGTTAAACCTGTTTTGCCATACGGTCTTGCTTCGGTATAAGTTAAAAGGTCAAAAGCAATATAAGTAGGGTCTTGTGCCACATAAGTTTTAGTGGCAGCAATTCGTCGGCGTTGGTAAAGAGAACCTAGTTCTTGCGCAGTAATGTTAAGTTTTTGTGAAGCGGAATCATATTCTCTATTCCAGATAACTCCCGACCATACTGGGATACTTGTAAAAGTTACTGGGTCGGAATACAAAACCCATAACATTGTTTGCGCTGGTATTGTGCCAGTATAAACATTTAGACTGTCAGAATTAACACCTGAAAGCAATAGTTCGCCTTGAAAAGTACCAACAGAATTAAGTTGCTGAGTAAAATTAACATTTGTAAAAGGTAACTCCGCAATAATTGGGTTTGCTGTTGAACCGCTTTGATATACATTTGTAATTACATATCTAAACTCGGACTCTGCCATTACACAAAAGCATTCCTGTAAGTGGTGGACATAGAACCAACGGTGCTAGTCCATGTAACTGTTCCAGAAGTAGCGGGAATGGATAACCAGCCCGTACTACTTGCAAGCATTAAGTTTCTAGCGGCATATCCGTCATAATAAATAACGCGTTGCAATAAATCTACAGTTAAGTTATGTCCTGCCGTAAGGTTTGCAAAACTCATTGTTGTTGTTCCGTCAGTAATTGTTCCACTTGCATTACAAGAAGCAATAGTAATAACAGGGCATGATGTAGCCCAGCCAGTATTTGTAACAGTAAATGTTGTTCCTGTTTTTGTAGTGCCTGTATCATCATAATATCTTGGGTCTGGAAATGAAAAAGTAACTTGGGTTTGAATATAGCCGTAGGTAAAGTCTGCATTGATTGGTGTGGTTAGTCCTCTTGAACGCCCATATAGGCGCTTGTCGCCAGTATCCGCAGTTAATCTATAAGTAAATAATTTTAATTGGCTTGCGGTTGGCGTATTACCAGTAGGGTCTACATAATAACCAAGTGACTGTGGGGCAAAAGCAGCCTGTAAAAGACTATAGTAATACTGCGCTGAATTGCTTGCGTCACCAACTACAAGCATTTCAATACTTACAGTTCGTTCATCATAAAAATCTCTGCCTGTATATGAGCCGTCTAAGTAACCACGATTTTCGTCTTGAATACGCAAAGGCGAAGTTCCGCCAAGTCCGCTATAACTAAGTATCTGATAATTAGTTCCCGCGCCAATTGTAAGACTGTTAAAAGTTATTTGATAATTGCTTAGTGTCATTATTCCATACCTCTAGTATATCTTTCCGCGCGTTGAGCGCCAGATGAAGTAGGTGCAGAAGCAGGTGCAGAAGTTTTAGTAGCACTTGTTCCAATAGGCAGTCCATTTTTAGCGGCTTTTGCTAATTTAGTAGAAATGTCATTTGTGTTTGAGGCATATACCACAACATTTTGTACCACAGTATTTGTAGTTCCACCACCTTTAGGTTTGCCATCTGCGCCAGTATATGAATTGAAGTCAGATGGTGTTATACCCGTTGGAGTTATTGTTGTCGCTAAAGGTTTGTGCGAGCCTTGTGAGTTAATTGTCTTAAATCTTTCTAGGCGCTTTGCATATTCATCAACTTTCTTTTTGCCATCATCAAAGAATGTGCCAACGGATTTAATACCACTTTGTAATTCAGCAAGTGCGCTTTTTGCAGGACCATATCCCAATGCTGCTAATCCTTTAAGAAATAATTGCAACGGACCAGTTTCAAGATTTAAGAATGCTTTTGCAATCCAACCTATTGCGCCAAGTAATAATCCAAATGCTTGAATTGCGCCTTGTGCTATATCTACCATTGCATCACGAGCCCTACTGCTGTGTTGCCATAAAAGAATAAGCCCACCAATAAGTAACGCAACGCCAACAACAATAAGACCAATAGGATTTGCTTTCATTGCAATATTTAACAACAATTGTGCCGCCGTCATTGACTTGGTTGCTTTAGCACCTGCAACTGTCGCAAAAGTTAAAGCAGTTTGTGCAGCCGTTTGACCAACTGTTAAAGCAATATAAATTATTTGCGCTGCTTTAAAAATGTTCATAACAGTAATTATGACTTTTGTAACTATAATAAATGAAACTATGGCGCCTACCGCAATTGCTATTTGCGTACCAAATCTAGTTAAGAAATCAATAAGTTTAGATACTATTGGAATTAGTATGTCACCAAACTTTTCCGCTAATTGGTCAGTCTTTGCACCTAATACAGCCATTCTTCCTGCAAATGTTTCTAAATATGCTTGCGCTTGTCCGCCAATTTTGGCATTTAACTGGTCGAATGCTTTATTTATTGCTTCTTGTTTTGGTATAGAAGTGTCAAGTGTTATACCTAATTCCTTAAATGCTTTAGCAGAACCTTGTGTACCTCGCGCAAGAATTGTTGCTGCGGTATTTAAGTCTATATGCTTGTAACGAGCAAGGTTCATTGCAGATGTAAGTAATACTTGTGCTTCTCTTGCGCTTCCTGTTGCAGTTACTAAAGTACCTAATGCGCCAGCCGCTACTTCATCCGCAAAACCCATTTCAATTGCTTGGTCGGTGGCTTTTCTAAACTGTTCCCCAGTAGCGGATGTTGCATCTTTTGCGCTTTTTATTGCCTCATCCATACGAGCAAAAGCAGTTTCTTGTTCCATTGCCGCTTTAATTGAAAGAACGCCAACTGCGGCAGTAACAAATGCAACCGCCTTAAATGCCGCCGCGCTAACTACTGCGGCTTTTTCTAAACGGGTTAAGGCAATACTTGTAGTTGTTGCTTGTGCTTGCATGGTTGCCAGTTGCCCATTAACTGCACGCATTGATGTAATGGCTTGTGTGGCATTTACGCCAATTTCCATAATTACTGGTGGAAGAAAACTCATAACAATCTTCCTAAGTGCTTATACATTATTTTATTTGCCAACGCTGAATGGACAAACTTTTCGTAAGCAGGTTTCATATAAGGGAAGCCTTGCATGGCGCTTGTGCCTTGCCATGAACGCGGCGCATATATTCCACCAAGTTCAACAGCGCGAGAATAAATCATTGTAGGTCCAACAATTGCCGTGTACTTAGCAAAACCTACTTTTGCAGGCAAGCCTTTAATTGAACGCCTTAAATTACCAGTTCGGTTCATTGGCGGTTTTCCTGCTTCTGCCCTCTGACCTTCTGGACGGCGACCTTTAATTTCTTTCTTTGCCAACTGAATCATAGCCATCATCATTTCGTTGCGCGCCAAACGAGCCGCCATATCTATATTTGTGGTTTGTTTTGTAACGGCACCTCTAACAAGATTAAGATTTGTGACTATCATTCTCAATCTCCTTTACCACATTGCTAATTTCCAATAGCCATGTTACTAGATTAGCAGGTTGTTCGTCTGTTTCCGTTATTGTCCATCCAAACTCTTTTGCGCATAAATAATAAAACCATTCCTGCTCTGGATATTCAAACTGTTCACTTTTTGTTACGCCCCGCAAAGCGTCTTTTAGTCGTTGGAGTTTGCGGTACCCGCTTTTGGGTCTGCTTCACTTTCTAAGGTTCTGCTGATGTCTGGAAATATAACCTTCTGCGCTTTCAAGGCGTATTCAGCCAGCACATCATAGTCAGGCATAGTAAGTTCGCCAAGAGAATCTATCTTGATTGCGGGTGGAATTAAATCAAAAGACCATTCCGTTACAAGCGAAGCAATTAGTCCATCCGTAAGAGATAATGCTTGCAAAATACCTTCTTGATTATTTGCATTTGCATAAATCTTTGTGCGGTCTTTAACTCTTAACTCACTAGGGTCACGAAGCGTTGCGGTTGCGCCACTAGGGAGTGTTACTTTTTCTGTCATTCTTTTGCCTTTCGTTAGATGCCTTCAAGTTAAGCGACAGAGGGAGAGTAGGAGCAGGGAAGGCGTCTGCTACGACCATTTCTCCCTCTGTCACATTTAATTTATGCGTAGGTGTTTGCGACCTTTGCATTTTGCAAAACCCACTTGATAGGTGAATACCCACCAGTTGAACCTGCATCTGTTGAGTTACCCATGCCGTTAATGTCTACTGAGATTTGAACCATATCGTCTCCGCGTTCAATAACTGCGGCTGTGTATGCGCCTTTAGTAAGAGTGCATTGGATTTGTACTGCCGCGGCTGCTGAACCATAAGCCCAGTTAAGAACAATGGCGGGTTGAGTATTAGTTAAATAGCGTGTTAGTTCTGTATCGGCTTCCATTACAAAAGTAAGTTTGCCAGATACTTCTAGTCCACCTAAGAAAACTGAATAAGGATTTTGTGTTTGTGCAATACCGTAAATAGGAGTCACATTACGCTTTAAGTCAATATTGCCAGATATTGCATTACTAATAGTTGACGCACCAATTGAAACCGTACCTTGCCAAACTGGTGTTGGAACAATGGTTGAAAAGGAAGGTGTTGGAGTTGATACTGTGCTGCTTAACCATCCCGTTGCTTTTGTATCATAAGTAAGCATGCCATCTGCATTAAACTTTAATGAGAAATCTGAAAATTGGCAGCCCGGATATGAGCGAACATTTGCAACATAGTAATCTGTTAATGTATAAGAAATTGGTTGCGCATCTGAACCAGTAGCAGTTGCGTTCTTTAATGAAATTGTATGAGTGTAAGGTGCGGTTGAACCAGTAGTTGCAACTGAACCCATTACACCAGCAAGCGCATAACCTACTGTGTCGGCAAATACTGCACTACTAAAATCAACAGTTGAGTTAGTACGCCCAGGAATATAGTTGTAATTAACCACATTGGAACCACGAAGACCAGCATCATAAAGCGGGTCAATGTTGTCTACTGCCTTTAGTGAATCCTGAGAAACTGGAATGAAGTCAGTAGGCGCAACCACAGTTCCTTTTGTTGCTTCTTTTGCTATTCCTAAATAGGAACGGACTGATGCTAATACTGTCATTATTCTTTCTCCTTAGTTGATATTTCGGCAGAAAAATTGTGCGCGGAAAAGTTTTCTGGTGCTTCTATAATATCACCCTCGTTGACAATTACACTTAACGATGGAACAACGCGTTCCTCTTTGCCCGTATATTTGAACTTCATGTTTCTCCTATGCTTGAATCATTTGCGTTACGGTAAATTCTATATCCGCCCAAGTCTCAGTTGCGCCATTGTCGTTGGTAACTGGCTCGCCATAACTAACAAGAATTTCGGGTTCGGCGGCTTGCCAGATAACTGAACCTAATTGGTCAAGAGTGTGTCCGCCTAGTCTTAACTGTTCTTTAATTGCGTCAATTAAATCATCAAAGTCATTCATACCATCTTCTGAATTGCGATACATCTGGTGGCAAAAGACTTGCAGATGAGTTACATAGTCAATTCTTTTCCAACCACTATAAGCGCCACCAATTGCTACGCGTGTCTCGCTTTCGGCAGATATAAAAACAACTGCGGCAGCGCGAGTTAATTGTCCTGGAGTTGCATTTACTTGAAAGTCAATACGCTTGGGAAAAGAAGTCCAAACCTGATTTAGATTTGTAACATTACCAACCGCAACCCAATCGGTTACGGCGCTGCGTACCTGACTTCTACTCACTATCGGACTCGTCTATAAAGGTCAAGCATTTGTAAAGCCACGCCTACTTCTGTTCCGTACATGGCGTCATTTGTAACAGTACGAGATGGATTAACCGAAAGCGCCATAGTCATTGATGAGTCACCACGCATCTTCAGAAAAGCCGTTGTGACGAGGATACAGGCTTGTTTAATGGTGGTTGGCATATTACCTAAGGTAATCGTGTTTGCGTGGCTGTATGACAGCGCAGAGGCTAATGGCACGGTAGTGGAGCCGTAGGTATAAGTGCTTCCAACTGTAACGCTTTCACTATTTGCGCCGTCAGTAATTCTTAAAGTCATGCCAACAACAATTCCCGTAGCATCTTGAACTGTTAATGAAGTCTGACCTGCGGTTGCAACCGAGATTAAGTTATTGACAAATCCTGAAACATAGGTGTAACTGGTAAAGATTTGATTTCTATTGCTTCCAGCGCCGCCAAAAGATAGCGGACCTTGACTTGAATAACTTGTTGATAGTTGAGATACAGGAATAATGATTTGCTGGTCTTCAAACCAAACAGTAGAGCAATCTGAAAGCGAGGTCATGTTGTTTGGTGTTGAACCATAACTAAATGCCGATAAAGAAATCACAGGATTGTTATTAGGGTGTAACGCTATAAAGCCTTCTGGTGTAAATCGGGTGCGTTGATTTTCTGTATTTGTGGTGGCGTTTAAGTCTTGGTTTAGGTACTCGTTCATAAATGATGAAGCACGAATAATTACATTGTAAAGTTCTGCCGTTTGCGCGGCTGAATTACCACCTACAACTAAATTGCTAGAATCAATAGAGGTTGGCGCATTAAGATATTCAGCAATTGTTATGTAGGGCTTTTCATTAAGTGGCGATATGGTAGTAATTCCAACAGTCATTATTCACCATCTCTCTCTGGCGTTCCATTGTTATGCCCGCAACGCGAACACTTACGAAAGAAACTACCAAATCCACATTCCGTACAATTGAATCCAACAGTACTGCTATTTGTAACCGAACCCATAAGTGAAGCCTCAAAAAAGCCTTCTGATTTTAATTGCTTTGCGTGATTAGGATTATCAACTGTGATAACACCTTTGCGGTCAGGATTGTAGGAACGAGTGCCGCGTTCAGTTGTTATATCAACGCCGCGCACTCCGCCATCACTTGCTAACAATCTTGCCATTACCTTCTCCTTTGTTAGAAGAAGGGGAGAGAGGCATGTGCAACTCTCTCCCCTTCCTATTTAACTAATTGCTATGCGTTAACAATTCCTGAAACTGCACCGTTCCATGCTGGGGCAGTACAGAAGAATGTTCCACGGAAGTAAGTTGAGAATTCATAAGCAAACTGACTAACAGGCCATTGAATACCCATGTAATCCTGAACCATGAAGTTTGACCAAACATCGGAAACCTCTGTGTCAGGAATTGGCAACTGATAAGAAAGAACTGGAGATACACCCTGTGGTAGCCAAGGATGAACTGTAATTGGAACTAACTTGCCAGTAATTTCGTTGTGAAGTCCACCAATAACAGCACCGCCGACATAGTCGCCAGTTTCTGTCTGTGTAAGATTCAAACGATAGTTAGCAGTAGAACCATTTTTAATTGCATCTGAGAGTTGCTTGCGGTCTGAACCATTCAAGTAAATCTCATCTGGGTCAGCCTTTACGGAATCGTAAAGTGATGAGAACACAACTTGATATTCAACTCCAGGATTTGCAGTTGAGAAAGTTGTGTTAATGCTGTTGTTCTTGCCTGTATTAGCACCCAGAACAGTTGGAAGGATTCCGTCATAACCTGTTGCGTAAGCAGAAGTATCTGCTGTTGCGCGAGTTGCGGCGGCTCCTGTTGTTGTATAAGCAGCATTGTTACCAGTTAAACCAGTAGTGCCAGCGCCTTGGATTGTATAAGCGCCAGTTCCCTTTAGGGTTCCTTGATAAGTACAGTTAGCAAGACCAGTTGTAGTTCCAACATAAATGTTGTAACCAAGTGCGCCTGTTATTGCTGTTGCAACAGTAACTACAAGAACATCTCCTGATGAAACTGCAGTGCTTACTACGGACGCGGCAATTGACTCACCAAAACCTGAACCAGAAATACCAGCGTCAGAAGTTACATAAACATAATAAGTATTAGCGGCTAAGGCTGTTTGTGTACCAGAAGCAACTGGACTTGTTAATGCGCCTGTAGGTGCTGAAAGTGCGCCAGCATAACCTGATGCAGTTCCGCGACCCATAAGCATCATTCTTTCTTCCATCAACATTGTTGCATAAAGAGTTGATGTTGAAGATAGTTGACGAAGGTCCTGATAACCCATACCTGAGAAATTAGCATCAAATGATACTGAGTCAGATAGTGAATATGAGTTGTAAGGTAGTACTAAATCATCAGCAGCATAAGAAATCTTTGGTCCGCGCTCATAAGAGATGGAACCAAATGTTGTTGTTGTTGATTCTGTAATTCCTGGCCAAACATTTCCAACTCCGCCTGTACCTGTACCTGTGTAGCCATTGATGCGCTTTACGCGGTGTGAAGTACCAATTCCTTTTTTACGAGGAATCTTATTGCGGAGTGGTGTTGGGCGTGGTGTAAGCAACTTTGCTGGTGCTTCCAAGTCGAAAGCAGCAAAAGAAGTTGATAGTGGAGATGTAAGTGTTAAATCTTTTTGAATATCCTGCATAGCCATACGCTGTGAAGCAAGAGCATTGTTTAGCCCTGCTACTGCATCGGCTGTAAGTGACTTGTTAGCAACTGCGGCTTCAAGAACAGCAACTGCATTACCACTTGCCTGAGCAAATGTAGATTGTCCTGCTTTGATTGACATAATTGCTGATGGGTCTGATACGGCATTGCCGACAGACTTATTGAGTTCGGCGGTAAACTCGTCCATGCGAACTGCGGCATCTTTTGCAGATGTAGCATCGCCAAACAAGTCTTTTGCCTTAGGTGCGTTAAGCGCCATTAGGTAAATCCTTTCGTAAAGAGATTAGTTAGTTTGGTTTAGTTCTTGTGCTTTAGACTCAAAATCTTGAGCCATTTCTTTCCAACCTTTTGCAAGAATTGGGTCTGATGTTGAGGCAGACTTGGCGCGGTACTCAGCGGCTTTGTTAATGAAATCACTAACTCCTGCCGTAAGAGGTTTTAATGTAGCGCGCTTAGGACCACCACTTGCTGCTTTACTATTTGCCGTTGCTAACTCTGATTCGAGTTTATTGATAACTTCGCTGTCAGCCTCTTTTGCTGATTTAAGAAGTTCAATCTCGCTGCGAACAGTATCAGTTGCACTCTTTACGGCTTTCTCAATAATGGCGCTAATTGCGTCATCACTTAGGGCAGACTTATCCGATTGCTCGGAATCTTCTTCTGTGCCATCATCTGAAAAATCTTGTCCGTCAATTCCAATTCTAGGAATGATTGGTGATTTTTCTACTTCTGCTTCATCGCTCTTAGGTGTTTCTTCTGGTGACACCATTTCTGCGGTGCTTACATCAGCGCGACCATGTGCATCTTGTGGTGTATGGCATCCACAATCTAGGCACTTATCCGTTACGGGTTCAGATTTTTCTTCTACAACTTCCGCAACAATTGCTTCTGCTTCTTCAATTACTTCAGCAACAATTTCTGGCAAAGTCGCTTCTTCAAGGACTGCTTCAACTGGTGCTTCAATTACTTCTTCAATCATTTCTTCCACTTGAACTACCTCTATTCCGTTTGACTTTGCCAACATAAGTTTGGCATTAGGGTTGGCTGGTCTATCCACTAACGAAACTTCTACAATTGTTCCGTCAATGATTCTCCCATTAGCAGCCTTCGTATCACGCACAATTCTTGGTGCGCGTATACCAATAGAAAATCCTTTAAGTACTCCTGCTTCAACTTTCTTAATGGAAGTAGGGTCTACAACAAGCGCGGAAATGTAATGTCCGTCTGCTTTGCTATCTAATTCTTTAGCAACACCAGCCGCTATATTGCTGTGCTGTTCGCGGATATTCCCGCCTGATTTAAACCATTCTGGCATTGCCTTTTCAAGCCAAGAAGCATCGCAAATTTGGTTATCAATATCTAACGCATCATCAGTTGCTTTACCGTAAACAAGGAGAGTGCCATCATCTTGCTTTTCTTGCTTAATAATTGCCGCGTATGATGTTGCAAAATCTGTTACTGCCATTGTTCTCTCCTTGTTTGATTATGCTGAGTAAGTAATAACTATTGCGCCAGCAGACGAACCTGCGGCCGAGATTCCATAAATAACATCACCTGAATTGACCCAAAGTTGTAACGAACCAGCCGCTGCAATTGTTCTTCCAATAGTTGCGCCAGATGTAGTAATAGTTGAGTCTCCAATAAAAATAGCGGCAGAGTGACCGTTGTAAATTTGTACGGCGGCTGTTTGACGCAAGCCTGTTTTTATAGTTACAAGTGGTTGAGCAGTTGTAAATGTTGTGGAATTTACATGTTGGAATGCCATTTAGTTCTCCTTATTCTTCAAGCGTTAATGCTAGCGCATCTTCGCCAATATTTTCTGTATCTACTACATACGGCGATAAATCGCAAACGCAGTTTGGGTGTGCTGGTGGTTCGGTATCTCCAGATGGGAATGTTTCGTCAATACCGATAGGCGAAACATCTGCATTTTCTTGGCATTCGTCACAGGGGTCTGCAACCAGCCACTCAACTAACTCTACACCTGATTCTTGGTATAACTCTCTTGCGGCGACACTTACGGCGCTACTCATTTCGGTTTGCGCAATCATTAAAGCGCGTTCTGGGTCGAGCATTGCATCATTAACTGCGGTATAGCCTTGTTGGATTAAATACGCGGTTCGTTCTGGACTTGCGGCACCTAATAAAGAAGCAACTTCACCCGCAACTGAACTTGGTGCCAGTCCTTTTTGTAACGCATAAGCAAGTTGCGTACCAATGCGGTCATAAGTTGTTTTAGTAATTCCGTCAATAACTAATCCGCGCCTACTTAATAATTGTTCTAGTCCGCCTTTAGGTTTTACCAATGAGGCGGCAGCACGATTTCCCGCTTTCCAAGTGTTCCAGTCAATACCAACGGCGCGTTGCATTTCTTTTAATGTTGGCGCTTTGTTTATTTTTACCTTGCCAATAGCGGACATACCAATATCTTGACCCAACACATAGGATTCCGCATACAGGTTTGTAAGTGCTATGTAAATAGACTTTTTGTCTGCTCTTGCATGTAACAGAACCCAAGTTCTGGCTTCCACCGTAGATACTGGCGCTGTGTTATGCGAAAAAAAGAAATCCGTTACTAATAAACTTATATCAACAGAGTCTTTTATTGCTTTTTGAATAGCAATTGAGTGCTTAACGGCAAGCCGTAATTTTGCACCATTTCGCTTTTTCCATTGACGGTTCACGCCAAGTAACGCTCAGCATACCAAAGCGCGGTGTCATAATCCTTTACGGATACAAACTTGTTTAACACTTCCGCATAAACAACTGGTACATCTTGGAAGTTAAACTGACGGGTAGGTGATTTTTTTAGCCAACGAACAAATCTTTTGATTTCTTCTTGTGCTTTTTTAGCCGTATCTTCATTCTCGATTGTTTCAACTTCTGGCGTATCCTCAATTTCTGGCGTGTCGCCAACATCAGGTGTGCCGCCAAATGTTTCAAAGGGCTTCATGCCTTCTTCTGTCATAAAGTAACCCATTGTGCCTGTAACAATTATTGGCATATCTGCTTCGACTGAATCAATTAACGAACGACCCGCAAGCGAGCGCATTTCATTAACTGTTATACCGCCGTTCTTAACTTCAATATCATGTGTGCGAGCAAGTGCCTCTGAGTCTTGGCGACCGCTAGGCATAAACTTAAATTCTAGTTCTCTTGGCATGCCTAAGTAATTATAGGAAAGATTTGTAATCATACGAGCAAGCCAGTTGGCAATAGGAACTGCACCAATAACTTCGGATGATTCCGCTTCTCCTGTCTGATGCCCTGCGCCGCCTAAGCCAGACTTCGGTGTAAATCCAATCTCAGAAGGCATTACCCCAAAGTGACCACAAATAGAATTAACTAAATAGTCGTCCAGCGTGTCCTTAAACTTTTCACCATATCCGTCAAATTGAATTGGTGTCATACCTTGTGGCAATAAACGAACGCGCTTGCGTTGTTCAGTCTGTCCTGCTAAGTCGTTATTAAAAATGTTTTCATAGGCACGAAGCAAATCTGGATTGTTGCCAAAGTTTGCATCCGTACTCATCATTAGTTCTGGAGTAACTCCGTCTGTGTATTCGGCTCTAATCCATTGTTGTCTGCGTAAGTAGATATCCGCGAGCGGGAGAGAGCGTTCCGTTGGTCCATAGCCGTAAACAGTCGCCGTGCGGCGATTTCGCACCATGTATGAAAGTTCGTCTGAGGTAAACTCTCCATCCGCTTCTTCTCCCTCTGTTGGTGCGCTGAATTCACTTCGTGGGAATCCATAAAGAATTTGCTGATAAGCAGGATATGGCGGTATTGGTCGCATGCCTCTATCGTCAATAAGTGGTTTGATGGTGGAGCCATCTAGTATTTGCAAGCCGTATAAATCTCCGCCAACTGTTTGTTGCGGCCATACTGCAAACGCATCTAATACTAGGATTTCTTCAAGCGCAATAGTTAACCAGTCTGTAAATCCTAAACCATTAGCCTTATCTGGTTGTTCCCAGAACTCACGCATACGGGAAATGTCATCATTAAATCTTTGTCGTGCTTCACCTGCGGCGCGGACTTGATTGCCGCCAATTTCCTCAATTATCTTTTCTGCTGAATCCTCGCCAAGAACAATATCCCAGTCTAGTGAAGATACTTTTGCTTTTAATACCTCAATGCAACGGCGCAGAATATCTATCTGGTCTGCGGCGGCTCGTAAAGTCTTAAATGCAACTGGTCGTGTTTCTGTAATGTTAATGTTTTGTGCAACCTGATATTCATAACGGCGCGGTGACGGGCGACCAGTTTCAGGATTAGGCGGATTTATTGCGCCCGGAATTATTGGCATTCCTGGACTAAAAGGAACTGTTGGTGTTATTGGATTTCTTTCTAGCGCAATTGATGTTCCATAGTTAGTGTTGTTATTATTGTTTGTACCACGCATCTGTGTTTCAGTCATAGTGACCGCGCCAACTGGTAAGTTAGGTGCCTTCTGAAGATTATCTGCTACGGCTTTTGCAAAGCGGTCAATTAAACCCATGCGCTTACTCCTTTTGTGCCTCTCATGATTCAGGCTGGTGTAATACTAGCAACAATTTTCCATAATTAACGCACCCATACCATACCAACATCTGCGGTTGGTCTTAAACCTGCCTCTTTCCATTGTTCGGATTCCCAACCTTGCTTATTGTTAATCTGCCAAGTCATTAAATTAAATGTGGCTAAGTCATACCACACCTGAGGTTCTTGACAATGATGTTCTATAAACTGTGGCGCAACTTCTTTATAGCCGCCATGAGCAAGATACTCTAATTGCAAATTGTGTTCTTTGAGCGTTTCATAAGTCCATTCAAAGGTAATCATGCCCATCTTTGTAGATAACCCCTTAAATACAGACCACTCCGCACCTTCAACATCTATTTTAATCAAGTCAGGAACTCCAAACTTTAATGCCAGAGTATCCAATGTAATGGTTGTGGCGGCAATAGTTCTAAAAGGCTTGCCAGCATAAGGCATTGATTCATTAGTCAGCCAATCTTTGTTAAGTGTAGATAAACCATCTTCTTGTGCTTCGTAAAACTCTATTCGTGCATAATCGGATTCACTTACTGCGTAACGGATGGGTGTAACATTAGGATTGTAAATAAAGTTTTTGACAAGTTGTGCAAAAACTCTTGGCGCTGGTTCAAGCGCTACTACTTGATAGCCTTTACCTAAGGCGGCTAAGGTAAAGTCGCCACGATTTGCCCCTATGTCAAAGCACAACATTTATCTTCTCCAAGTTTAATTTAACCGATTCGACATAAGAAGAATGTAACTTTTGTTTTGATAATGCTTTTAGAATAGATATAGATTCATTCTTACGACCTATCCACCAAGCCGATATGCCTAATTGAAATTCTAAACAATAAGAACCGTAATAACCTAAATCAATATCTAAGGCATCTGAGTCACATAATGCCCAGTTATATCCAATACGCGCAAAGGTGTAACACTCTTGCCAATTACCTGCGCGTTCATGGAATTGTGACAATAAAAACCAGCCTTCAGGGCGGGATTCATCATATTCAATTGCTTGCAATAGGCAATTAGTAACACTATATTCTCTGCCTTTTTGGTCATTAAAGCACCGAGCAATAGCGCACAATGAAGAATAAACTAAATCATTACTTTTCCCGCCGTACTCGGCACACCTAAGAAAAAATGACACCGCAGAAGCCGTTTGATTAAGCAACAAGTATTCTTTTGCTACTTTAAAGTTTAAGTCGGGGTTAAACGGGTCGTTAGATAATTCAACCACCATCTTAGACAGATTCATAATCAAGCGCCTCTACAATCAAGTCATTTAATACCACTTGTGGAACACGAAGCAAAAAAGCCGCATTGTCGGCAAAACCAAACGATAGTAACAAGTCATTACCTAGTAAAGCCGCGCCTACACAAAATTCAACAGGTGCATCTAGAAATGAAAACGGTTTGGACATACCCGCAAAGTTCATTTCCTTATCCCACATAAGCAATCTATGACGATAAATAGCATCTTTTTGACCCAGATAATTCTTAAATAAATCAACTTCATGTGTTACAGATACATACATATTGCCAATCAATATAAGTTGCGTTCCGCCTCTTTGGTCTGATGGCGGCGCAATTGTGTGGCGCACATATAACTGTTCCGTGCCTTCATTAAACGGGTCGGAATAAACAACTTCTGTAGGCATAGACCACTTCACAAAAGTGTAAGGTTTATCTGCAATTGGGTACCAATTTTTTTCACAATAAGATTCATCTGGTGCTGGTGTTGCAATTCTCTTACGATGCACTTCTTTAACTACCCAGTTTGCCTTATCAATCTCTATTTGTGAATACTCCATGCGACCTTGACCGTTTGATGTTGTATCCCTACGAACGCCAATAAGAAAGTAATCACCATTCCATTGAGCAATTCTGGCATCTTCCAAACCTACAAACTCCCAGATAGGCTCGTGGAGTTCTAACATTTCCACTTTGGCAAACTCACTTATAGCCAATTCACTATTAAGCCTACATAAATAGTTTTCTGTTACTAATCTTTGGTCTTTTTCTGGATGTAAATAACTGAGTGGCCCAAAGCGACTAGGGAATTGTTGTTTGTTTTCTGAGTGATAGAGCGTGTAATTAACATGACGAAGATTAACCAGTATGTCACCATCATCATCTATAAAAACTGATGGGTTCATTAAGCCAGTACCAGAAGTTAGTCCATTAGGAATTACCAATGGAACTAATTTACCGCCGTGCTTTACTGCCTTCTTAACTAAATTCATTAAACGCCTCCTGAATTAAGTTATTCTATCTTAACTTCGTGTTCAGCGTTAGAACAAGTCCAATGACAAGTTGCCTCATCTAATACGGCTTCATTGTGGCATTTGGGTGCAATAAAAGCATCTCTGCCTTCATCGTATGAATAGCCAATACCTGCATAATTCTTACGAAATCCATTGGTTGCTGCGTTGTAACTTGTTCTTACTGCCCCGTAGTATTGCTCAGGTGTTAAACCGTTTATGGTTTCTGTTTCATCTTTTCCAACAATAACCATTGTAACTATATTGTTTGCATCTAAATATGCGTAATGTGCCATTATGTCACCGTCATAGTATCTGATACGCCTGCCGCTGTTATTCTGTAATAACGGTAGGTTGCATCCGTTGTTGAAGTTTGAGTAACGCCACCTGAGAAAGTAGCACTATTAGCAAGAAGCATACGGATAGCAATAAAACCACTACCACCTGCGCCGCCTAAACCACTATTGGCACCACCACCACCACCACCGCCTGTGTTTGTTGTACCTGCAAAACCATTGCCACTTGCAGCGCCAGTATTACCGTTACCGCCACCGCCGTTACCGCCTGTACCCGCTACGCCGCGATATGGTGATGAGCCTTGTGTATAAGCGCCGCCGCCTCCGCCTCCGCCGTAATAAACTGAAGCGCCTGAATAAGAACTTTGTAATCCTACGCCGCCCGAGCCTGCCGCACCTAAATCTCCACCGACTGCGTTGCCACCTACGGCACCTGCGCCACCACCGCCGCCTGCCTGATACGGATTTCCCGAAGAGGTACCATTACCGCCTGCGTAACCTTGACCTGCAGGAGATGCACTTGCGCCCGTTCGGGCTGATACTTCATATTCACCACCACCGCCTGAGCCGCCTGACTGTGGAACATAACCCCCCTCACTTGCACCGCGTCCACCACCTGTGCAGGTAATCGAACTGAAAACGCTATTATCGCCGTTAGAGTTACTTCCTGCACCACCGCCTGTACCACCTGCGCCAACGGTTACAGTCATTGCGCCGCTTGTAAGAAAAGAAGTAGCAGTTTTGAATCCACCTGCACCACCACCACCGCCGTTAGATGCACCACCACCGCCACCTCCTGCAACTACAAGGTAGTCAACATAAATAGGTGGATTATAGACAGCATTACCAGCAAGCAACGAACCAGTAATTAAACCTGTTTTAAGACTGCGTACTGGAGCCATTATGCTATCTCCACTCCTGCGATGTGAAAGTTAATCGTTATGGCAGATGCTAAACCTTTAATAGTTTTTGTAGTTGCAAGCACTTGTTTTAAGTCAATAATAGTTGAGTCATAAGCGCCAACAGTAACAGTAGTAGCAGTAGATACATCGTCAAAAAGTAAACTAAATGTTCCTGCTGTGCCCGTTGTATTGGTTACAACAATGTTAGTTACTACTGTTGTAGTTGATGTAGGGACCGTGTATAGAAGTGTGCTTGTTGTTGCTGCTGCTCCTCGGAATAAAGTTTTTGAAGTAGTTGCCATTAGTTACAACCTTTCATATTAGTATGCTCCCATTATATTCATGATTTCTATATTTTTGTTTATTTCAAAACCAATTCCCGGAATTCTAAATAGTGTAACACTTGAATTGCCTAATGTTATCTCATTAGACGCAGTTGCAGATGATGTTGCTGCGTTGTATCCAATAACTGTATTATTGCTACCTGATGTAAGGTTGTTTGTGCCAGTATAAGCAGCCAAACTTCCAATAAGTGTATTTTGAGCGCCTGATGTTACAGCAAATCCAGCCGTATAACCAGCGGTTGTATTATCACTTCCACTAGCAAGTAAAAGCGAGTTATATCCAATAGCAACAATATTGCTTCCTGTGATGTTATCTCTACCCGCTTGGTAACCCAAACCAATATTGCCGCTACCAGTAGTATTGTATTGCAACGCCCCTCTACCGACAGCAACATTGTTAGCGCCAGTTGTTGAAACAGATAAAGAATTTATGCCAATAGCAATATTACTGCTACCTGATTGTGTTGCAGAACTTAGTGTTGCTTCACCAATTGCCACATTATAGGAACCAGTACCGTTAAGGAAACTTTGATTACCAAGTGCTATATTGCTAGCGCCAGTTGTTGAATATCGTTGGCTTTGTGAGCCTATAGCAACATTCTGACCGCCTGATGTGTTTGAATTCAAGGCATAATAACCTATGGCTGCATTATTTGTTCCTGTTGTATTGGAATATAGTGCATTTTGTCCAAGAGCCATATTTGTACTTTGCGCTCCAGCACCAAGACCAACTGTAAAGCCATTAACAACCATATCTCCAAGAACCGTAGAACTATGAACATGGTCGCTTTTTGAAGCGGTTACCGCAACTCCAGCAGCCGTAGTTCCTAAACCTGCTGGCCCTGTAGTGCCTAAAGCAGTAGTAGTACCTTGAACACCTTGAGTTCCTTGACTACCAGTTGTTCCTTGCGTTCCAGAGCCAGTCGTTCCTTGAGTTCCAGTCGTTCCTTGAGTTCCAGCACCAGTTGTGCCTTGGATTCCAGTAAGTCCTTGAGTCCCAGTATTTCCTTGAGTACCTGTTGTGCCTTGCGTTCCAGCACCAGTAGTGCCTTGAATTCCCGTAGTTCCTTGAATTCCAGTCGTGCCTTGAGTTCCAGTAGTTCCTTGAGCACCAGCAGCAAAAGTTTGGTCAACTATTCCATAAATACGCCAAGCAAGAACTTGTGAAGTAATAGATGCACTGCTTGTTGACATTTGTACTGTAATTGTTAAAGCCGTAGAAGATGCTTGTGAACCAATGACAGTTGACAAAGTAAAGTTTGGAACCTGCTGTCCACCACTGCCTGTATTAACTATTGGCGCATAAGTGGCTAAAGTTGTGCCAGCCGCCTTAAATCGCCAAGTAAAAGTTGTGGTGTTGATAGAAGCCGTGTCGCTACATTTAACAATTGCTTCAATTTTGTAGTTTGTAAACTTTGCAGCATCAGTAGCGCCAATTGTGTAAGTTTTTAATGCGGCAGACTCAGCAGTAGAAGTAGTAATCACAGATGATGCGGTTTCATCAGAGAGCAAAGTCGCTGTTATTCCTTGAATTGAAAAAGTTGTCGCACCGCCACCTTGAATGCCCTGAGTACCTTGAGTGCCAGTACCAGTAAGTCCTTGAAGTCCAGTAAGTCCTTGTGTGCCATTTGTTCCTTGAGCGCCAGTTCCAGTTAAACCTTGCAAACCTTGGGAACCAGTTACGCCGTCTGTTCCTTGTAATCCAGTTAAACCTTGCAAGCCAATTAAACCCTGAGTACCTTGCGTTCCGCTTGTTCCTTGTATTCCGTTTGCGCCTTGCGTTCCTAAAGTTCCTTGAATACCTTGCGAACCATCAAGTCCTTGCAAACCAAGAATGCCTTGTGTACCTTGCGCACCAATTAAGCCTTGAATACCAACAGCGCCTTGCGTTCCAGTCAATCCTTGAGCACCTTCAACGCCCTGTAAGCCAGTAATACCTTGAATACCTGTTAATCCTTGCAACCCAATTAAACCTTGTGTTCCAATTATTCCTTGAGCGCCAATAACTCCTTGAAGTCCAAGTGTTCCTTGTACTCCTTGTAAACCAACTGCGCCCTGCAAACCAATTACACCTTGCGTGCCTTGTGTTCCGTCTGTTCCTTGAACGCCAATAATTCCCTGCGTTCCTTGTAAACCCGTTAACCCTTGTAAACCGATAGCACCTTGTGTTCCATTCGTTCCTTGACTACCGATAATCCCTTGCGCGCCTTGTAAGCCTGTTGCGCCTTGTAAACCAACAACGCCTTGTAATCCTTCAACACCTTGACTGCCAATAACTCCCTGCAAACCAATCAGTCCTTGAGAACCCGTTGTGCCTTGATTTCCGATATTGCCTTGAACACCATTTAGCCCTTGAATACCAATTAAACCTTGTGCGCCAGTAGTTCCTTGGATGCCAGTATTTCCAGTTGTTCCTTGAACGCCATCTGTTCCTTGTGACCCAGTATTTCCAATTATGCCTTGAACACCTTGAAGTTGCGCATAACCAAAACCTTGAACACCTTGTAAACCGAGTTGACCTTGAATGCCAAGCAACCCCTGAACGCCCTGAACACCTTGACTACCAGTAGTTCCCTGCGCGCCAGTATTTCCAGTTATACCTTGCAATCCAGTTGTACCTTGTAAGCCAGTTAAGCCTTGTGTGCCAGTTAAACCTTGAAGTCCAGTTAATCCTTGCGCGCCGACAATTCCTTGCGTACCATCTGCGCCTTGTATTCCGCCAACGCCTTGCAAACCAATAAGCCCTTGACTGCCAACAATTCCTTGACTTCCAACGGCACCTTGCAATCCTGTTAAGCCCTGCGTTCCTGTAATTCCTTGACTTCCAGTAATGCCTTGCAATCCAGTTAAGCCTTGTGGTCCTTGAATGTTTCCAACATTTACCCAAGTTGAAGTAGTTGCTGACCATACATACAAATCGCCATTAACTAAATAAGCATCTCCAGGATTTCCAGTTGGGTGAGCCGCTACTAAAGCCGCATAACTTGGATAAGACCCGAGGATATTTACGCCAGTTCCAGTTGTTCCTTGAATGGACAAACCTTGAGTACCTTGCAAACCTAATAAACCTTGAACACCTTGAACGCCTTGTGTTCCCTGTAAACCAACAAGTCCTTGCAACCCAGTTAAACCTTGGATTCCTTGTACGCCTTGAGTTCCTTGTAAACCAACTAAACCTTGAGTACCAGTTGTGCCTTGCGTACCAGTTATACCCTGCGCACCAGTATTTCCTTGTAGACCAAGCACACCTTGAGTACCTTGACTTCCAGTATTTCCAGTAATACCTAAAGTGCCTTGCACTCCTTGAGTACCTTGTGTACCTGTAACTCCCTGCAATCCAGTTGCGCCTTGTATTCCAAGTGTTCCTTGAGTACCAGTCAGTCCTTGAATACCAGTAATTCCTTGCAAGCCTAATAATCCTTGTGTTCCTTGCGAACCAGTATTTCCAGTAGTTCCTTGGCGACCTTGCAAGCCTTGTGTTCCTTGAGTGCCAGTTGCGCCTTGAGTTCCAGTTGTACCTTGTATACCAGTTAAACCCTGCAATCCAGTTAGTCCTTGTAAACCAGTAGTTCCTTGAGAACCAATTAAACCTTGTACACCTTGGATACCAGTTAATCCTTGAGTTCCGTTTACGCCTTGGGTACCAACAATGCCTTGCGCGCCAACTGTTCCTTGTATGCCAACTAATCCTTGTACTCCAACTAAACCTTGTAAACCTTGAACACCTTGAGCGCCAACAGAACCTTGTATTCCAGTTGAACCTTGCGCCGCAATTAAGCCTTGTAAGCCTTGAACGCCTTGTATGCCAGTTAAACCTTGAACACCAATTTGTCCTTGAGGACCTGGAGTTGTAACTTCAACATTAGTAACTACGGGCGCAACAATTACAACATTTTCTGTCATCTTGTTACCTGTGCGCTTACAGTTATCTGCCCTTGAATAATTCTAGTAATAATTAAAGTAGTTGGCGCAGTAATTTCTAAATCATAATAATATCTGCCAGTATCAATAGCGCCAGTTTGTGCCGCAGTAGCATGAACAGCAATTAAACCCGTTGCCGCAGTAATTGTAATACCACTACCAGAAGTCAAAGATAATGCAGTTGCGCTATCAGCAGGAAGTGAACGCAGTTGAAGTGCCGCAGTATATCCTGTTAGATTTATTGCAACACCTAAAGAATCTTCATAAGTAAAGTTAATGTACCAGTCAGAGCCTTGGTCTATTACGGTATTGTAATTTGCTGCCGACATTTACTATTCTCCTAACTTAACACCGCAAGAACATATAGTAGCGGTTTTTGGTGAAGGCATACCGCAAGATGGACACAGTATAGACATACCAGCAAGTGCAAGCATACTAGACCCGCCTGTATTTAACTCAGTTAATGCCCATACTAAAGCATCCATTCTATCTGGTGAATCATCATTAGAATCTGGTGTCCACATAACCATCTGGTCTTCAAGTTGTGGAAATGCGCCAACATGATGTACTCGGCGTTGTTCATATAAAGCAGAGATAGGTTCTGCTCTTACTCGCTTACCTCTTGTTGCATGGACTTTTGTTACCGCAACGGAATTATCTACTTGTTGTAACACCATTACTACCATGTCACCGCCGTTATTTACTTCAGCAACAATTCTGTCGGCTTGCCAAGTCTTGTAAGCGCCAACCGCTTTCTTGCCCCACTCGTTAGGTGTTGCCCGTAAAGTATCATCGGCAAGCACATAAAAATGTCCATTCGTTGCCGCACCGACTGTAACGATTCCAGTCTCGTCAGAGTTTTCTCCACTTGTAACAGCAGGGTCTACGGCAACAATAATTCTATATAGATTTGGCATCTGGTCTTTTGTGATACGCGTAGACTCTATCCATTCACGGGTCCACAAGGCTCCCTCTGCTTGGTCTAGCAATTCGCCGTATAATTCCTGCCGACCAGTTCTAGTGCCTTCGTAGCGGGCTTTAAGTTCCGCTAAAGCGGTTTCTGAAAGGTTGGCGGCATTATCAAATGTTGAGCCACGCGTTACATATACCGAGCCATCTGTACGAGCAGTCCAGTCGCGTAGTAATTTAATTGGCTTTGGAGTGGTCGTTACAACAACTCTTGGTCTTTTACCAATTCGTAAAGCGGGTGCTAAGCCTTCCGTCCAAGTTTCATATGGGTATTGCCACATTGCTAACTCATCAAGCCATGCTCCCGATAAGTTTAATCCACGCCCTGAGTCTGGTGAGTCGGCACCAAACATGTGTACGATTTGTCCACCCTTAAAAATAACTTTGTAAGATGATTTGTTATATGTGTAGTCCGTGTCTGCAATTAATCCTCTATGTTCTAACGCTTTAAGAAATCCTGATGGACCTTCTACACAGATGTTTTTGGTGTCTGCAAAGCGTGGTGCAATAATCGCCCATTGCGTAGGTGTGCCATCTTTTGTTATGGGGTTTTTGAATATCTCTTTGACAAGCCACTCTCCGCCTGTACGAGTTTTACCCCAGCCGCGACCTGAAAGAATTAACCAAATCATCCAGTCGCCTTCTGGTTCTTGTTGTTCTGGTCTTCCTATAAACCACCAAGGTCGCTTTCTTAATGCATATACAAATTCCTCAGTCTGACTTGCCAGCCACGCTTCCCGCTTCTCTTTCGAGTACGATTGAATCTGGTCCTTCATTGATAGACTCATCTACATCTCCTTCTCCAAGAAACTCTAATACTACTTTTCGCGCTTCTTCAATTGTTAATTCTATTGGACCGCCATTACTGCCTGTAATTTCTTGTCTAATTTTATCGTTACGACCCCAGCGCTCGCCATTCTTTCTTTCCAATAACCAACCAGCCGCTTGCCAACTTCCATTATTAGCCGCTTGCCTAATTAGTGCTACTGCGGCAACTTCAGCATCCGCTTCAGCACGCTGTATTGACTCCGCCAATTCCGTAAATAACGCATCACAGTCAGGTTCTTTTGCTATACCAAGCCATTCGTAATAAGTAGACTCACCAATTCCAGCCATCTGAGCAGCAATCTTTGCATAATTTCCTGCTCGTATTGCTAGACATATTTTGTCTATGGTTTCTTGTGTAAGTTTTGTTGGGCGACCTGCCATTATGCGCTTTCCTTTTGTTTAAGTGTTTGTAGGCTACTAAATGTTTCTTGCCCTTGCTTTTTCTTTAAGTGTTTGATGTTATTAACAACTATGCCAATTTTGTTAGTTGGTAAAGTGGCGGCAAGCAAGTCTGATTCTTCTTGGTCAATATAACCCGCTTCTTGTAATGCTTCCAAACTTGGAAATACATCTGCATGGCGGTCATTTTCTTTATCTACCAAGTGGTCTTGTGTGCCGCCCATTGAAAAAATTATGACCAGATTATCTGGCAGTGCATAAGATTTAACCATAGCAACTTCTTTGGTATATGCGTAGAAAAATACATGAGGATTTTCTAAGGCTATATCTACCCACAACTGAAAATACTCATCTGAATAGAAATCGCCTGAATCATGTATACGAACAGACTTTCCGCCTTTGTAACGCTTTGACTTTAGTTCTTCACTTACTTGTGCCTTCCAGCCTTGAGGATTATCTATAACCATTTCAAGATTTCTTGTGTGAGCGGCTTTTACATTAGAAAAGTTATATGTACCTGAACGCGCATAGCAAAGTTGTGCGCACACTCCCGCGCTTGGACAAGTTAGAAAATTCTTACCTGTGGATAATTTAGCGGCTAGTGCGGGAAGCGACCAAGTAAAAATTCCATCTGCTTTTAGTTCTCTATTGCCATTAGTGAGAAGATACTTTGGCGTCATTAGTATTCCCACGCAAGCCAACAAAAGCCAATATCAATAGAAGTGTTATATCGGTCTATTGAAAATCCAAATCCAAATCTTCGCCAACTGTATCCAATATAGAATGTGTGTTTCCCTTTATGAAACTCTTTACTCATGATTTAACCTTCATCCATTATTTTTTGTATGCGTTCGCTTTTAATATCAGCAACTTGCCTTAGTGTTAATGTGTAAGCGTTACTTTCAATCTCATCCCAGTCAATATCTGTTCGGCGGATAAGCGGAGTATCAAACTTGCGCCAAGAATTACTTACAACATGCTGAGGTCGGCCAAATCTTCTTTTTGTCTCCACAACTCCAGGCCATGCTCTTTCAAGTGAGCGCGCCATTTCAAGTCTGCCGTCACCTTTGTAAAGTTCTGCCGCATTTCCACCTTTCATTGTCATAGTGCCAGCCTTGCGTATGCTTAAAGCGTTAAAAAGCACCGTGCAGTATTTGTTTGCCAATACTTGTAGATTTAAGTCCGTATCCTCATTCCACTTACCTCTCCAGCGTTGTGGTATTTCATTTAGGATAAGCAAGCATGAATAGACATGTGTGTTGAGATAAAATGGCGGCATTCGTCCACCGCTAGCGGCCAAACCTACAAAAGTTGAATAGTTATGACCAGAAATTGCTATGTTTGTATAGCGTTCCGTAAAATCTTCGACAACTTTAAGCGCAATTCCTGCTTGCACTCGTATCTTTTTACCTTTATGTAACCTATCAAACATTGAAATGTTATCGTCAATCATCCAATGGCGCTTAGCACCAGATTCTTTAGCATGTTCCCAACAAAAATTGCGAGCAGGTATGCTACCTAAACCTAAGTTACTGAACGGTAGAATTACTAATGTGCAAGATTTATCATTACCAAACTCAGCGCGATACGCTTCTTCTTCTTGTGGCTCAATGACAAGATAAAAAGGAACTTCGTCTGTAATTAAAAACTGAGCCGTTAAGCAAACATCAGCCCTACCTTTACTAATTACATACACAGGAAATTGCGGCATGGCTTTCATATTTAGTCTACAAACTCAATAGATGAAGTATCGTCTCGTCCTCTATCTGGATACCACACGGATTTAGTCTTTGGCGTAAAGTCATAACCTAATTTCTTTGCAAACTCTTGCCTATCTTCTTCGTTGGCAAAACTCACAATAAGCCTCAGCGCGGCTGGTTCTAGTTCCCAATCTGGCATTCCTAACCACTCGGCGGCTTCGTTCTTGCTTTGGATTTCTTTTGCTGGTCTTGTAACCATAAGTAAATTAGAAAGTTGGTCGGCATCAAATCCCGTACCTGTTAAGTCTAAGTTCTCAGTTCCCATGACTTCTTTTAGCAATTCTGTAAGCATCCTGTCATTTACTACGGCAAGATTTCCAATTTCATTATCGCCTGTTAGTAATTTAAGTGCTCGCGGGTCGTCAGGGTCTATGTCCATTTTAATAACTGGCACTTGAGTTATACCCATACGCAAAGCGGCTTCAATTACGCCATGTCCTGCAAGAATAGTGTTATCTTTTGCAGTAACCACATTTCTATAAAATCCATGAGTTTCAATAGATTTAATTATGTGGCGCAATTGTAATTCTGGATGTTGTTGGTAATTACGCGGATGATATTTTAGAATCTTAGGGTCGGTCATTACCGCCTGAAAAGTCTGGTTCTGGTTGGTCATGGTTTAAGCCACGCTTTGTGCGCTTTTGTCCATAGGACTGTTTGTTTTAATGATTCCTCAAAAGGTACTGGTTGCTTCCATCCCGTATTTTTTAATTTGCTTCCATCTAGTGCGTAACGCAAATCATGCCCTGGGCGGATATTTTCTACATTTGTGTATTCCATAATTGTGCCACTTTTAATGTCAAGAATGTCCGCAATAAGTCCAACCAATTTATCGTTTGAAATTTCTACTTCACCAATTACATTAAACTTTTCTGGGCGAGCCAAACCATCTGTATAGCGGTGCGGAGTAGTTCCTACATTATTTACAATAAACATTAAAGCGTCTGCTTGATTTCGAGCGTGCAGATAGTAACGACTGCCAGCATCCCACGCGCCGTCAATTATTTTGGCATGAATAGGTACAGGTTCTCCATTAAGTAAGCAATTTATTGCTTTAGGAATAAACTTTTCAACATTTTGTCGTTCGCCAATAATGTTCATGGTGTTTGTAATAATCATTGGAATGTTATACGAGCGCCAGTAGGCTGTGGCAATACCTTCTTGACACATTTTGGAAGCAGAGTACGCATTTGACGGAATAAGCGACTCCCACTCTTTGTGGAAAATACCTACTGGCGCTGGCCCGTACACTTCATCAGTTGAAATTTGAATAAAGCATTCTAAATTATCTAAGGTTCTAGCGTAATCAAGCATTGTTAAGACAAGAGATACATTGTTTTCCACAAAAGGTCTTGGGTCTGCAATTGACCTGTCTACATGCGACTGTGACGCAAGGTTAAGAATTACATTAATGTCGCCCATTTCCCGAGCGGTTACATTATCAATAGGCGCAACTAAATCGTGCAGTACGACTTTAACCCGTTTGCGCTCATCAGGTAATTCATCAAATACTTCTCGCAATCGTGCAGAGATTCCAATATGTCTAAATGAGTCAGTTACAACAAAATCCCAGTCGGTGTTTTTTAATAAGTGGATAAGCGTATGGTGCGCAACAAAGCCGCCAACACCTGTTATTAGAACCTTCTTTGACACTTTAGCCTTCTTTCGTTTTTATTGTTGAGTTGGTTGCTTGGTTCTTTTGTTACACAAGTTCTGGACATCTTCTAACAAAAATAAACTTTTGCGCTTGGTTCTTCCTTGCGTAACAAGTTCTTTGCGGTGTACCAGTTGTCTTAAATTGTTACTTGTTATTCCAAGCATCATTATTGCAACTTTGGAATCTATTAGATTTTCTTCGTCTGTCATTAGTTACTCCATGGGTCGGTTGTTGTGGTAGTTCCAGCAGGTGAAGCCGTAGCGTATTTAGGAACAATTGCATATTTTTTTGCATTAACTTCAAGCGAAGTTTTTTCAATTCCTTCTTTGTCTACATACTTTCTGTTACTAACTTCTCCTGAAATATCAACTAATGTTCCTTTATGTAACGCGTCAA
>Ga0209596_1000338_pt1 | contig 43686 bp, 45 predicted proteins | sample M_130807_MF_Meta_FD_187314 | JGI IMG/M metagenome (GOLD analysis project Ga0209596, IMG submission 187314) | Freshwater microbial communities from Lake Montjoie, Canada to study carbon cycling - M_130807_MF_MetaG (SPAdes) (version 2) | ecosystem: Environmental > Aquatic > Freshwater > Lake...
TTTTTTTTTTTTTTTTTTTTTTTTTTTTTTTATTTTTTTATTTTTTTTTTTTTTATTTTTTTTTATTTTTTTTTATTTTTTTATATTTTTTTATCTTTTTATCTTTTTATTTTTTTATTTTTTATATACACATCTATTTGTAGTGACAGATACACTTACTCTTTATTGTATAATTCGCCATCAATCCATCTACCTCTCGTTTTTCTGTTTTTATCAAATTCTCCAACCCAGGTGTTATTCTTTTTTGGATAATAATAATAACCCACACCGTGTTCATAACCTTCTTTAAAACTACCCTTATGATATGAACCATCATCAAAATAATATGTACCTTGTCCGTGATGCTTACCATTATGGAATTCACCTTCATATGATTCCTGTCCGTCTCCTCCTGCTTCTTTCTTGTAAGTTTGTTTGCAGTATCCTTCAGCACATCCATTTACAAAACTGCCTTCAATTATAGACCAGCAACGCGGTTGTCCACATGAATCGGCTTCAAATACCTCTTTAGTTCCTTTCCCATGTGGGACGCCGTCCTTCCATTCGCCTTTGTATCGTGATTGTTCATCATTTATGGGATACCAAGTGTCAGCGTCCTTCTCTTCTTCTTCTTCTTCTTTGATTGCCTTCTTTTCTTCTCTTTTCTTGTATTGTCTATATAAGAAGACTATGAGATAGATGTTTACTATCTTTAAAATTAGACTGCTAAAGTTCATTTTTTGCTATTAATTTGTTACTTAGTTATTACTTGATTATATTTTGATTTTATGCATTCAATAAAAATGCAAAAAAAGAGTTCAATTTTAGGGGAACCGCTACGCTCATCCCCTATGACCCCTCCTTTAATTTAAAGAAAACCTACGGTTTTCCTTTGACCTTTCCCTTTTTAGTAAATGGATATATAAAAAAAGATTTTAATATTTTTAATATTTTTAATCATCTACTTCTTTGTCATCTGACATAAGTGTTATTTGCATTAGTAGCTTTGGCTACTATGTCCAATACGATACACTTTGGTTCCTGGTGGCAGACCATATTTATTACACTCGTCATCACACTGTTTAACTATATACGGTTCAGGTAGCATCACCTCGGCAAAATCGGACTGAGAATAGAAACCTTCTTCCGTCATCACCAGTTTTGCATGACGTGGCAGTGCGCTCAATGCCTTCATCATTTGTTCCACAGTTACAGTTTTCGCTTCATGATGATAATTTTTTATATATTTTTTATTTTTTACAATTTCGACTTTATTGATTGTGTATCTGTATTGATGTTGACCAACACCTCCTCTGGGTTTATGAAACTTGCAGTATCCAGACCCGTTGACAGTGACTTCGGGCACTGGCAAGTGATTCGCCCATTTGTAGCATTTTATATCCGTTATTTTCCCAACAGGGTGTCCCATATACTTTTCTGGCACAATTATCTTTGTTTTCACGACAGTTTTTGTATATTCACAGTCGTCGTCGGAGCAGTAGTTATCGTGGTCGTTTTTCTCCAGTTGCGCTGTAATGCGCGCTAGAAAGGGTTGCTTGGTTAAATCTTTATAACTTGGTTTGGGGAAACTATCGGTTTGAGTCTGCATGGAGTTATTCAGTTGCATTTTAAGCAACATTTGTTTTTGGTGTCTCTCATGGTCAGCAATTCGCATTTCAAGCAACTTTTGTTTTTGGTTCATTGTTTGCAATTAATTTGTTTTTGGTTTATGCATTTTATAAAAAAAAGATTTCAATTTTAAAGAAAACCTACGGTTTTCCTTTGACCTTTCCCTTTCATATAAAGGGAGGGTTCCCTTTATTTATGCAAACCATCTACCGCAATTTGCTCTCTCATCAATTATTTTTTTTATTTTTTGCGCCATCTCCATCATCTTCTCTGGACTTTCAAACCGTCCAGTTGCAACGTCGCAAATAAACCGGCGATAAATCTCATCTTCGGCCATATGGGAATCCTCCATACCTCTTGAATTATCATATTTGCCGAACAGCAAATCATAATCCACTGGCTCAATACCATAAGGATAGACCTTCTTATAACATTTTGCCATACATACCGGCAACAATTCACAATCGCTACGCGATGTAAGAATATCACTCGGGTCAACCTTCTCACCGCACTCAACACATGCAACCATTTTGGCCAATTCTGCTGCCTCATATTCTTCCAACTGCTTCTGATACTCTTCCTCAACCATTCTTGAATTCAGACAACCGCGACAAACGGGCTCCCATTGAACATTCCAACAAATAAATACATCTTCATATTTTTCAGGGCAAATAGAATACCGAAAATTATATATTTCAAGAAACGATTGCTTACAAACAAAGCACTCAACCGGAACTGCAGGTTTTTCATAGAGATAATATTGGTGGCGATAGGCTCTTGTTTTTTCAGCTTCAATTATTGAAGCCGATATACTCTTACACAAAATATCTTTATATGAACTCATTTTATTAGCAAATAATATGAATTTATTTTATGCATTTAATAAAACCGCATAAAAACATTTCAATTTTAAAGAAAACCGTAGGTTTTCTTTACACCTTTGCACGTTTAAAATGCGCAAAGGTGTAAAAGGGAAAGGTCAAAGGAAAACCGTAGGTTTTCTTTAAACCTTGGTTCCCTTTATCTTATTACTTCTTCGGGAAACCCCATCTGAACCAGAATCAGTTTTGCCGCTTTAATTTTGGAAATGCCTTTAACCAGCTTATAGTGGAAGACAATATTGTTGCCATCAACGGTTGCATCCATCTTGAAATTCTCAATTTGCAGATTGGACGCCTTCTTCACCATCTTGCACAACTTGACAAAATGTGTGGTTAAAATGAAATCCACATTCTCGTGTTTCTGCAGATATTTGAGGAATCCAAATGATGCTGAGGTTGCTTCATCCGCATTTGTCCCCGAGAACAGTTCATCAAATATGCAAAAATGTCGACTCTCTTCTTCCGAATCTATAATATCCAAAATCTCTTTGCACCTTCGCGCTTCCGCCTGGAACAAGCTGTCGCGACCGCTAGTGTCCGGTATATTCAAGTATGAATGAATGTGTGTATAGGGGGTTAAAGACGCGGACTCGTAGAATCCCAGTCCAAACTGTTGCGTAAAAATGATGTTGATAGCGGTGGTTTTCAGTTGCGTGGTTTTTCCAGATGCATTGGGTCCGGTAATAATCAGATTTTTCTTCAGGTCCACGGTGTTCAACACCGAATCTGTATGGGTCGGATAATGCTGTTTTTTGAAAACGGTTTTACCATTGGCGAATGCACCAAAATGAATGGTTGATTGGCTCACTTGTTCTGCAAGGCTTTCTAAATTACTTCGGTATCCTTCGAAAGAAACTGCATACTGAAGACCCAGTTTGTATTCGGCAACGGAATGCAGAGAATAATAGCATTTTAATAAATAACCAACTTCAAAACACTTGGACACACCAAATTCAAAAGGTTTCACATCTTTCAGTTCATTTTTTAGCCTTAACAAATAATCACAATGGAGAGAAACATCATGGCAAAATCCGCGATATCGTGATAATCCGGAATTTTTCTGCAAAAATTGTTCCATACCCTGGATAGAATGGTCAATAAATTGTTTCAACGTAAGCAGATTTGTATTAACAAGATTAATATTGGTGTAAAATCGCATACACGATTTCACGTTTTGATACATTTGCATGGCATACATTGCAACTGTGAAAAGGACGTAAACCAGATTATTGATAGATAAATCGTTCATGGAAGAAAACACTTTTCCGAGTGCGTGTTTTTTCGCAATGTCTTTGAGCACTGTTATATAGGTGTTGAATTCAATGGGGACACGCTGAATTTTCAATAAAACGAAGGGGGCAATAATCAAAATCAGTGGGAGAATGATAGAGAAAATGGGCGACAACAAATTAATTATTGTCCAGAACCCCAAGAATTTGGAAGAACTATTGATGAAATGGAATTTGTCGATATCAATGTAACTATATCGGTCATGGAAAGCGGGGGTTTCGTAAATATCCTTTAGCACAGTTGAAATTGCACCACAATCAACCACATTAGTTGATGGCTCAGAACTTAATATAACTTGCTGGGTTTGTTTTAAGAACTCGGTGTCACTGGTGAATGATTTTTTCCAATTGTGAATCATATCTTTGGCAAACTGGTGTTTGGGTTTTAATAAGGTCTCATACATAGGGTCGGAAGCAGTGGCGGAAACCAGTTCCAAATCAGATGCAACCACTTCAGACAATGGATGGACAACATTTTCGTCTAAATACTCGATTGGTAGAATAAACTTTGTTTTTGATTCGCTTTTTTTTGATTCACTTACCTCTTCTTTATTAAAATTCATTTATAAAAATATTATAGAAGTGATATGATATTTTTAAACGTAAAAAAAACTCGATGAATCACCTTTCTCCTGTTTTTTTTTATTTTTACTAGATTTTTGTTTTTTTGTAGATTTTCTTTTTTTACCTGTCCCTAAAAAATTATAAACAAGTTCTTTTGACTCGACATCAAGGTACTGACCCAATCCCTTCTCTCGGTCTTCATATATTGATGATAACATTACTAATTTATTTTGTCTATCTATTTCTATTAGAAAAGCTTTTATATCAGGTTCGATTTCAGAAATCTCCAAAGGTGATTTATAGTTTTTGTCTTTTTTGTGTATATCGGCACCATGTTTTACAAGGAGTTTAATAGTATCACGATAATAATTAAAATCGTATGCTGGCACCAGCCTGTGCATTAGTTTAATAACTGCTATGGATAAAGGGGATCTTTCAATATATGTACCATTAATAAATACATCGGCTGGTTTGTCTACATTGGCTCCGTTTTCAAGAAGAAGTTTAACCATATCTTTTCTTCCTTGTTCAGTTGCTATATAGAGAAGTGTTGCACTATCACCACCCACTTCTAAATTTACATCTGCACCTTTTCCAAGAAGAAGTTTGACTATATTTACATTTCCAACTTCTACTGCTTCAAAAATTGCACGGTTCAAATATTTAGGAACCAAATATTTAGGATTCTTTTCAATAAGATCAGCTACTGCTTGAACGTCACCTTTTTTTACAGCAGTTATTAACTTTTTTAACATTATAAATATATATATATTATATCTTCATAATATTTTGTATTATATATTTTCACTGTATCGAATGCATTATTTATGTAAGAAAAGCTTTGCTTCTTTGAATACATTGGGTTTATAAAAATATCATAGAAGTGATATGATATTTTTAAACGTAACATAGTGATGGGGGTCAAAGGGGGGCGTAGCCCCCTTTATAGGATAACATTCTCAGGTAAAGGGTCAATTCGAATGCTATAATAATTCTCAATGTCTCGCATAATTCGCGTATCTCGCTGTGTAATGAAATTGATAGCAGTTCCCTTTCGTCCCCAACGACCACTTCGCCCAATTCTGTGCAAATAGGTATGTGGGTCTGGTGTAATGTCAAAATTAATGACAACACTCACCTGCTGAACATCAATGCCACGAGCGGTTATGTTGGACGAAACCAGAAATCGCGTCTGACCACTTCTAAAGCTGCGAAAGGCTTCTTCACGCTCTACTTTACTCATATTTCGGTGAATGCAATCCACTGCAAATCCTTCTGCGTGCATCGCTTGACATAACTGCGAAACGCGATTCACACTGTTGCAGTAAATAATACACTGGTTCACACTAATGAGCCTAAACAACTTCTTCAGCGAATCAAATTTGTCGTCGTCATAATCACATGCAATGTAATATTGTCGTATTCCTTCCAAAGTCAATTTATCAGCAGTCATCGTTATTTCCACCGGGTCGCGCATAAACTTGGGCGTCAGTTCCATCACTTCCCGTGTCAAAGTTGCACTAAAAATACCCACCTGGACATCATTGGGAAGCCATTGAAAGATACTTTGGATTTGTTCCTGAAACCCTTTTGACAACATTTCGTCGGCCTCATCAACAACAAAAATTTTTACACTTCTTACATCTAAGTAGCCCCTTCGAATTAAATCAAAGATGCGACCTGGACATCCGACCACCACATGCGGATTTTGTTCTTCAATCGATTTGCGGTCATCCATTACAGGAGTTCCACCTACGAATTTTTTCACACAAACATTCATATGAGAACTAATTGAAGCACAAACCACGGTAGTTTGACTGGCCAACTCGTGTGTGGGAGCCAACAAAATTGCCTGGGTCTTGTTTACATCTGGGTCTACCAAAGAGAGTGAACCAATGGTAAATGCACCGGTTTTGCCAGTTCCAGATTGCGCCTGTGCAATAATGTCTCGTTTGCAGGTCATTGGATAAATGGCTTTTGACTGGATTGGACTCGGGTTCTCAAAACCATATGCATAAATGCCTCGCAATAAATTATGATTTTTTACACAATCCTCCCATCCTGTAATTATTTTGGTTTTATCATATTCTTCGGTCATTTTTTTTATTTATTATAGTATCAATTTTGTTTTTAAGTCGTTTTAGATAATTTGTAAAATTGAAAATAAAAATGAAATAAAATGATATAAATATAAACACAATAATATACACAATGGCCTACAGTTTAACAGAGTTTGAAAAAATTGGAAAGTGCGATTTACCCGACCCCGTTCTAAGTTCGATACGGGCACTTTGTAGACTGGTTGGTTACGTGGAAAAAACGCCAAACACTTATATTAATCAATACAATTCAACACCAGTAACAACGACACACCAACATAAAAAGCCTAAAGAGAAGGAAGTTCGCGAGAGAACTTACAAGAAACCAAAGGAGTCCAAAGATGAGTGGAAACGACCTGTATTTAAAGCCACCGTTTTTGGACAATCAGATGAGACACAGGATAAGATAAATGAAATCCGCATATCTTTGAACAAAATCAAGGAAGAGAATTGCGAAGATATGATTGAATTGATTATTTCCAAAATTGAGGAGATACGGGAAGCAATTGATTTTGGCGACGATTGTGAGATTACTGACAAGATGCAACAGGTATTTGACACAGTTTACAAAATTTGCAGTTCCAACAAGATGTTTTCCAAGATTTATGCGAAGGTGCTCACAAGTCTTTGTAATAAATATGCATCCGAATTCAATGAGTTCTTTGAAGCACGATTAACCGCATATTTAACAACAATGCAAAACATTGTGGACGTTGACCAGAATATTGATTACGATGCGTTTTGCGAATTTTCTGCGAATAACAATACTCGTAAAAATATCACAAACCTACTTTGCGACATTGCAAAGACTGGTGCGTATGAAAGTTTCCAGCAAAGTAATTTGTTTAAGATTACTGAAGATTTGTTGGCACACATTTTAGAAATTGTTGAGACTGCAGAGAAACAAAAGGAGGTGGAAGAAATTAGTGAAAATATAGTTATTGTATTTAGTCATTTTAGCAAAGAGCTCAAGGAGAAGTTCCGACCCATATTTGAGAAGCTGGCTTCGCCTGAAAAGAAGCCTGGATTATCCAGCCGAACCAAATTCAAGTATATGGATTTGATTGGTAAGTAAATTTATAAAAACATTTTTTATAAAATCCATATATTCATAAAACATTTTTTATAAAAACATTTTTATAAAATCCATATAAGATTTATTTGTTTAGTATATAAATGGTTCATTCAAAGATTAAACCCGAAATTAAATACAAAGAAATCAAAACAATCGATGATGAAGACAAAGAGTACGAGTCATCCATATATGAAACCAAAATAGACAACAAAGACGTTGCAATCGCATTTGGAAAAATAAAATACACATATACCGAAAAAAACATTCTGTATTATCCAGTCTATTTAATGGCGCAAAATGCTGTCAAATCACAGATTGGCGTTATTGAAATTGAGTCAAAAGAATTATCCAAGTATACAGATGAAGATGATGCCATTGATGTAGAGAGTTATGCAAAAGACGGAAACGAGTTATTATTGTATAGTTTTGTCAACAAGGATTTTCTGGAACTATCCAAATCGGACCCCAAATTTTACACAATACCTTTACCAAAACATCGGGATGAAAAAGATGAAGAAAAAGAAGTTGAAGATGAAGACGAAGAAGACGTTTTTTCCATGAAACAAAAAGACAATTTGTCCATCAAAGAACGAGAGAAAAAAGAATCAAAAGGGTTTTTTGAAAAGATTGGAAATGCGGATATTCCCGAGTTGCTTCCAACCGAAACAAAAGCTGATGCAGATAAACTTATAAACAAATCAGCCAATTCAAATTGGGTTCAGAAGTTCATGAAAAATGGCGAATATCGTGTACATAATGTATCCCCAGATGGAGACTGTTTTTTCACAGTGATTGTCGAAGCATTCCGCCAAATTGGTAAGAAAATCACAGTCGATACTTTAAGAGAGATTGTTGCCGAATCGCTAACCCAGGAAACATTTGACCTTTATTCGTCTTTGCAAGTAGCAATCAAGGCGGAAATTGACGGAAACCAAACCAATATTTCTAAAATTTCCGAAAAAATAAAAGAATATAAAAAACGATTCGACAAAGTCGCCGATAAATCTGAAAAAGAAAAAATACTGGATGCCGTAAAATCATCATCCGAAGATAAAAAAGAGCTTTCAAAAAAAATCGAATCCATTGAATCCGTTGATTATTATAATCAGTTTCGTTTCATGGAGGGTGTTAAATCTTTGGAAGAAATGAAAAAAGCCGTAAAAACGTCTAGATACTGGGCAGACGAAATTGCCATTGAGGAAATTGAACAAAAGCTCAATATTAAAATGATTATGTTATCCAAAGAAAGTTTCGACAATGGGTCAGAAGACGCAGTTATGAAATGTGCAACGGGAGTAAAACCACTAATTCAAGAACCAAACCACTATATAATGACATCGTATACCGGAAATCACTATGACCTAATTTCGTATAAGGAGAAGAAAATACTGGAGTTTTCCGAAATTCCGTACCATATTAAAGGACTCATTGTGAATAAATGCGTTGAGAGAAATGCCGGAACTTTTCATGAAATCACTGATTTCCGCCGATTTCAAGAAAAATTCGGCATCAGTCCATATAGAACTGAATCGGCCGATGAGCCAAGTGATTTATACGACGATGATATCCATTTCATGTTTTACGAAAAGTCGGCGGACAAGAAACCGCCTGGCACTGGTTCCGGAGAGAAGATTGAAAAGCAGGATTTACTTCAATTTACAGACCTCCAGATTATAACCAATTGGCGTCGAATGCTCGATGATGAGTATGTTGCACCATTCACGTTTGACGGAAAACAGTGGCAAACCGTGGAGCATTATTACCAGGCCTCCAAATTCAAGAAGGGATTTCCCGATTTTTATGCCATGTTTTCTCTCGATTCGGAGAGTGAATTTTGCAATGATGTTAAAAAAGCAAAGGCGGCAGGTGGAAAAATGGGCAAATACAGAAAGGAACTGGGATTTGAGAAAGTCAGTTTGGACCCGGATTTTTACGGGGGAAGAGACCGAGTTGAGCGAGGAAATGCATTAACGGCCAAATTTGAAAATCCCCAGTTAAGAAAGGTTTTATTGGGAACAAAGAAGGCAAAACTGCTGCATTTTGTTCGTGGGTCTGAGCCAGAAGTTGATACACTTTTGATGGAATTAAGAGCAAAATAATAAATAATTAATATATCATGTAGTTATATAATTATGCCTACACGATATAGAAACCGTACATACATACAACCAATAATAGATGGTAAAAATTTGAGTAAATTAAATAATATTAAAGATGTAAAAGAATTGTTTGGCCGCCTAGAAAAAATTAATTTGGAAAACATGTATTTAGAAGGCGAATCATTTAGTGGCATTGATTTTACTGGTGCTAATTTAAAAAATGCAATGATGGGTGGCGTATCAATTGATAAATCTAGTTTAAAAGATGCAAATTTAGAAGGTGTAGATTTTGAAGATGGAAGTTTAGAAGGTGCTGATTTAACTGGTGCAAAAATATCAGGAGCTGACTTTATACATACAGATTTAAGAGCTGCAATATTTAACAACATTAAATCATCAAATGTATGTTTTGATTTTGTAAAAGCAAGTTTTGCAGAGTTTAAAGATGTTGAATTTGATAACACTTCTTTTAAAAATGCAATATTGAATAATACAGATTTTACAAATGCAAAGCTTCATAATGCTATTTTTACCAATGCAGATTTAAGATATGCATATCTTTATAAAACAGAATTACAAGAGACTAATTTTAAAGACGCAAATTTGACCGAGGCAAATTTATCCAAGTCAGACCTAACTGGCGCAAACCTGACTGATGCAAACCTAACTGGTGCATTTGTAAATCAAACAAACTTAACAGGTGCAAACTTAACTAGTGCAAAACTGAATCGTATAAATTTAAGGAGAGCAAACTTAACGAATGCAATCTTAACAGGTGCAATCTTAACAGGTGCGGATTTAGAAGATGCAAACCTAACTGGTGCAAATTTAGATGGTGCAAATTTAGATGGTGCAAATTTAGAAGGCGCAAATTTAGAAGGCGTGATTGGTCTCGTAGAAGTGAATAACCGAAATCAAGGGGTTGCCTATGAAATTCATAATCAATTCAATTTTGATTTTGATTTTGCCAAATTTATGGAAACAATTCGTAAATACAACGAAGAACATAGTGGAAACAAAAGTTCTCATTCCCCCGCTTCGCCTCGTTCAAAGTCAGATGAAGCCACGCCGGATATACAAGAAAATGAAGACGCTTTGGAAATAACAAGACGGCTTTTGAAACCGCTCATTGATTATCCGGTTTATACACAAAAAAAAAAAATTCTCAAACAATTAAACATTGCATACGAGCGTAGAGATGAAGACGCAATTCAAGACACTATTATTTTTGTTTTGTTACAAAGCCCCAAATTCATCAAAGAGTACATTAAAGGGTTTACAAACGATTGTGCTTTTGCATACAGTTCGGGTAGACGAACCAGTTGTATAAAGGGTCAATATGAGAGAATATTTTTGAACATTAAAACTACAATCCAATCGCTATGTCTGGATACAGATATAAATGGTATAAAATCCGATTGTAAAGAAACATATAAAGATTTGTATTCTTGTTTTTTACCAGATAATGTGGATAAAATCATGAGTGAATGGTGGGATTCACAAACTGATTTGGAAGATTATCTCACGAGTGAGAAAAATGAATTTATCAAAAGAAAATCAGCAGAATTTAAACAGCATTTTATTGATAAATATAGTGAAAAATTTGCAAGTTCAATTGACAAATATATTGAAAAAACGTTTACCATTGCTTATTTTGATACAATGGTGGAAAAACCAAAAACACCGACGCCCATGGAACCGCAGGTTAATATCAGATATAGTGGTCAAAATTATAACTTTAAGGTGGTGCCGGATGTAACAACCATTGGAGAGTTAAAAAGCCAACTTTTACAAAAAATGGTTGAAGACGGTAAAATTCCGGATAAAAATTACGCAGTGAATTTTATATATTCTGGAAAAAGATATAGCAATGATAAAAATGCGGAAACCGTTTCATCCATTATAGGAACAAATTATGGAGGTGTATTCAATGCATTGTTAACATCGGGGACAGGAATGGGTAAAACAAGAAAAAGGCTGAAGAAGGTTAAGAAGGAACAATCAAAAAGGCTACGTTTGAAGAAGCTTCTTCAAATAAGAAAGTAATATAAAACTAATTCCATTTATTTATAAATAAATTAATCAAATAATAATTTGAAAAAATGGAATTAGTAGTTGAACCCGATAATTATATGCCAAGTATTGACGAACATGGAAACTATGTGGATAAAATTCCTGTATTGAAAAAGGGTCTAACGTGCCCTTGCGGTTCGCGCAAAGACAAGGTATATGAAACAAATGCAGTTTTCTCTGCACACATTAAAACCAAAACACATCAGAACTGGTTACAAAACTTAAATTTGAACAAAGCAAATCATTATATTGAGAATGAAAAGTTGAAGGAAACTGTGCAAAATCAGCGTCTCATTATTGCAAGGTCGGAAACTGAAATCAACAATTTGCGTCAGACAATCACTTATTTGACAATGCAACTGCAAAAACCAGTGATTTCTAAAAACTTACTTGATTTTGACTAAGTTTATTTTTTTAAGTTGTTCAACATTTTTTCCAGTCTTTCTTTTTCAGCATCTTGTTGTTCTTTTGATTTTACTATTGGTTGCATTCCCAAATAATTTGCCATTGACCCATTACTACGTTTTACATGTGTATCCCATTTTTCACCCAATATATCTTGTAAAAATGCCAATTCTTTCGGCGTAATGTTTGCATCATTTGTTGGTATATATGATGTATTTCGTGGTCCTCTTACAATGCTAAATTTGTCAAAATATTTTTCAAGCATTTCGCCGAATAAATCTTCAATTGGTTTTGTATATAATTCGAGGTTTTCTCGTTCAGTCTTACCTTTATTTTGTAACTTTACGATTTTATCTTTCATGTAGGTGCCAGATATAAAATTGTATGTAATTGTTGTGGGTGTTATCTGAAACTCACCTGCCAAATAAATTCGGTGAGGTAAATGACCCATTTGTTCAGCATATCTTTTCTCTATGTTTGCATGGGTAGTCCCAATTTCTTGGCGGCTTTTTACTTTATTTGACAACAAATAGTAATGATACTTACTTTTTTTTAACTCAGCAACAAGCATCCAAGTGTATATGACTGGTTCTCCTTCTTCCACTAAATCCCTTTTAATTTGTTTTATGAGTTTGTCGGGGGACCGCGATTTTGCGGTTTTTGCTCGTGATTTTGCACCACTGGTTCTTCTTCTAGTTGCAATTACACCCTTACTCCCTTTTCCAATATGGTCAATTAACAATGGTGAATAAGTTTGCGCTTTTTCTATAATTTCATCTGGAATTATTGTGTTTTCAAAAAATAACTCAAAGTTTTTGCCATTCACCTTAATCTTATAAGACTTAATTGCACTTGGGTTTAAATTATCAATGTTCCTTGCATCTAAACCAAAAGTTTTGCTACCCGAATCGTTACTACCAGTTGAACCATTATCACTTGGGCTATAATTAGAAGATGATTCTTCTTCTTTTTCCATGTATATATTTTACTTTGATAAAATATATATATCTATATCGTAAGATAACCAACGGTTGTCTTTTTTTTTATAATTTTTTTGATAACAGTCTTCTCTACTCTCGAATTATTATTCTTTACATCATGTTGTTTCTCTGCATTATGTTGTTTTAAATGACATTCCTCACAAAGCGCCATCAAATTCGCTTTATGGTTTTTATGGATAGCAGTTCCCTTAATGAATCCATCTTCATCCGCATTTTGTTGCATTTCTAAATGGTGTATTTCTGTGCTCAATACTTTCTGGCACAATTCGCACAAGCTCCGCACTTTCTTCGCATTATAGTGTGACGTTTTCTGCTCCAATGTCCCCGCCTTTTCCGGAAAATACTTGTTCCGAATTTCAAATGCTTTGTCTAGAAATTCCGTTGGCAGATGCAGAGACTTGCATACTTCTAAACCATACATATTGTCGCCAGGTCCGTCTTTCAACAATCGGTCATAAACCAGGCAGTCCAATTCTCGGTCATAATGCACCGCCATGTGTTTGAGAGCCAATCTATCCATCGCTTTAATCTCTTCGTAATCCACAATTTCGTGGAAATGTGTGGCAAATAGGAACGACGACTTCTGTTCGTGCAGTTTCATCAATCCGGCAACAAAAATACTCAATGCACTTTGGGTTTCCGTTCCAGAACACAATTCATCGCCCAAAATCAAACTGTGTTGGTCCGCGTTTTTCAAAATGACGCGCAGTTCACTCATCTCTACTCCGAATGTGGAGAGACCCTTGTATAAATTATCATTTCCCAAAATGCGTGTATAAAATGACCGGTATGGTTTATACAAGAAATTAGTGCAAGGCACAAAGAAACCACATTGCGCCAAAATGGTGGCGATTCCGATTGCTCGTATCAAACTGGTTTTTCCTACGGCATTGGTTCCATATAAAAGAATTCCGCCGCTGCTGATTTCAACGTCGTTGGCAACATAAATTTCATTTTGCTGAAGATGTTCAATGAGGCAGTGGCGGATTCCAATGGCTTTAACAAAAGAATTATCGCCTTTGGCAAAAGAAGTATTGCCTTCACATTCGACAATCTGGGGTCGGCAATACCGATTCTCTTTCGCCACATACGTTTTGGATTGCAGGACATCGAGAGAAGCCACATATTCAACAATTTTATCAATGTGTTCATAGCATTCATTTTCCAAGACTTTCTCTACGAATTCGGCATATAAGACCGCAATTTTATGTTCAATTGAATGCTCCAACTTTAAGATTTTGCCAGTAAGTTTGGTCAATTGGTCAAACCCAATTTCTTCGGCGGTCGTGGTCGCCGTTTTGAATTTCAGGTCGCCAAAATCAATGAGTGAACCATGGAACAAAACAGTTCCCGACTTCACTTTCGTGAGAATTCCGCGGAAACAGGGCATCCCACCATACTCATCCTTATCGAGTAATTGTTTGAGAACTTTGGCTCTCGTTTTAGTGATTTGGAGAGAAGACCCCATTTTCTCTGTTGTATTGATTTTCACATATTCGGAATCGTCGGGTAAATTGAGCGAGAATCGCATCACCATATTCAAAAACCGGTGAATTGAATTGAATAGGTTGTTGGAAACATCGTATTCCTGCATCATTCCATCCAGCTCCGCATTGACACCCGCCTTCACAATATGTTCGGAAACGGTGGACGAATTGATGTTTTTGCACGCATCCACCATTAAAAAATTGGATATCCGGGAACAAATGGACTCGGATGCTTCGGCAATACATTCGGAATTGGGCAAATAATACATAAGTGATTTATTCTCTGTAAGGCAAACATGGATTTGCTGGATTTTTGAAACAGATTCGTGCAATCTGAACACAGTGGCAGGTGAAACCTTTCTTACCAAAATTTGCCGCATTATTTTCTCTAGGTCGGTGACATCCACTAGCTGTTTGCGAAAAAACGGGATAAAATGGTAGTTCTCTACAGATAACATTTTGGAAACCATTTCATATTCGTTGTTCAACCATTCTTCATCAAAGACCGGGCTAGTTATTAAATCCTGGATTCGCCGCTTGCCGATGGGCGTGCACGCGCGGTTCATAAAGTTGAGGACAGATGAGAATTTCCCACTGCGGACGGAGTCCGCGGATTTGTCTTCAATAATATTGAGTTGTTTCAGCGTATGGTTCGCCAAAATTGCATTGACACTGGTGCTTCCAAAAGTTGGTGTGTGGATTTTTTTCACGAGTGACGGATTGTGTTCCTGGATAAAATTGAGCAAGTAGCAGAAAGATTGGGTTGCCACATGATATCTGGAGAATTCCTCGCAGGTTTCGTAACACTCGGAGCCAAAAAAAGTTTCCAAAAGTTGCACAATATATTGTTGTTTCATGCAGTTTTCGGTTTTCTTGGAATCGCGGATACACAGTTCATGAATGGAATTGCAATCAATACCCGCATACGATTTGATGTTTTTCACAAGCCCTTGTTCATTCTCAGTGATTTTTAAAAAATCGTAGAGAAGGATGACTTCGCATGGATTATATATGGATACCGCGCGCTCCAATTCGTCAAACGTGGTCGGATTGTTTTCGAACGTGGTTTTATATTCAAAGATTGACGATTTTCCAGTGAATATATTGATAATGGATACGCCATAGATGATTTGAACACGAGACTTCACCAATGAATTATAAGATGATAACCACACACACATGATGTTGTTGGATAACTTGGGCTGTTCTACATCATAGGGTATAAATGTGCCCGCAGAATGGATGGAATGAACAATGTGTTTCTTTTTGTCGCCGTGCACACTGTTCTCTTCATCCTGGATAATCACAACACTGGTGAACCCGGCCTCGCTCAACTTTTGCAAATATCTCTCCAGAGTGTATTCGGGGAAACCGGCCATCAAAACCGTTTTGCCTTCTACACAGACTTTCTTTTTCTCGCTAACATTCATTTGGCAAATCTGAGAGAAGGCGACAATCTCGCTTCCGGAGACATCCCCTGATGCGGATTTGAGTCCATAGACCTCGTAGAAGGAACCGACCATCATTAAGACAATTGTTTTTTGACCATACTGTTGATAATAATTTGCGGTATGGTCCAAGTATTTTTCGTAGATGGTTTTGGGTTCGGGGGCGTCGGATTTATATGAGGCGATTAACTTTGCCATCGGGTTTTTTGATTTTTTCATTAGTTTAAACTATTAATCATAGAGAAAAATCTCTATGTTATTTGCAAAAATAACATAAAAAAAGAGCTTTATAGAAGGAGGGGTCATAGGGGAACCTTGGTTTAAACATGCATTTTAACAATGGTATCCAACTTTCTCAAAATTTCCGCCGAGTCAGGAGCAGGTTCATTTGCACCTAGCGAGACAAATGCCTCCTGAAATCCATTCAGGAATCCCTTGTAAATATTGGTTTTATAATTGGGACTTGCTCCAATAAGTTCACGCAAATCTTCGTATGAAATAGGGTTTGCAAAATACACAACTGGTTCAATATCTATTTCCCATTTGTTGTATTTGGTCTCGCTGTATATATTTTGTGCAACTGTAGGTATATATGCTGAACTAGTTGCGCGAGCTACTCCAAAGACGTATTTTCTATCTTTGTTTACCAAAAGGATTCCGTCTCCATCTGATATGTTCACTTTGGTTGAATGTGAATGTGTGAACACTGCCGTATGGTTTCGCAATTCGGATTCAGTTGAATTGCTGAAAATGCTGATGTAGTTTTTCGTCATGATTATAGATTTTTATACCTTTCTTTTTTTTACAAAAAAATTTTCAATTTTTAGGGGAAACCTACGGTTAAGGCGCTCTTTAAGGTGCGTCGCGTCTAGCGACGCTCCGGAGGGCGCCGACCGTCGGACGCAAAGCGTCCTTTCCCCTAAAAATTGAACTTTATTTTTATCTAATAATAAATAACATAAAATATAAAATGCAACAATCTAAATACGGAAAGAAAAGCAAGTTCAGCAGAGAGAAGCACCACGTTTATTCCGAGGCGGATATCAACCGCATCGACAATAAGCAGAACCAGTGGAACGAAAAAAGAAAGGAGGAGCGTGAACACAATTTGAAAATGGCTTCTGGTCAAGTTGTATTTGAAGAACCAAAATCTGAAGAAAAGATAAGACAACCGCGTATAATTGATTATGCTGAAGACGTAGAAGAAGAAGAAATAGAATATGACCCAAAAATGAAATTGGTTATGCACAACATTCCTCTTTCATTCAACATCGATAATGTATTCAGGTCGTTTCAGTATTATGGTGATATTGGATGTCTTAATAGTAAGTCAAACCATGCTTCGCCAACATACAATGTCACTGCGGTCCCCAATGAGTGGAACGAAAACATTGCAGAAATCCAAGCAGAGATTTCGGAAAAAGGATTTGCAATGATTGGAGATTATAAAGTGACAAAGGAATAGGAATAAAAAAACAATTATAAATAAAAAAAGTATTTTTTTTATTTACACAAAAACAAACCCATCATGCCCTAGCAGTTCAATTAATCTCTCCTTGTTTTCTTTTTTTACATCGTCTGGGCAATCAAATGCCAAGTTTTTTTGCCGAAACATACCGTATGTTGCCAGAAGCACATCCATATTTTTAATATAATTTGTATTTTTTGCCAACCATTCATAAAACGTTGGTTGAATTGCGTCTTCGGATAAAATGATGCTCTGCTTATACGCATAAAACCACTTTACCGAATCTTGTAAATTGGTTGTGTCTTCCTTATTATAATCTGTCCCCGATAACACAATGACCTGCCGAAATTCCTGCACATTCATCTGCAATTGCATCAAAATCTGCTCCAAATCATAGAACAATACATTGTGTTTAACCAGACTGAAATGGCGCAATACACGGCAACACCCATATGCAAACATATCCATGTCTTCGGACAGACATGCATAGACCTGACCAGTATGCATAAAATGGGCACACAATTCGTCTGCTTCACCTGGCGCATCAACCCACTTTACGCCGCTGTCATCCAATAATTGTTTGACCACTTTATAATCGGCTTCCTTAATATGGATAAATTGTTTTTTCAGCTTTTCCATTTCATTCAGCATCTCGTATTTATCTTCATTGTCCTCTATTTGATTCTTAATATTTTGATACTTTTCTTCTGCGATTCGTTTTTTTTCTTTTCGCTCAGCCAGCAATTCTTTCTTCTCGGGTGGTGATGCACCATCAAATATGAAAATGGGTTCAACCCCGTGGCTTTTAAATATGGAAACCATTAAATACATGTGTTCTACCAGTTTTTTTTCACCAATAAAGCGATACAGATATATGCTGGCATCAATTGCAACTTTTTTTCCGTTAAATTCGCTCATATGTGCCTTTCGAATAGCGTGATTGTCGCACTTTGTAGTTAAGTATCGGTTTAAATTCTTAATTCCCATTTACAAATTTTTTATAATTAATTTATATAATATAGTGTCAATTGTTTAAATCTGTTTTTATTCAATTTTACAGAAAGACCATTGACGCTGGTATATTTCCAAAGATTTGTTCAACTAGTTGGGGAATTGCTACACCACTTTTGGTTGATAACTTTATCCATGGAATTGCCAACATTTGTTCATTAATTGGCACCCTAATATTCAAATAGTACTTATTGTATAGGTCTGGACTGCATAAACACATTCGGTATTTTTCACTGAAAAACACGGTATCCGTTTCTAAATCGTATTTAAAAAAAAATGTTTTTTTCTCACATTCTCCAATAACAAAAATAGTTTTACCATCGTAGTGTGGAACAAAATTTGCCCAATAAAAAAGTGCATTGTCACTTTCCAATTCATTATCTTCGGGTTTGATGGTGCCTTGGACAACTTTGATTTCGATGTTTTTTATGCTTTGATTTTTCATTTTTATATATATAATAGGTAGTAAATATATACATATATTATTATATTCAAGACAATAATAATAATTTTATTAAGGCTTCATCTATATTTTTTCCAACATATTTTGAGTTATACTCATAATGATACATATTGATTACACTATCATTATATTCAACCTCCATCACATCGATTACTTCTTCTGTTATATAATATCTATGTTTGTTATTTTTTTTACTGATTCTTGATAAGAACATTCCTTTATTGTTTTTCACTGTTTTATTGTCGATAAATGCCTTCTCGTATCTTGGGCTATAACTAGAAACATAACTATTTGATGTTATTGTGTTAAATATTATATTGTTTGATGCAGGAATAAGAAATGCTGTTATTTCTCTTTTAATTTCTCTTGGAAGATTGGTATAGTTCATTCTGATTTTATTCTGATTTTATTCTGATTTTATTCTGATTTTATTCTGATTTTATAATTCAATTTTATAATTCTAGATAAAATAATATAAAAGATGTTTGGCATATACTTCATAAATGTCGTCTAAATTTTTAATTTATACCAGTTGTTTCCACCAAGAAAGTTACACAGATATAATTGCATATTTAATGAATTCATTCAAAAAAACCGGTTCCACTGTTGATTTTCTAGTTTATACTACAAGTGAATATAAGACGTTAATCCAGTCAAAATGTGATGGTGTGAAATTCTTCGAGAAGAACTTCTATAAGTCAATGAACCAGGCCCGCATATCCAAATTGGATATTTTTGATTACCCCGGTATCGATAATTATGAAAAGATAATTTACATTGATGCGGATTCTATCTTTATAAAAGACCCGCTCCCCATGTTCGACAGCATTCAGGATGACCTGGTCTACGTTTTTGGCGAGGGAAACATTTTATGCGACGCTGAGTATTGGGGTCGCTCCCTGTTCTTAAAGGAAAATTCAGAATGTGCCGACAGAGAAGGACTTGCTTCATTTATTATGGGTTTCAAGAATATTCCAGCAATTAAGAAGTTGTTCATCAAGACTAAACAGGCTTTTTACTTGGACATGTATCAGAACAAGTTAAAATTCTACGACCAGCCCTTTTTAAATTTTTTCTTTATCCATAACAACATGTGCAACACCGATGTGTTCAAAAAGCATGTAAGAAGTCGCGAATCCGCCGAAACTGCCGTCCGCGATGGGTTGTTTGCCGTCCATTTTGCAGGTTGTCCTGGACACGGAAATGTAAAGCTTGATTTGATGAAAGAGTTTCAGGCCGATTTTGACAGACTTGCAAAAGTTGATGACACCATTTTTCTTCTCCAGCAACAAATTGCGGAATTAAATGCAAAGTTGCAGACATTACTACAGTAATTGCTCAAGTGCTGTCATTCGCAAAGTTGAACCAATGAATGTTTTACTTGGTTTCACATACTGTTGAAATTTGTCCATAACAATCTGGATTTCATTATACCTTGGTAGAATTAAATCTTTAACAAACTTGTCTACTTTATTGGAGACTGGTTTCTGATGGTTGGCCAACCATTCAATGAAATCGTTGCAATTATAAAGTAAAATTGTTTTCAAAATAAAATAGCAGAAAACTTCGGTGTCTTCTTTGTATTTTTCTTTTGCTTTTCCGGTTAAAATGTCGGAATAAGTTATGCCAAAATGGTTCAATATTTTTGCGGATTGTATGAGAGAAAATTTGCGTTCAATTTGGATATATTTTTCTAGCCGAACTTTATTGAATGGTTTTCCGGATGCCACATCAATAAAAATAATATTCATCAGTTCCGCCCACAATTCGGTATATGTTTCATACAATTTGAATTCGGAATGAATTTGGAAAATTTGAAAAATTTGAGAAAGATTCATTTTGCTCCCTGCAAAATCCAACCCTAGATTGTGGAACGATTCGTGGATAAACACTTTGAACCATTCTTCTCTCCGGTACAAAATAATTTCGGTTTCCAATTGACATAAGTCGGTGAAAGCGGTATTTGCATTTTCTGCGTCCAGTTCAATCTTATCTTTTTTCGGCAACACCTTTTTCAAATCGGTTAAATAAAGATAGACCGTAACCTTTTTAGAACAATTGGGGCTTGCATACAACGTTGCGACCTGCAACCACGTGTTAATCCATTTGACATAGTTGTCAACCGATTCCGAGCATGTATTTATAAAAAAAATGGTGTATATTCTTTCACCAACAATCAGCTTAACCTGGGTTATATATTTTTTCAATTCTTTAATATGTGTTTTAATACTGTCTTCCATATATTCGTAGCTGGACCCTTTGGTCCAGGGTGCACCAGGGTGCACCACAGTTTTCTGAACAATGGTTGCTTGCGGTTTAGTTAAATGTCCTGTTGTTGCTTGGTTATATATTTTTTCAATCACTGGAACTGCAGATGGAGAGAAATGGAATGCAGGTGATAATGGAATATTTTTTAAAAATTCTTGAATTTTTATGGATGGTTTAGTGAATACCATTATATATTAGGGGAACGACTAAAAACCCCCATGGTTTACAATTGCCATAGAGACATTCGCTCTTGACGATTTAGTCGTCCAATTCGAAGCAGAATTTCATCTCGTATATCCAACAAGTCTTCAATAATATCGTGCATAAACAACAATTGCTCATTCTTTTGCAGAAATTTGTCGTATTTTTCTTCTAGGTTAATTAGGAAATGTTTGTCGGTGATTTTCTCTATCTTGTGGATGTCAATGATTGGAGGGGCATCCGGAAATAATTGTTTGATGGTCACAACTTTTGTTTTTGGCTCGATTTTCATAATGTAGGTTTCCAACTCGATAATTCGATTGCAGCATTGCTTGATAATCTGGCTTTGCGCTTCGATGGTTTTTTTGCAGTGGCACTTTTGCATTTTTTATTAATATAAACATTTGATTTGATTTTTTGTAAAATATAATTTTACAAAAAAATAATTCAATTTTATAGAGTATACAATATATATAATGAAACTACCAAGACAACATCGAAAATACCGATGGAATTTATACTGGTTTCTCTGAAGATGCACACTTAGATGTTCCATCAATTGCACCAATAATATTGGTATCTAAGAAAAAGTCAAGAAAAAATAAGAAAAAGAAACTTGTCATAAAAAAAACTGGTTTAGGTCCTGCGCGCCTTAACACGAGAGTTAGACACAGACGAAACTCCTCCCGACGCTAAACTTCCGCGTTTGTAAAAAACCAAAGTGTTATTTGTGTACAGAGGTCTTCTCGAAAACATTATATATTATACTTACAAAAAAAATCCACATAATAGTTATACAATGGATTACATCAAACTAAGTTATATTGTTTTTCTATTGATGGTCATTTTAGCATCTTTATTTGCCTATTTCACTTTTGGTAAAGGTTGGGAACCCATGGTTACAATTGGTTCCGATTTGACTATGGAACAAAACATCCCGGGTGCCACATACCCCGGTCCAAGACCAAACAATAGAGAAAAAGGCGTAAATGGCTATGGAATGGACCCACCCGATGGGTATTATAAAATAGATACTGGCGGAGGTATTTGGAAAATGAAACCTAAAATACCTACCGGATACATCATTAATCCTGCAGATAAAACAAAACTGATTGTTGACCCAAAAAATGATGTGGCAAACTATGCAATCCAATCTTATAAAAATACAACGGATGAAATGTTGAGAGAAGGGCCTTATACGGAAATTCCTTTGCCTGCAGGTCAAACTGTAGCAACTGAATCCACACCATTACCAAATGGAAACTATCGAATTGCGCCGTTTAATGATGCAAAGGGAAAATCAATACTAGATAAATACATGATGAAACCTCTTCCAGCCCCTTTGCCAAAAGGTTACATGATTGATGCTAAAGACTATCTAATTTTTAACCCAGATATTACCGAGTATGCGTTTTCTACTTTTGATTCCGCGTATGACCCAACAAATCTCGACACTGTTTACAATAAAATGCCTGAAGCAAAGACGGAACAAATAAATAATGATGAACTTGGCAAATATTACTCTTTTGATGCAAATGGACAGCTTATTCGCGAAGAAAATACGGACGCCAGTTTTTCACCAGTTCTTTATTATATTCCAGGTGCATACAAATATGGTTCATCCAACTATGTTCCAAATTATGAGGACAGTGTCTATTTGAGTAGGACAACACGTCTTCCGCAACCTGCCCCTGTATTCAATACTGCAGGAATGTTGGGCGGATTTTGCACCCAATTCAAAAACAATACTTTAGCCATTGAAGAAAAGTGCGGGGCTCTAGACCTGAATACATGCGCTTCCACCAGTTGTTGCACCTTAATTGGGGGGCAAAAATGTGTGGCGGGAAGTGAGAACGGACCGTCAAACACGGCAAATTACACAGATTATAACCTAAAAAATAAGGATTTTTATTATTATCAGGGCAAATGCTATGGCAATTGCAGGTAGGGAAACCTACGGTTTCCCCTACGACCCCTTCCCTTACGTTTCTGTAAAAAAAAGAATTGCTTTTTTATCATATATATATTTTTTACAAGATTGAAGATTTGTCGGTATAAAATTGATTTTTTATGTATTTATCTGTAAATAAATATATAAAAATAAAATGAGACGTTTCTTTTCAACAACACTTCGCATATACACAGACGGTTCCTGCATTGGTAACAAGCACTTTGGTGCTCGCGGCGGGATGGGTCTTTATTTTCCGGACAATGATCACCCCAATTTGAGTTTAGCATATCCCAAATCATTGGTTGTGCCGCCAACTAGCCAGCGGTGTGAGTTGCTTGCAGTTTCTTATGCACTAATTATCCACAACATTTGGTTTCGGTCAAAGCAATGCACCATATACACGGATTCTGAATATACAATCAAATCGCTTACACAATATTGTGGTGTATGGACCAAAAACGGATGGCGAAAAACAAATGGTGAGCCAGTGAAAAACACAGATTTGTTGATTCCAATGACGACCATTTTCAATAAAAGTCCCAACATCAATTTTCAGCATGTTCGCGCACACACTGGATTATTGGACGAGAATTCGTTGAACAATAATATTGCCGATGCTTTTGCGCGAAAGGGTCTGAAATATATGTAATTTTAAGGTTCTTCTTCTTGGGCATTGATTTCTTCTATATACTTTTCATATTCTGCTTCTGCTTCTGCTTCTGCTTCTGCTTCTGCTTCTGCTTCTGCTTCTGCTTCTGCATCCATCTTTTTTTTTGCTAGACACAATTCGCATTTCTCTCCCCAAAAACATTTTTTAGAATCAAATGTCTCTCGATGCGCATCGCAACAAAATTCGTCCAAATCAGTCAGTTTGGTTCCGCACATATGGCACTCTTGTGAATACTTAATTGCTACTGGAACTTGCACCTTATAAATATCAGTTATCCAATATATGTGGTCAATTTCTTGTTTACAGAAATTTGTTTTGTGAAAATCATTAAAATTTTTTACAATTCTTACTTCTTTGTATAAATGGGGGCTGTAATCATCATTGCAACTTCTTTCAATATATTTACTCATTATTTTTTAATAATAGAAAAACTTTAAATCATTTGTAAAATTGAAATTAATATAAACAATAATATAGATAATATATATTATATAAAAATGATTATTCCAGTGAAATGCGTAACTTGTGGCAAGGTTTTAGCCAGTAAATATAGATGTTATTTGGAGAAAGTTCGTCAGAAAAAACAACAAATAATGGGAACGGAGGATAGTGTAGTGTTGGAAAGGACCGTTTATTTGTCGAAGGGGAATACGAAGAAGACCGCTGAGGGCGAAGTGCTGGATGATTTAAAATTGGTGGACCCCTGCTGTCGCCGACATATGTTGACCCATGTTGATATCGAATAGATAGTATATATTTTTTTTACCATATTAGTTTATAACATGGCAAGACAAAGTCGCAATCGGAGAAGTGAAAGAGAGACCAGAAGTGAAAGAGAGACCAGAAGTGAAAGAGAGACCAGAAGTGAAAGAGAGACCAGAAGTGAAAGAGAGACCAGAAGTAAAAGAAGGAAAATGAAAGGAGGAAACTTCAGCGTGCCAATTAGCAAGTTTTATCCGCAAAATACATTTGAACATGACCCATCAAGACAGATGGCATCCTCTGTATTAAGAGGTGGAAAGAAACATTCGCGTAAATATCTGCGTGGGGGAAATTCCGGTTTTTTTAGCCAGTTTGGTTCACTTTCGGGTGCATCCCAATCTGCTGACCAAATTACTGGATTCCAACCATCTGCACATTCAGTAGGGCATTTTTACAAGGTTTAATTTTTCTCTACAGATAGATTATAAAAATGTCTTTGAATATTCGCAACTGGTGCACCCCCGCCTACTTTTATTTTATTATTTCAACTATTGCAATTTTAATAATGTCGATTCAAAATTACGGAAATACCAACATATATTGTTTAGGAGATTATAGTTGTGGCGTCACTAGCACCTTTTTAATTTTTGTCATCAAGGTTCTCTACGTTTTATTCTGGACGTGGATTCTCAACTTGATTTGCAAGAATGGATATGAATCTGTTTCGTGGTTCTTGTTCCTTCTTCCATATGTGGTTATGTTTATCATGATTGCTTACATTTTCTTTATGTAAAGGAAACCTACGGTTTCCTTTTGAACCTTCCCTCGAAATAAATGAGTTTTTTCTCCCTCGAAATAAATGAGTTCAACAATACGCCTTTTGACCCCTCCTTTCCCTCTTTTTATTTATAAAATAAAATATTTTTTATATTATTTTATTACGACGATTTATAATGTCATTTTCTCTTTAACTCTTATATAATAATGACCCAAAGAGTCAGGAAACACCAAAACACAAAAACCCGAAAGAATATTTCTTCATTAGAGGGTTGGATAACTGTAAAAGTTTCCGGTTCTTATTACGAGATGGGTTATCAGCACGGTCAAATCTTACGTAAACAAATAGAGAAAGCCAGAAAGGTAATGAAATACTTGGTTAAAAAGTATTATAAAACTTCTCTCACTGAATACGTTTCCAAATGCGTTTCTTTTGTGAAAGAAACCGATGAATGGAAAAATATATTTGATGAACTTCGTGGAATCCGCGACGGATGTTCTTCAGCAATGTCTTTGAACGAGTTGATTGCCTGGAATATGTATTTATCGATGGAAGAGATTTATGGGTCTTTAAATACCGGCTCGGTCGCAAGCTCGGTCGCAAGCTTAGACCAACGCTGCAGCGCATTCATCGCCACTGGTTCAAAGACAGTTGACGGCAAAATTCTCATGGCGCACAACACGCATTGTGATTATGCGTCCGGGTTCATTTCCAATATAGTTATGCATATGGCACCTTCTGCACCCGGAACTTACCCATTTGTAATGCAGACGCTGCCTGGATTGGTGTGCAGTTCTACAGACTGGTTCATTTCTGAAACGGGCATTATTGGGTGCGAAACAACCATTTCCAAAATTAAATACATCCCCGATTTTGAAAAAGGCGTCCCCTACTTTTTCCGCATTCGCAAGGCGATGGAAACCGGGAAAACACTGGACGACTACGTTTCCATTATGATGGAGCAAAATGCAGGTGATTACGCATGTTCGTGGTTATTTGGAGACATCAATACTGGAGAGATAATGCGGTTCGAATTGGGAAAAAAGACTCATGGAATTGATAGAACCAAGGATGGCCTTTTCTATGGAATGAATAGTGCTTTTAGTAAAGAACTTTTGTTAAAAGAAACCAATGATACTGAATTAAATGATCCAATGACCATCAACGGTTCACGCAACTTCCGATTAAACCATTTACTAAATGCCCAAAAAATAGATTTGAAATATGCGAAAAAGGTGCTTGCCGACCATTACGACCATGGAGAGAATAAGTTTCGCAAAGGAATGCGTGGAATATGCAAACACAAAGAATGTGAAAAGGGTGAAAACTATAAAATTGCAGGAACAGTGGACGGCAAAGTCACAGATGCTACTATGGCAAGGAAGATGAAATTTATTGGGAGAATGGGGTCGAGTTGTGGGAGAGTATTCTTGAAAAAAGATTATCCAGATGTGCCGAATTGTCTGGATGATATGCCGAGATATAAATGGGTCAGATTATAAATGTATTTACACATTTTCTCATTATCTAAATACTGGGCTATAAAATCATAGTGGGAAAGCTTAGTGACTAATAATGATTGAGAGACAAAAATGGCTCTCAACCATTATGTAAAAAAAAATTTATTGCTATGATTTTATAGCCATATACTGAACAATTAGATATTGCGGTTATAATGGTATTTCTATATATATATATTAAATAATGAGCGATATTTTAGATTATGGAACAGAAGATGTATTAAAGTTTATACAAACTACAATAAAAACCAATAACAATGTCAAACACGACATAATAGACAAAATAAAATACATTGAAGTTTTAGGCGAAGTAATTGAAGGTGATGTTATTGAAGATTATTCATCACAGGGGTTTTACTATGAACGTTTATGGGACTTATGTGTTAAGTTTGGAGCAACTAATTTAACATTGCCTGCTATTAAAATTGGTCATGATGAGAATAAACTACAAACGTCTCATATTATTAATGAAAACCCAAATAAGACGGGTATAGAATTTCAGTCAAATTGTTGGAATGGAAATAAATTAAATATAAACCCAGATGGGTATCTATTACAACCAGTTAGAAGTGGAAATTCTGGCGGATATTCAGATATAACATTTTTAAATCAAAAATATGATGATAAAGGTAATAAAATTGGAGGAGAAGAATTATATTTTATTTCTGTAAAATATTTCAAAGACGAAAAAAAAATTGACAAATATGATATTGGTAAAATATGTGCTTTAATAGAAAAACACAAAAGGCCAGATAGAATAATAAAATTATATATTTTTGTTAAAGATAAAAAAAGTGCAATTGCCAAATTTGAAGCACAACATAGTTCAAGTAATATTTTAATCAAATATATAAATCCGGGTGGTAACTACGAACATATTTATGACGTAAATGACCTACAAGAAGCGTTTTTTAAACTAAAAAAAATATTAGAACAATATGATTATTTAAAAGAACCAACCAATATTCACGATTTTCAAAGCATCTATTTGAAGGTTTTGAAAGATGTTTTTATACCACGATTTCATCAAGAATTGTTTATATTAAAAATTAACAAATTAATTGAACACGGAGAAAAAAATGTATTAGTTGGTGCAATTCCACGATCTGGAAAATCGTATATAATGGCAGGAACAATACTGGATTATGTAAAAACACAAGAACAATTACATCCAGGCAAAAAAGTAAAATTTTTATTAATCACCCCTGCGCCAAATGAAACATTTGGCGAATATGAAAATATTTTTAATAAATATATTGAGTTTGATAAATTAGGAATAGATGTTGTTACATATAAAGATGGTGTTAAACCAGAAAATATTTGTAAAAACAAAGATAAACATTGTGTTATAATAATATCAAAACAAAAACTAGGATGGTCTGATGGAAGCATTGCTGAAAAAGTATTAGCAAAAGATGACAAAGCAGTAAAAGACAAAGTTGAAGAAGAATACGAAGTTGAAGAAGACGAAGTTGAAGAAGAAGTTGAAGAAGAAGACGATAAAGAAGACGAAGTTGAAGAAGACGATAAAGAAGATGAAGACGATGAAGAAGATGAAGACGATAAAGATATAAAAACAATTAAACAACGTGTAATCAAATTATTTGATGCAAATCCAGATATAGATATAATGTTTTTAGATGAAGCTCATTTTGGAATGAGCACAGAAAAAGCACAACAAATTGTAAAGGTATTGGATAGTGCTATTTCAAACACAATCAAGATATATGTTACAGCAACCTATAATAAACCATTACAAGCATATGGTGTTAAAGCAGAATGTAAACTTACATGGGATATGAATGATATTCAAATAATGCAAAAATTAAATGAAGAAACTATAACCGATAATGCTATACAAAAACAATTTGGTAATGATATTTATGTAAAAGCATTAGAATATTTTGGAGATAAAACAGGATTATCACTAATTGATAAATTTAAAAAAGATTATTCTATTTTTCCAAAACCATACTTAATTACATCTGTTTGGGATAAAGAGTTTTTGAATGTTGAAAAAATAAAAATAGGAGACACTGAATTTGGTTGGGACATGAACAAATTATTTGCTACAATTGGCGATAGTGATAATTTTGCAAACGAAGAACAAATAAAAGAAATGATGCGTTATTATTTTGGTTACCCAGATAAAAAAGAAAAATATGATAAACAATCTTTTTATAGAACAAGAGGTATATTACCACGTATCCGAAATATTTGTTTAAATAAATGTAGGACTTTGCAACCACAACATAAAACAACGCAATTGTGGTTTTTACCACTAGGGGATGGTAAAATTAAAAATAAAGTGAAGGCATTGGTTAATTTATTAACGAATTCAAATGAATTTAAAGATATTAAACAAAATTATCATTTTTTTATAGCAGTTGATATTGAAGATAAAACAAAAAAAGACGGAGTTACATATATGGGTGATCCACATACTATAAAAAAGGACATTGAAGATGTAGAAAAAAAAATAAAAGAAGGCACAGATAACGACGAATATAAGCAAGACAATTTAATCATTTTGGCAGGACAACGACTTCAGTTAGGTATTTCTCTTCGTAATGTTGATATAGTGACATTATGGAATTCAATTTCAAGTGCCGACGCTATTTTTCAAATGCTTTTTAGGTCTATGACCGAGGTTGATGTTCCGTCATGTGAAGAAAAACCAAACGAGTATTGTGCCGAAAAAAAGTTTGGGTTCATGGTTGATATGAACCCGCAAAGAGCATTCACAAATGTATTATTATTTAATAAAAATATTAGTAAAACAAAAGACGCAACCAATAAACAACAATATCGTCAAATTACAGATTTAATAAATATTGATGAAGATGTATTATATGATAAATATGGAGACGATGAAAAAAGCAAAAATGATTTTGTAAACGATTTATTTAATAAATTAACCGAATCGTGGAATGAACACGTTAAAACATATACATCACTTATTAAAAGAATAGATTGGGATATGTCAAAATTGGAAGCATTGAAAAAAGCATTTGAACGAATAAATATAGAAAAAGGCAAAAAAACAAAAGATGAAATAGATGGAAAAGATGACGACGAAATCATAGACCCTGGAAAAAAGAAAGAAAAGACGGGCGAAACAAAGAAAAAAGATAAAAAGGATGTGAAAGAAAAAGAAATTAATTTAATTGAAACTGCGAGTGAGGTAATAAGTGAATTTATATCTTTATTGAATATTTTTACACTTTATGCTGATGATAAAGGTGCGCAATGTATTTTAACTGATAGTTCTAAATCAAACGCACAAATTACACTAATAGATGATATTGATGTTCTTAAAAGTTTAGTTTATCAAGATGAAGAAACAAAAGATGTGTTTTTGAAAATATTAAATGGACGACTATCTGGAAATGCAAATGAACCTTATCCAGAAAATATCATTGAAAAAGTTTTGGATGCAATGGATAAATTAGATAACACTCCGATTGTGAATAAAATAATTATGTCACAAAAGAAAGAATATTATACCATTAATGAACCTAATGAATTAATACAATATATTGATACGCAATTAAAACCAAAGGAAAAGGAGAAAAAGGAAAATGGTGAAGTATTTACACCTCTGTCTTTGGTGAATGAAATGTTGGATAAATTAGATGAAGCGTACATAAAGGAACATGGAAAAAGCATATTTACAGAAGAGGGGTTCAAGTGGTTAGATCCTGCGGTTGGTATTGGGAATTTCCCAATTATTGTTTATCAACGCTTGATGAAAGGACTAATTACAAAAATACCAAATGAAGAAGAGAGAAGAAAACATATCTTGGTACAGATGATATACTCTGCAGAACTTACGCCCAAAAATGTATTTATTTATAATAAAATCTTTTGTGGTGACAAATACAAATTAAATATTTATCAAGGTGATACTTTGAAAATGGATGTTATGAAAGTTTGGAGAACGAATAGTTTTGATGTGATTTTAGGAAATCCGCCATACAACAAGGGAGGGATATGGTCTCATAATAATAAAATGAATAGTGAAAAAAGAAAAGTATTGTGGATGGATTTTATTCAAACGTCATTTGAATGGTTGAAACCAGATGGGTTTTTAGCATTTATCACTCCACTATACTGGTTAAAAATAAACATAGAGGTTCATAATGCAATGTTAGAAAAACATGTTGTTTGGTTGAAATTGTGGGACGATTCGCAATCAAAAGGAATGATAAATGCTGATATTCCTATTTCGTTGTATGTATTACAAAATACACTTAATACACAAAATAAAAAAACAGAGATTATTAGCGAAATCAAACGCAAAAAACTTACAACAACATCGTTTGAATATCTCAATAAAAAATATTCTATTCCATTAGCGTTCCATAGTATATTTGACAAACTCATTCAGTTTATAGAAAAACATAATTGTAGTTTGGAATACAAAACAAAAACCATAAAATCATCCGGAACAAAGGCAAAAATACCAACTGAATATACATTAGAAGATATGTGGGCAATTGATACATATACCTTAAACGAAGGTATATTGGTTAAAAAAGCAGCAGAACAACACCCAGACGCAAATAAACGCAAACTTATTATTGCGAATAAACGAGGATTTAAAGGAGTGTTCATTGATGAAGGAAAATTAAGTTTGACCGGAAGCAATAAATTTTACATTTTAGGTGATAAATTAGAATTAATAAAAAAAATGTTGGGATTTGATATTAATATTATTATTAGCGATTTTCTTAAATATTCACAATCCTTTTTGGATAAAGAAGCATTCAAATATCTTCCAGACATTCGTAAGTTGGGAATTGCGGATATAACAGAAGACGAGTTTTACAAGTTGATAGGATTAACACGCCAAGAAATCAACCAAATAAAAAATCCTTTAACAAAAGAAGATATTGAAGAAGACGAAGTAGAAAATTATGAAGAACAGCAAGTAGAAACCAAAAAAACACCAACAGAATTAGATGAAAAATTAGTAGTCCATGCAACAGAAGCAATTGAAGATGTTTCAATAGCAATACCATCACATATTCCAAAAAAAAAAAGAACAACAAAAAAACGCCCTAACCCAACATTGGCCGAAAGCCCCGGCGACAAGGTAGTTTCTGAAAAACCAATAGATTCAAATGCCGAAAAAATATTTAATCCATTGACAAACCTACATGTAAAAAACACGTCGGCAAATTGGAAAAAAAAAGAAAAACAAACATTAAAACGAGGAGGAAAATCAAAGAAAAAAACTAGAAAAAATAAAGGTAATAAAAAATAATAATATAATATTTTATTAATACAAACTTGAATATTATATATGTCTATGCATAACAATAGTAATAAATATAAAGAAACCGCGGTGCAATATTATTTAGTAGAGGATATTTGTAAAATATGGTTCAACTATAAAATTGATGAGCAAAGCAAATGTGTTTTATGGCGACAAAGTCGCCATAAAATTGAATTTTTATTCATTCTTTATTCATTCTTTAAACCTAAGAATATAAAAACATAATATATAACTATTATAGCAACCAAAAATGAACCCAAAAATTAGCGACATATCCGAAGAAAACGGTATCCTCAAATTCACATTGTCTGGCGTAAATGTTAGTTTAGCAAATGCCGTGCGTCGAATCATTTTGAACGATATTAATACAGTGGTTTTCAGAACCGAAACATACGGCGATAACATGTGCACCATTAGTGTAAATACCGGCCGCCTACACAACGAAATATTGAAACAACGTCTCAGTTGCATCCCCATCCATAGCACAAAACTGGATGAACTACCTGGCAATTATATTCTCGAAATTAATGAGAAAAATGAAACTGATTCTATGATGTTTGTCACCACTGAACATTTCAAAATCAAGAATAAGGAAACCAATGAATATATGGGAAAAGCCGATGTCAATCGCATATTCCCCATGGACCTTTTATCCAATCAATACATTGATTTCTGCAGACTAAGACCTAAAATTGGCGATATTCCTAGCGAACATATTAAGCTGACCTGCGAGTTTTCCATTGCAAATGCCGGCGTAAGCAGTATGTTCAATGTAGTTTCCAAGTGTGCTTATGGGAATACAATTGATTTGGATGCAGCAAACGATGTATGGAGCGAAAAAGAAAGCAAAATGAAAAGTGAAGGTTCAACTGCTGAAGAAATCGAGTATGTGAAAAAAAACTTTTACTTATTGGATGCACAAAGATATTTTAAGAAAGACAGCTTTGATTTTGTCATTGAAACACTGGGTATCTTTACAAACAATGAAATTGTCAAAAAAGCGTGTGCAATTATGCAGAGTAAATTATTAGACTTTAAAGAAATGATTGAAGGCAATGAAGTGTCAATTGAACCGAGTGTTGTGACAATGGAAAATAGTTATGACGTCATTTTGAAAAACGAAGATTATACTTTAGGAAAGGCATTGGAATATTATTTGTATGAAAATTTCTATAATTCGAAGGACAATAAGAAGCTGAGCTTCTGTGCATTTAAGAAGTTGCATCCGCATGATTCAACCAGTTGTCTTCGACTAGCATATGCACATGGAGTTAGTGTCAGTGAAATTGGCAAAGATTTGAAAGAGGCATGCATCAAGTTGCAAGAAGTGTTTGTAGCCATTCATGGCATGTTTTAAGGGAACCGCAGGTTCCCCCAAAGGCGAAGCCTGACGGCTTATACCCCCTCCCTTATTTTTTTTATAAATTTATTGTTATATTTTTATAAAATTAAACCCTCTCTTTATTCCTTATTTTTTTTATAAATTTATTGTTATTTTTATAAAATTAAACCCTCTCTTTATTGCTTATATTTTTTATAAAATAAAGGGAGGGGGTATGGGGGAACCGTAGGTTCTCCCATATTTTCTTGACAACATATATAATGATTTCTACGTTGTCAAAGCAAACCAGTAGTTCTAATCTTGGAGGACCTTTCCAAGGATTTTCCAGCAAACAGACAATGACAAATTATAAGACATCTGAGCTTGTGGGTATGCGAAAAGTTCTAAGAATGGGATGGAATACGCCATATGCAACTGGAACTGTCAATAACAGAGCCCGTGTAATCACTCCTTTCCGCGCCGTAAACAACAGTGGCGATTTCCTAAGTCGCAAGAATTATTCTTCTGGCGGACCGAATCCCACTAACGCATCAAGACCCGGCTATGCAAGACTCATTGGGTCTATTTGGACAAACGCCGATGCCACTGGTATCCCAGCTTCTTCATGCAACGTCAAATTTGTTGCCGACAGTTCGGAGTATGTCAAATTCAAGAAACAGCAAGCCAATAACCGAAATTACAACGACTTGTCGCAGGGCGGATACACCAATTCTGCATATTCGCACATTACGTTTGTCCGATAAGAAAATCTTCAATTAAGATATAATATTTAGAAATGTATAACTATATTGTTGAGTTTTTAGGCACAGTTTTTTTCGTTTATGTAATTTTGGCCACCGGCAATCCTTTAGCCATCGGTGCTGCTTTAGCACTTGTTATCCTATTGGCGAAAAATACATCAGGAGGACATGTAAATCCTGCCGTTAGTTTGGCAATGGCCGCATCAGGTGCTTTACCTTCAACTGAGCTTTTCCCTTACATCATTGCTCAGTGCATGGGTGCTTTGGTTGCACACCAGGTGTTTTTGAGGTTCAAACTGTAGGGGAACCTACGGTTCCCCCTACAACCCCCTCCCTTTAGTTGGAAGAGGGTATGTAAAAAACATTTATAAAAATATTTCATTATTTTTATAAAAGATATTCTATTCGAAGGAAAGTGAAGCTGAACATAAGATAAATATTTTTGCCAAAAAAATACTTATTTTTTCGAAATTGCCTTATAAAAAAGGTAAAGCCCAAGCACTGCAACTGACCCAATGAAAAACTGTTGTCCTACATTCATCTCTTGCAAATTCACAAATGGCTCCACATTATATGTTTCTGTTTTTTTTTCTCCGTTTACACCAACCGTGGTAAATGTCTTTGTTATACAATTGTATGTAGTTGATTCGTTTAAATTATCTTTGATTTGATTAAGACTGAATTCCGCAGAATCATTAATGCTTTTTATACCTCTTGGTTTGTGATTTGCAAAAATATAGCGATTGTTTTTTCTGCATTTAATTCCAGTGTTGTAGAAATAACTTTTTCCTAAAGGTGCTGTCACGTTTGATTTATAAATACCGGTTGTATCACCATTTAATGCATTATAGTAATCATTAATTTTTTTTATAACATCTGTGTCTTTTACTTTATCAAAATTAGTGTCTTTTACTAATGATGAATACTCCATTTATTTTTGCTTATATATTTATAACTTATTTTCTTTGTTTTTACTTTCCAATAGTTTGTCAATTATATTTTGATGGCCGTCCACAATACTTTTGCATCTGGTTAAAAATGATGTTTCCAAACTTCCAACATCAGGTGTTGAACCAGTGTCCATATTTACCGAATTTATATCAGACACTAATAATTGAACAGCCTTGTTTCCAATGTATTTGTCATACATTTCCTTCAAATCAATTTCGTTCTTGTATACGCCATTGTTTATTAACAATTTCAAGTTCATCAAAATTGCAAATGGTTCAGAAACGGTTTTATCAATATTAATTGGTGTGAATTTATCACTTAACTTGACGGTTCGAATCATGTCCATTTGGGTATTCACCTTTTCAAATAAATCTGCCATCATGGTTGACTTGTCAGTTTCGGATGTTGCAACGGGTGCTGATGCAACGGGTGCTGATGCAACGGGTGCTGATGCAACGGGTGCTGTTGCTACAGGTGCTGTTGCTACGGGTGCTGTTGCTACGGGTGCTGATGCCGAAGACGTTGTTTCTGAAGGTGCGGATGCTACGGGTGCTGATGCAACGGGTTCCGAAGACGTTGTTTCTGAAGGTGCCGAAGGTGCTGCTGTTTCTCCATCAAATCCCTCTAAAAGTATATTGTTTCTGTAAAATGGATTTAATTTAAACAAATCCTTAAAAAAATGATTTGCAATTATTAACAATAATAACACAATTATACTTACAGTCACTACAGTTTTTACTATATTCATTATATTCATTATATATAAAAAATTTACGTATATAAAATTGAAATTATTTAGAAAAAGGATACAAAAAGTAAAACCCATAATATATAAATCAAAAATGAATAATTGTTGTCCGTTTCTCGTTTCTATTGAAGGCAATATTGGTGCCGGAAAATCCACTGTTCTCGAGCATTTGGAATCATATATGAAGACAAATGGAACCAAAAAGATTTTATTCCTAAAAGAACCTCTCGATATATGGGAACAATTTCACGACGAGAATGGACACACTATTTTAGAAAAATTTTATAAAAACCAGAAAAGATATGCATTCACATTTCAGGTAATGGCTTATATAACTCGTTTATCGCTTCTCAGAAACGCTATCAAAGAAAATCCGGAAGTCGAGATTATTATTATTGAGCGGTCTTTGTGCGCCGACAAAAACATCTTCATGAATATGTTGCACGACGACGGAATCGTGGAACCTATGGAGTTTTCCATCTATAATAAATGGTATTCGGAATTCATCCAAGATTATCGCGTCGATGCGGTCATTTATATGGATTCTGACCCAGAGACTTGCGCTAATCGCATTAACAAAAGGAACCGAACTGGCGAAGATGGCATTCCCATTAAATATTTGCAAAAATGCAAGAACTACCACAGCAAATGGTTAATTAATACAAAAAAATCCAGTGTTTATCATATATCTGATTGTGTGTCTTACCATTCGATACAACATGAAGGATATGAGTATCCGGTTTTGCGAATTGATTCAAATGCGGAGACAGAATATGAAGGACCATCCAGTATTGGAAACCAATGGTTAAAAGAAATTAGCGATTGGATTGTTTCTATGAAAAGTAAATAAATATTTATAAAATAGTATAAACACATTTATACTATTTTATAAAATGTCAGCCAAAGAAATTTACGATAATTTACAACAAGATATACAAACACACATAGTTGAAGAATTTATAAAACCGCAATTGCAGGTTGATGAACTGATACAAGAGTTTGACAAACAGTTGATGTCCGAAGAATGCCAGAGTTTAAAATGGCAAGTTTTACAAGATGTAGTCAGTAAAATAATTGAAAATAAAGCAGCATTGGCGCAGATGCTTGAGAAGAATAATAGTTTCAAAGAGTCTTATGAACAACATTTTATAAAAAAAGTAAATACATTCAAACATTCGTCATTTGATGGAAAACCACTTGCAAGTATGTGTGCAGAATTAACAATGAGCAGATGGCATTAGACTCAAAAATATTTATATAGTAATAATATATTGTAATGGAACAACAATTATTTAACGCTGCAGCTGAAGGTGAATTTAATGAAGTTGTCCGCATATTAACTGAAAACCCTCACATAAATATAAATAAATTATGCAAAATACATGAGGGTCAAAAATGGAAAGCAACACCTCTTTATATAGCATCAAAAAATTGCAATACTGATATTGTTGAATTTCTGTTAAAACAACCAGGTATTGATGTTAATAAAAAAAGTGTTGCTGGTGAAACACCTCTTTATATTTCATCAAAATATGATTGCTCCGAAATTGTATCACTTCTGTTGACAAATAATGCTGCTATTAATCTTGCCAATGATTTTGGAAGCACACCTCTTCATGCAGCATCTAGTATCAATTCTCAAGATGCAGTAGATATTTTGTTGAAAAATGGTGCAGATTTAAATATAAAAGAAAAACTTTTTGGAAAGACTCCTCTCCACACTGCATTGGAAAATAGTCACATAGAAATTGCAGATTCTCTAATTGTTGCTGGCTCAAATATTAATAGTAAAAATAAAAATGGCAAAACTTCTTTATTTAGTGCATGTGAAAAAAGCAAAATAGAAATCATTAATTTTTTATTATCAAGAGGAGCAAACATTTATGACAAAAACAATGACGGACTTACCTGTTTTGATGTTGCAAATGAAGATGTTACACGTATTTTAAAACAATCGAGCACAACAATGTTGATTGATGTGTTAAAAGAAAACCATGCAGAAGGAAAAAAAAGAAAAACCATTCGAAAAAAAAAGAAAAAAAGAAAAAACCATTCGAAAAAAAACATTTAGTCATTGAAGACAAAATATTTTGTCATGATGTATGGTTTGTCTGAATTTCTTATATTAAAATCATAATAATAGGTGGTTTCGTCTCCTATCGGAATTTGTTTCCATTTTTTTTTAAAATACAAGTTCAAAATACCTTGGTCATTCGTGGTCGAAACAGGATACTTTTCAGTGAGTTCGTATAGTTGCTGAAATGTGTCGTCTTCAATAATGCTCGTATCAAACAGCATAATGGTGGATTGAAAATAGTCAGTATCTAAATCAAAATCGATTTTTTCTAAGAACTGACAACTCAGTTTCCACTGATATGTTGGAAACGCGTCCGAATGTGCCAACAATGTATCTGGTGTCGCAGTTTGCAAAATGGGCGCAATATTGTTGTAAATTTTTGCCCCACAATCAATGTAGAAAATGTAGCGCCACTGTTTGAAAAACGGGGTGAACAAATGGTATTTGTGGTACTGGAACAATTTGTATCCGAATTTTCCACATTGGGTGTTTGTCTTGTCTATTTTAGAAATTATTTCTTTAGAAAAAACAATATCTTCAAAGTGTTTAATCAATATCTGTTTATGCGTTTTTATAAATGGATGATTGTTTAGCGCATCCACATTAATATCGTTTCCAACAATTAATACAATGGGTCCATCGTATTCGCCGACATAAATAAGGGATTTGCACGTATCAAAAAATTTATCCAAGTAGCGAAAATTGCAAACAAATACGACACAATAAAAATCCATATATAATTGTTTGTATCTAACGTTTATATTTTATATCGACATATAACATATAATATGGCTTCTCAAATTAATACACCTACTACTTTTTTACCAAGTGTTTCACCATCGGGCATTGGTGGAAATGCTGCGGTTTATCAGGAAAAAATGAACGGAGGAGCGCAAAAGCAGCGTGGAAGTGCGCAAAAGCAGCGCGGAGGACAAGGCTACGGGTTCGAGGGAAAGGAAATTGCTCCAGGTAAAATGGAATTCTCAAGCTACAAGGGTGGTTCAAAGAAGAGACGCCAATCAAAGAAGAGACGTCAACAGCGCAAATCCAGACGCCAAAACAAATCTAGAAGACGTTAAATAATGCAATTAAAATGAACAAAATCACAACCATCTCGTGATTGAAAGTTCTAAAATTGCCGACATCCGATAACTGAAAGTATTGGTCCAGACCATAAAGAGGGTCTTCTCCACTTGGACGATGCTTATATGCATGATGGATAATTAAAAAAAACGCAATTAAAATTGCAGTAAGAACTATATATTTAGTATTGATTTGAACCATTATTATAATACAATGAGAGAAAACCCATTGTATTATTTATTTTTTTATAAAATTGAGAGGGGATGCTTCGCTTAAAAGTATTTCGGTTCCTCCCCTTAAAACAATATAAAAACAACCCCCATTAACCATCAATGACATCACGGTGTAGCCAAACACAAAATGAATTGTTGCTAACTAATTTGCTCGAATTTTACAAAAAAGATGACAATATGGAAAGATTAATGCAAATCATCAATGGGGAATCCAAAGTTTCTCTCAGGATTATTGATTGGTTTGTCACTAATTTTGCAAAAAAGAATTTCACAGTTTATTCTATCCCCGCCAAGAATCGGTGCAGCACCGTAATTAACGGCGAAGAAAACATGGAGAGATTCAAGGTGTTCAATCACTATAAACTTGAACTGAAAGCTTATAGTAAAGTGAGATTTGACCCATTCTCTCGGAGAGAGCGAATCATGGTGCCGTATACCAATGACACATGTTTGCAGACGACCATTGGTCAGCTGAATTTTTTCAAATGGGCAATTGAGAACCAAGTGCTGGAATACATAGAGAAAAATTACGATGAGATAGAGGCAGATATGAATTCCAGAAACAGCATTTCGAAGAAGAACGGGGAAGAATCTGAGACCGATAATAAAACCAGAAAAAAGAGAGAAGAGTTGTCAGTATCCGCGTGCAAAACCATTAAGAAGGAGTCGGTGAAGATTGTGGTTAAGTTCAACTAGGGGGGCAAAGCCCCCCTATGACCCCCTCAATTTTATAAAAAAAATAAATAATACAATGGGTTTTCTCTCATTGTATTATAATAAAATGAGTATTTTTTATGCAATTGTATTCGGTGTAATTATCCATCATGCATATAAACATCGTCTAAGTGGAGAAGACCCTCTTTATGGTCTGGACCAATACTTTTATTTATACAAAGTAACATCTATTCGATTTGGTGTTACATCATATCTATCAAATTTAAACAAATTAGCATCTAATCCGTGGTATTCACTATTATCCCAAAAATGATAGTATAAATTATAAGCAACATTTTCTTTACCAAGATGTGCTGGGCTAAAAAGAAATTTCGTCATGTATGGGCCAAATACTTTGTTATAATAATGATAATATACATTATACTCTACTCCCCCCGGCACGTCCGTCCCATAAATTTTAGCATATTTTTGTCCGACTAGGGATGCGTTGGATAGGACGACTCCTCTCTTAATCTCTCCCCCCCTTGTTTTTTTTCGCAATTGTCGTCGCTTCTTTTGCACATTTTTCTTGGTTTTTGCCATTTTATATATTTACACAAGAAAAAATATTTTAGCTAAAGAGATAAAAACAAGAAAAAATATTTTATCTAAAAAGAGATAAAAACAACATACAATTATTATAATCATGTCAACCAAATACATTATTTTGACTAAGGATGAGAGAGACGCCACCGATAATAACCAAAATAATCAGATTTTTTTTGTTAATAAACCGCTCACCTACTTGATGCCTTCCGTAAACCATACTTATTATGCTGAACGAGGTTTGTTTGAAAACAATCTTATTGAGTGGTGTAAGCAGTTCTGCAGGAAAGACGCGACATTCTTGGATATTGGTGCCCATACCGGCAGTTATGCCATCACTTTGGCACCTTATTCTGGAAAAGTGGTCGCATTTGAACCGCAAAAAATGACGTATTATGCTTTGTGCGGAGGTGTTGCACTGAGTGGTGCAACCAATATTGATTGTTTGAAATTAGGGTTAGGAAACCTTTCACAAACTGGTTCAAAAACTTTGCATATTGTCAGCAATGATGGTGGTGGGTCCACCGTCCATGCCCCGTCCGCGGACAAGATTTTGAACAGCGAGACAATAGAGATACGGACTTTAAATTCTCTTAATATTCAAGAATCTATTTCTTTTATCAAAATGGATGTTGAAGAGAACGAACTCCAAGTTTTGCAAGGCGGGATGGAAACAATTGTTCGTTGTGGATATCCCAAGATTTTATTTGAGTCAAACAGCCAGACAAACACCGCATTATTTGATTATCTGAGAGAAATTCTTGGATACCAAATTATCAAGGTGAGTGGATTTTTTAATATGTATTTGGCTGAAATAAATCCCTTGTTATTGTCTAAATAAAAAAGTTTGAATGAATGAAATTTTTTTATTTTTTATATTAGATTTTTTTGCAAAAATCTCGCCATCTTTCAAAAACTGCTTTGTGATATGGATAATCATCAACAATCACTGGTTCATTACTGAATTGTTTTGTCAGGGTTTCATCAACGTCGCCATTATCAAATGCATCATTGCGAATAGTAACTTCCAATGATTTATCCATATTAATAATTTTGGTAACTGGTTCTCTGCATTCCGGACATTTATGGTGTCCGCTTACAATCATTTGGTGCAAACAATCAAAGTGGAATGCATGGCCGCACTCCAATTTACGACAACTTGGCATTTTATTGCCGGATTCTGGATAATAAAGGGATGAAATACAAAGCGCACATTTTTTTTGCAAAAACTCGCGCTTGTCGGCTCTAAATAAATTGAATGGAGATAATTTAAACTGCATTTTTAATAATTATTATTTTGATATAATTATTTTAATTTGCATTTTTATTTCAATTTTATGCGAATTCAACAAGTTTATGTATAAAATTGAAATCTTTTTTTGTTTTTTTTTATATTTTATAAAAATCTAATTTTATAATTAAAAAATGAATCTTTATTTTGCGGTATTATACTTTGTCTTTGCATTCGCCTTTGCATCTGCCTTTGCATCCGCCCATCAACCTATTATTGAATCAAATAACAAAATCGTCGTTAGTGATTATACATTAAACCAACAAATCACAATCATCCCGGACAACGCAATTCTATTCAGTCTGGATAAATACAATACCAAAGACACAAAAATCAAAGAATGGATTTCATATTTTGTGGATGACACTTTGTCCCAAAAAGAAAAAGTGGATTCGTTAAATCAACTTATCATTAACGCCACATACACCCTTCTCCAAATGTGTAATAGAATGATTGAAAAAAAAACAAGCGTTTTGCCGCTATCTTATTCTTACAAGTTAACAACCGATATTGAATTTTATTCCGAGAAAACAGAAGAAAAAAAAGAGGGATTTCTCAGCTACTTTTCATCATCAACTGAGGTTGTAGCAACAAATGCTGAGTTAAAAGACCAAATTGCAATGGATTTATATGCATATCACGAGTATCGCAAAGCTGTAAATAGCCGCGAATCTTTCTTAAATAGCTTGTGTGACAATACGTTTGAAGACCCGTATACATTATTTTATGACTCAGAAAACAATTCAATTTCATTTACATATGACCCAAATAAAATTAAATATTACATAATCATTGTTCAAAACATTATTGATAATAGTCATATTCGCAATTTGAACCGCGGTTTCAAAGAAAAAAAAGAAAAAATGAGTAAAAAGGAGGGTTATAATGGGATTCGTTTTGATATTGATTTGGATATTGACAAAGATAAAACCAAAAGTCTTGTAGAGAAAGCAAAATACATTTTACCAATTTTGCAAAAATTTGAACGACAATTGCCAAATTATTTGGAATTAGTTGGCAAGCGGTCATTAACACTTGAAGATTATTTTACAAATTTGAACCACTTTTGGGAAGATGTTTTAGAACAAGCAAATATTGGTGCACACGACTCGCCATTCGAGTTTAAGGAAGAACTTTCCGAGAAAGAATCGCTTCGTGCCAAATATGAAGCCGAGCTTTTAGAAAAAGAATTAAAACGGTTGGATATTAATAAAAAAGCAGAATTAGAAGCAACCCAAATCATTCAAGAATTCCGCAATAAACAGCGAATTGAGGACGCGCATAATTATGTGAGAGAACAAAAAATCATGCAAGACGACAAGAAATATAATTACAGCAATATTGAATGGTCTCAATATAAAAACAAAATCAAACAGCGTGTCACAGACTTTACGGATGTATTTGTTTATGGAATTAATGGCTTACTCAAATCTCCTGCTGACTTTATCGTCAATTTTACTTCAGAAACAATTTTCGAGATTGGAAAAGTGGCATTTATGCTATTCATTTTGATTAGCATTTGTTCATATATTTGGAAAAAAATTGTATCAATGTTTTAGAGAAAAAATATAAAAAATATAAAAAATATAAAAAATATAAAAAATATAAAAAATATAAAA